>Ga0307373_10004097_pt1 | contig 24786 bp, 25 predicted proteins | sample OX2MG_FD_202534 | JGI IMG/M metagenome (GOLD analysis project Ga0307373, IMG submission 202534) | Soil microbial communities from Risofladan, Vaasa, Finland - OX-2 | ecosystem: Environmental > Terrestrial > Soil > Coastal area > Acid sulfate soil | place: Finland: Risofladan, Vaasa | collected...
GTAGAACTCGTGCCCGGCTTCGACGAGCCCTGGGGTGGCGGCTGGGTCCAGATCGGCTCCAAGAGCAACGACCAAGATGTCACCTTCGAAGACCCCCGCTTCGGTCCCGACTCGATTGGCGTCCGGATCGATCGAGGTGATCGTGGTTTGCACGAATCGAACCCCTGGTTTGACCACAGAGTGGTAGGGATGGACGACCGACGAGGGTAGGGCTCGTCCGAACATCACGTCGAGCTTCGAGAACCCGAAGACGAACCCCTCACCTTTGTCGATAAGAACGAGATCGAGTTCGTCCCCGAACTCCTCTGACAGCCTGGTCGACAACTCCAAGCCTCCGAAGCCTGCACCGAGCACCAGAATCCGCATGCCTCGAAGATATCCGATCGCTCCTGGTGTCGATGTGTACGCCAAGGGTCCACCAACCATGACGACGTCATGGGCCGATCGATACTGTCGCCGCGATCGGAGCGCACATCGCTCCCCGTCGCCCATAATGGGGCTGGCCGCAAACCGACGTGGAGGGGAGAGTCGACATGACTACTGTTGCGGAACTCTCGGCCGAAGTCGCCGTGCTTCGATTGCGGGTCGAATTGACTGAGAGCGTGCTCGCCATCCAATCTCTCAAGGCCCGCTACGGCGAACTCATCGATCAGCGCTTTTCCGCCGGGGCCGTCGTGGACGCTCCCTCGTTGACCCGAATCGCCGAAGGCGTGGCCGCCTTGTTCACCCTTGACGGCGTATGGGACGGAGGACCGGGTCTTGGCCGTGTCACCGGTCGGCGGGCAATCGCCGCACGACTGCGTGAGACGACGCTCACGTTCTCGCGGCATTTTTTCGTTAATCCGCGCATCGAGGTCGACGGGGCAACGGCGAGGGCCAGGTGGGACCTGCTGAGCCCGTGTCGCGGGCCGGATGGGACGTCGTATTGGATGTCGGGATACGAGGACGATGAGTATCTGCTGTCCGACGGGGTCTGGCTTCACCGTTCCATGAGGCTCACGACCGTCTTTATGGCCCCCGTCGGCGACGGGTGGACGAGGGTGCTCGTCTGAGGGTGCACGGGCGGTCCCTCAACCGCGCCCTCGCCTGCCGGTGGGCATCCACGACGACAGGATGGCGAAGCCCAGCAGGATGAGGGCGCGACATCCGGGATCCCCATTTTTGATGAGGTTGCCTAACGGTTGGCAGGGGAGTGTCGATCGAGCTTGGGGTGACGACGAAGATCGTAGCCAAGGCAGGCTCACTGACCACATGCGACTCCTGCATCGTTGATGCTAAGGCCACACGAACGTCGAGTCGTCAATCGTGATGATGTACGTGGACTGACGCTCAAATACCCTGGCAAACAGGAATTGAGGGCCCTGTCCCTCCGTGGGGGTGACTGTTGTCTGAGCATGGTCTGAGCATTGGTGCGACGCACACTCGTCGGGGTCATCGCCGTGGGGTCTCCCGGCTCGGTGCCATTGGGGCCGCCACATTCTTGGTTGGGGGACTCACGATCGTGGGAACCCAGATGTCGGCGTCCGCGGCGGGTGTCACGGGGACCATCACCGTCACCCCGAGTACCGGCCTGAGCAACGGGCAATCGGTCACAATCACGGGCAGTGGCTTCACCGCGAGCTCGATCGGAAACATCCTGGAGTGCAACACCGACGCCAAGCAGCCCAACGTGATGGACGGTGGCCTCGTCAACTCTGCCATCGCGGTCAGCTGCAATGCTCCGTCGTTGCAGGCAGTAGTGACCACGACCGCGTCGGGTGGGGTTTCGACAACCTTCAAGGTCGTCCAAGGCACCGTCGGACCACCATGTGGTCCGAGCCCCGCCGTGGTGACGTGTCCGGCTACCGACCTGGCCGGGAACAGCCCGACAGCTGATGCCGCGCTGTATCCCTGTCCACCCACGCCGGCACAACAGGCGATCGGAGACGTGTGCACGCTCACCTTCGGGGACCAGGCCAACGACAGCGGGGTCGCCACGATCCTCTTCGGCGCCGAAACGCCTCCTGGCCCGACGACCACGACGGCGGCCACGACCGCCACCACGGCGACGACGAAGCCCGCCGCTACAACTGCGACGACGATCGCCCCGGCCACTGGTGCCGGGTCGGGCACGACGGCCCCTTCAGTCTCGGGGACCCTGGCCACCACCGGGCCCGGACCAGGTGTCGGATTGCTCGGTGCGATCGGCGGGCTGCTGCTTCTCTTTGGACTCCTTCTTCTCTTGGTGCTCTTGAACGTTCCACAACGTGCGTTCGCGGGCGTCTTCGATCGGGACGCGATGCGAAGAGCCAGTAGCACCGTGGAACGTGCCTCGGGCGGAACCCTGGTCACGGCGCGGACGCTCGCCCACCGCGTGGCGTCGGCATCGGTTCGGACCGCCGCCTGGTTCCTGGGTCGTTAGCTCGAAGGGTCGGCCACAACGACTGGTCGTCGTTGTGGCGGGTTCGAAGCGACGCGTTTCGCATCTCTCTCGTTTGCCCCCATATGCGTCGGCAACTGAGATCCAGCACGCCCTGAGGTCCGGACCTGTATCGGCTCCTTCGCCGCGCCGGCCATCGGTTGGCGAGCCGCGACTGAACCCTGTGCCCGTCCTTCGGCCGTGGAGGACTGGAGCGAGCGCGCCGTTGCTGATCACATCGCTGCTGGTCGCATCGACCCCGCCACGTCGTGCTTTCATTGGGCCCCGTGCTGTCGGCCGGAACATCTATTCCCATAAAGCCGATTGACTAGATCAGGTTTAGAGCCTACAGTCGTGGGCATGGCGATCCCCGTGGGGCCTTCTATCGCACTCCCTCCACGATGTCGTGAATTCCAGGGATGCTCCGGCGATCAGTGTCCACGTCTACGCTCCCGATTGAATTCGATGACCTACTACCGGGTGACTGATCGCAGGCTCGAAGCAGGAGCGACGGTCAAATGAGCATCTCCGTCGACGACCTCGTTGAGCGTGCCCGCAGGCGCATCCGTCGTGTCGGCCCCCACGAGCTCGAAGGGCTTGTCGCCGAGGGTGGGCTCGTCATCGACATCCGACCAGTGGCGCAGAGGTCGGAGGAAGGCGCGCTCCCCGGCGCCCTAGTCGTGGAACGCAACGTCCTCGAGTGGCGTTTGGACCCGACATCTGACCATCGCCTGCCCGACGTCAGGGATCTCCACCAGCCTGTCGTCGTAGTGTGCTCCGCCGGATACGCGTCGAGCCTGGCTGCCGCATCGCTCTCGGACCTTGGCTACGAGCGCTCCGCTGACTTGATTGGTGGCTACCAGGCGTGGCGCCAATGGTTCGCGCACCGGCACGGGTCCGGGCTGCGACGAGATGCCATCGATCCCGGGGGTGCGCCCCCCGACTCCTCGGGGGAACGTCCCGAGATCGCGCACAGAGCACCTGCATAGACTTCGCGGTGGCGCCACCAGAGGGCGCCATGCGGACGAGGAGACCACCATGTCGCAATGGGGCTTTGAGACTCGACAGATCCACGCAGGTGCGGTCCCGGATCCGACCACGGGAGCGCGGGCCGTGCCGATCTATCAGACCACTAGTTACACGTTCCGCGATACGGCCCATGCCGCCGCACTCTTCGGGCTCGAGGAGCTCGGCAACATCTACACGCGCATCATGAACCCGACCCAAGCGGTGTTCGAAGAGCGTGTCGCGGCCCTCGAAGGGGGAGTGGCGGCGCTGGCGGTGGCGAGCGGCCAAGCGGCTGAGACCGTCAGCTTGCTGAACCTGGCGGAGAACGGAGGGCACATCGTCTCCTCTGCTTCGCTGTATGGAGGGACGTACAACCTGCTTCACTACACGCTGCCGAAGCTCGGTATCGAAGTGACCTTCGTCGAAGACCCTGATGACCTCGAGGCGTGGCAACGCGCCGTACGGGACAACACCAAGGCGTTCTTCGCCGAGACCATCGGCAACCCCAAAGGGGACGTGCTCGATTTCGAGGGCGTGTCGAACGTCGCCCACAACCACGACATCCCCCTCGTGGTCGACAACACCGTGGCGACCCCGTATCTGGCCCAACCCCTGCGCCACGGGGCCGACATCGTGGTCCACTCAGCTACGAAGTTCATCGGCGGCCACGGGACGTCCATCGGCGGAATCATCGTGGACGGCGGGATATTCGACTACGAAGGTAGCGGCCGATTCCCGGGGTTCACCGAGCCCGACCCGAGCTATCACGGGCTCGTGTTCGCCCAGCTCCCCGAGGCGCTCTTCCCGGCCCGGTACGTCCTGAAGGCCCGCCTCCAGTACCTGCGGGACCTGGGCCCCTCCATCGCCCCGTTGAACTCGTTCCTCTTCCTCCAGGGCCTCGAAACCCTGAGTCTGCGCATGGAGCGTCATGTTGCCAATGCGCAACAGGTGGCGCAGTGGCTCGAGAATCGAGACGAGGTTTCCTGGGTGTCGTACCCGGGCCTGGCGTCGAGCCCTTGGCACGAGCGCCAGAAGCGCTACTTGCCTAACGGCGCGGGTGCGATCCTGGGATTCGGCATCGCCGGAGGTGCCGAGGCCGGCCGTCGGTTCATCGAGGGTTTGGAACTGTTCAGCCATCTCGCCAATGTCGGTGACGTGCGCAGCTTGGCGATCCACCCGGCGTCGACCACCCACTCCCAGCTCACCGAAGCGGAGCAGGTCTCCACCGGTGTGACGCCTGATCTCGTGCGTCTGTGTGTCGGGCTGGAGACGATCGACGACATCTTGGCTGACCTCGACGCCGGTTTCCGTGCCGCCAAGGTCGGTTGATCGGGTCAGCTCGACCGGAGCCTGGAATCTCGGCGACGACATCGGGGACCGGCGCTTTGCGCGCGTCGTCGGGACTCACGAGCTCGACCTCGAAGCCGGTGGTCGCCTGGGTCCCGTCGACGTGGCCTACGAGACATGGGGGGAGCTCGATGCGGCGAGGACCAACGCCGTGCTCGTCCTCCACGCCCTCACCGGTGACTCGCACGTTTCGGGGCCCGCTGGCCCCGGACATCCGAGCCCGGGGTGGTGGCCGGGCATCGTCGGGCCGGGAGCGCCCATCGACACCGACCGGTACTTCGTCGTCTGTCCGAATGTCCTCGGTGGGTGTCAGGGGACGACCGGGCCTGCGTCGGTTGCTCCTGACGGCACGCGCTATGGGTCTCGTTTCCCCATCATCACTATCAGGGACCAGGTCCGGGTCGAATCGTTGTTGGCGGATGATCTCGGCATCGGCCGGTGGGCGGCGGTGGTGGGAGGTTCGATGGGTGGCATGCGGGTGCTCGAGTGGTGCGTGGGATCACCCGATCGCGTCGATCGGGCCGTGGTCGTCGCCGTCGGAGCAGCCGCCACCGCAGAACAGATCGGATTGTGCTCGCTGCAGGTCCGCGCCATCCGAGCCGACCCGGCCTTTGCCGGGGGTGACTACTACGACAACGACGAAGGGCCGGGGAAGGGGATGGCCATCGCTCGTGGGATCGGGCAGATCAGCTACCGGACCGCGTCGGAGCTCGACCAACGCTTTGGCCACGAAGCCGAAGGCGTGGAACAACCGTTCAAGGGTGGTCGCTACGGCATCGAGTCGTATCTGGAGCACCACGGCGACACGTTGCTCCGACGCTTCGACGCGAATACGTACATCGCGCTCAGCGAAGCCATGAACCATCACGACGTCGGCCGTGGTCGGGGGGGGATCGAGGCGGCATTGTCCGCCGTGACAGCCCCGGTGACGGTGGTGGGGATCTCCTCGGACCGGCTCTATCCGGTGGAGCTCCAGCACGAGCTGGCCCGGTTGCTCCCGAGTACTCCCGATGTCCGGATCGTGGAGTCGACCGTCGGCCACGACGGGTTCCTGGTCGAGACAGGAGCCGTCGGGGCCTCGATCGCCGAAGCCTTGGCTTGATCCTCGACGAGGAATGTGCCGGGTACGCGAAACCTACCGGATTAAACCTCGAGGCGCCCTGGTGCCGATGAGTTCCAGGTGGGTCACGTCGGTCCGACAACACTGCCGCCGAGGGGCGAGGCGGGTTTTGGTCTCGTTGGCATCATCATGTCGCTCCTGATCGTCGCCCTGCTGAGTATCGGTGCCCTCAAGGCCTTTGCCGGCGGGGTCGGCACCGGGCCCGGTTCCCAGTCGCTGCGTCCGACGGTGGACCAGGCCTACGACGTCTCGGCCCAGTCGACTCTGTCCGACACCATGCAGAACGTGCGTGACGGCGCCATCAGTGACGGCGGGTTGTCGGCCTCGGACCTGGCCCAATACGGCGTGACCCCGGGCCCGTCGAATTCTTCCTCTGCCGTCAGCGGCGCTGTGACCCACTCGTCGGCCGGAGGTGGCCTGGCTGACGGTCCCCTCGGATTCGGGAGCGTCACGCTGGCTGCGGACTCACGATCCGGGACGTGTTGGTTCGTCTGGTTCTCGTCGTCGGCCACCTGGTACGGGTTCGAGCCCGATGCGACGTCGTGTGTGGCATCCCCGTTGGCCGCCGCTCCCATAGCCGGGCCCGGTTCGCCAGGGACGATCGGTTGGCAGCAGGGATCGTTCCCGATCACCGGCTGACGAATCACCGCGCCAGCGGGGGGATCCGACAGAGGATGACGCTCCGCTGTCCTTTACCATGAGGAGGTCCACCCCCCTGGGCCCGGTTGGCCATGAGTCACCTTCCGGGTTCGGGTACCACTCGGAAATTCATGGAGCGATACATGAGCCAGATGTTGTGTAGCCACGTCGACGAGATCGTGGATCCCACCCCCTCCTCGACAGGATGCGAAGATTGCCTCGCTGCCGGTCGGAGGGATTGGATCCATCTCCGGGTCTGCCAGACATGTGGTCATGTGGGGTGTTGCGACAGCTCCCCGGGCCTTCACGCCACCGCGCATGCTCGGTCCGTCGCCCACCCCGTGGTGCGATCCTACGAGCCCGGTGAGGACTGGTACTGGTGTTACGTGGATGATGTGGCCTTCGAGCTCGAGAACAGGCCCCCGGCACCGTCGCACCCATGACAGGGCAGGACGTGCAACCGGGCTCTTCCACGCGCACCGCGCTGCACACGATCGCAGCCCACATTCTGGCCCGACGGCGCTTCGGAGTAAGCGGTCGATTCGGTCTGCGTGCCGCACCCGGCGGTATCGCCACGCCGACGTTCGGTGACGAACCCGAGACGGTGAGGATCTCGGGCGTCACCTTGGTGCGCGAGGTCGGGGGCCATACGACCCGTCTGCCCATCAAGGGATCGACGCTGCCTGAGCTGGCCGGTTTCGTCCAAGTTGACCTGGAGCAACCCTTCAGCTGTGGAGACGATACGCCACCCCTCGGTGCCCTCGACACGCCCTTCGACCTCGAACTTGCGATCGTCGCCGAGATCGCCGCCTGGTTCAACCTCGCCTGGCAAGTTCTCGACGACGTGCTGGCGGTGCTGCCGAGCCGCTCCGAAGTCGCCACCATCCAACTCTGGCCCGAGCACTTCGATGCCGCCACGACCGTGGCGTTGCCCTCGGAGCAGTCCGTGAATTTGGGCTTTTCACCGGGAGACGGGTTCGAGAGCGAGCCCTACCTCTACGTCGGTCCGTGGGGTCCAGAGCGACCGGGGGACCCCAATTTCTGGAACGTCCCGTTCGGAGCAATGCGACGCCGCTCCGAGATCCTGGATACGGCCGACCCCCTCGAATCCTGTGGCCGGTTCCTCACCGACGGCCTCCGCTTGGCGGACTCTTCATAGGAGTTGTCATGTCGCGGGTCAGCGAGCAGGCTCACGGCTCTCGCGCACCGATGAGAGGGGAGCGGGCCAGGACGAAGACACCCACGGTCACAAGACCGAGCCCCACGAGCTCGGCAACGGGCGCAAGTCCCCGGGAATCGACGTGCTCTCCGAAGAAACCCAGGCCGATGGCCACGGCCACCAGGGGCTGCGCCACGGTCAAGGTAGGCAAGGAGAGGCGCAGAGCTCCGGCGTGAAAAGCGCTCTGGGTCAGCAGCAGCGCTCCGACCCCTCCCACCAACAAGGCGTAGGGCGTCCACGTTGTCAGGGTGTGGACAACGCCCCTGTCCAAGAGATGACCGGTGCGTTCGGTCACGGCTGCCACATAACCGAACGTCGTGCCTGAAGCCGCCGCGAGAAGGACCGCAGCCCGTCGCGGGCTCCCACCCCGAGACCCGACGACCATCACCCCGCACGATGCCGCGATGGCAGCGCTCAAGACCGCCCACGCCGCATTCGACGCATGGGGGAAGCCGATGCCGGGGCGCGCCACGCCGAGGAACAAGGCCAGGCCTGTCGCGATGGCGATCGTCGACGCCACATCGGCGGCCGACGCTCGACGGTGTTCGAGCCATGCACTCATCGGGAGCGCGAACACCAGGCTCAAGACGAGCAGCGGCTCCACCAGGGCCAGAGATCCCCTGCGGAGCGCCAAGAATTGGAAGAGGTAGCCGACACCGTCGAGGGCGTTTCCGACGAGCCACCGAGGCCGGCGGGCCAGGCTTATGAGGAGCCCCGCCCGCAACGAGAGCTCAGGTGGCTCTCTGGTCGTCGCCTGATGCTGGAGCACCGCCGCCATGCCGTAGGACGCTGCACTCGCCAACGACAACAAGACAATGGACACGAGGCCACGTCCGACGTGGTGGTGGAAGAGTCCCATGCTCGAGCGCGCCACGAGCGATATCACCGCAGCCTCCCGCGCTTGCTCCGGGTCCCCAACACTACGGGTGTCGCAGGAGAGGAGTGTGTTCCGGGGCCAGCGGTGTGGGCCCGACGGCCTGACCTTCGACGGGTCCGTCGCTCACGGCGAGGCACGCTCTGACGTCGCGTCGGGATCGGGCTCCTGGCCCGGTCGCTTGGCGTCAGCGGCCATGTCAACCAACGCTTGGCGCTGAGCTCGGAGGCCCGCACCCCGGGGGACCCGCAGCGAGATGTAGGCCACGCCGCCGATGGGTATCGGGAGCCAGAAGTTCACGAGGCGCCAGCCCAGCACGGCCAGGGTGGCGACGTTGCGGGTCACGCCGAATGAGACGAGCAACGTCGCTGCCGAGGCCTCGATGACGCCGAGACCACCCGGGGTGATGGGGATGGCTCCGAGCACGTTCGCAATGCCGTAGGCGGCGAAAAGCTCGATCGGATCGACGAAATGACCGAAAGCGGTGACAAAGGCCCATAACGAGGCCGCGTCGAAGAGCCAGTTGAGCCCTGCCCACAGCAAAGCTTGTTTGAGGACTGCCCGGTCTTGGGCGAGGTGCACCACGGAGTCGCCGACCTGGCGGACGAGACGCTCCATGCGGTCCGCGCCGACACGAGGAATGCGCCGACCGACCGATCGGACGACGCGCACGGCGACATCTCCGCCTCGGGTGAGTGCGTAGGCAAGCGAAGCCGCCCCGAATAGGGCCAAGAGCCCGACCAGCGCGGCCACGACGTAGATCGGGTGCAGCCCAGCCAGCGGGATGGAGATCAACAGTGCAAGCCAGAGCAAGACGTTGAGCACCAGGGCAGATCCGATGGCCTCGGTGGCCATGGCGAAACCCGCGTCGGCCCCCTCGACGCCGTTCGAGGTGAGCAGGCGGTAGCCGACACCAGCTCCTCCGGCCGCGCCGCCGGGAATGACGTGGGCCACCGCCGTCGTCGCCAGGACGATCCGGACGAGTTTGAAGAGCCCGGGCCCCCCGTCGGGGAGCAGGGTCCGGGTGAGGAGCGCGTAGCAGACGATGGCACCCGCTTCGAGGCCGATCCCGGCGATGAGCCAACCGATGTTGAGTCTGCTGAGGAGATGGAGGTTCTTGCTTGCGCCCACCAGCTCAGGGATCACGAGGTATTCGACGACGAGCAGAACCAGGAAGATGAGCAAACCGTGGCGCAACCACTTCGGGACGACCGATCGCAAGGAGCGGGCCGTGGCCGCCTTGGGGCCGTCGTCGGGATGCACCTCCCCATGTTCTCAGCCCAGGCGCCTCCGACGACGCCTCGGGTGATCTGGGCCTGCATGGAGCCTGGGGCCGACGCTGCACAGACCACGAGGAATCCCAGCGTGCTCGGTCAGCTCCGATGCTTCACGGCAATCCCCGGGAGACGAGGAGCCCCGGATGGTCGAGCCCTGGATCGCAGCCCAACACACCGCCCGGGGAGACAGGCGAGGCGAGTCAGGGTTTCGATCGGCGTCGATCGACGACGGTCAGCGTTGTCGGGGACGTCGGGCATGATGGGCAGGTGGCAGATCCCTCCGAATCCCCCAGCGTCACCGACACACTTGTTCGAACCGACCGGACCACCCTCCGCCGGAAGAAGGAGCGAGGATCCTTCGATCGAGATGTCGTCAACGCCATCCTCGACGAGGGCCTTCTGTGTCATGTCGGCTTCAGCGTCGAGGGCTCGACTTTCGTCCTCCCCATGGTGTTCGCCCGGATCCAAGACGACCTCTACCTCCACGGGGCGACCGGCAACCACATGTTGCGGGCTCTTGCGCAGGGAGTCGAGGTCTGTGTCACGGTCACCCTGCTCGACGCCGTGGTCCTGGCTCGCTCTGCGTTCCACCATTCGATGAATTACCGTTCCGTCATGGTGTTCGGGACCCCCACCCGGGTCGAGGACGATGACGAGAAACGCAAAGCAATGATGGCGTTGCTCGAGCACATCGCACCGGGCCGCAGCGGGGACACTCGTCCTCCGAGCACCGATGAGCTCCGCGCCACACTCATGGTGCGAGTCCCGATCGCCGAGGGATCGGCGAAAGTGCGCACGGGGGGACCGATCGACGAACCCGGCGACTTGGATGCGCCGATCTGGGCCGGGCAGATCCCCTTGTCGATCGTGGCGGGACCGGCGGTGACCGACGGTGTCCTGCATCCCGGCGTCGAGCCGCCCTCCTACGTGCAGGCGTACCCGGCTCGAGGCGCGCCGAAAAGCGGGACCACTGAATCGGGCCGATAAGAGCCGCCATATCCGCTCTCGGCATGGGTCACATCGGTCGGCAGAGGTGTCGTGGGTGTTGTGTGCAATGCGACAGGTCTCGTTCGTCCTGGTCATGGAGACGATCTGCTAGTCTGATGACACGAGGTCGGCACCTGTCGACCAATCGTCGCCGATGGCGGCGGGGCGGATTCGATCCCAGTTCGAGTTGGCCTACCTCACTCGTCTGGAGTCACGTGACCGTCTCATTTGCGGATCTCGGGGTGCGCCCCGACCTGATTGTCCGTCTGCAGGCACGCGGCCTGACCAGCCCGTTCCCCATCCAAGAAGCAACGCTCCCCGATGCGCTGGCCGGTCGGGACGTCTGTGGTCGCGCTCCGACCGGCTCAGGCAAGACGTTGGCCTTCGGATTGGCCGTCGTCAGCCGGACCAACGGGTCGAAGCCCGGGTCCCCAGAAGCATTGATCCTCGTTCCCACCCGCGAGCTCGCCGCGCAGGTCCAACGCGAGCTCGCTCTTCTCTCGGGGCGCGGGCGCGTCATCGCCATCTACGGCGGGACGGGGTACCGAGCCACCCGCCAAGCCCTTGCTCGGGGCGTCGACACGGTCGTGGCTTGTCCCGGTCGTCTCGAGGATCTCGTCGCGCAGGGTGCGATCAACCTCGGTGCGGTGCACACCGTCGTCGTCGACGAGGCGGACCGTATGGCTGACATGGGCTTTCTCCCGTCGGTGCGCCGACTCCTCGATCGCACTGCCTCTGATCGCCAGGTGATGCTGTTCTCGGCGACATTGGGGCCCGAGATCGAATCTCTGGTCAGTCGCTATCAGACCAATCCGGCTCGCCACGACGTGGCCAACGACGAATCAGGCGACGCCGACGTTTCGCACCTGTTCTGGAGCGTTCCCCGACAGGAGCGGGTCCCGGTGACTGTCGGGCTGGTCGACGAGCACGGTCAAGCTCTGGTGTTCTGTCGAACACGGCGTGGTGCGGACCGAGTCACCGTGCAGCTCAACACCGGCGGTGTGAAAGCTCTGGCCATCCATGGCGGCAAGACTCAAGCCCAGCGCGAACGGGCGCTGTCGGCCTTCGCTGAAGGTCGGGCCGGAGCATTGGTCGCCACCGACGTGGCGGCCCGGGGCATTCATGTCGAGGACCTGCCGTGCGTCGTGCACTTCGATCCACCGGCCGACCACACCGACTATCTGCATCGGTCGGGGCGGACGGGCCGAGCCGGCAAGACCGGCATCGTCGTCTCGCTTGTCGCCGAGGAGCAGCGTTCGGCCAATCGCGTCCTGCAGCGCTCGCTCGGATTCGAGACGGTGATGCATCCTCGTGAGGCTTTCAGGGGCCCGGCGCGCAAGGTCACGGCCCAAAAGGCCAGCCCTGCCGTGGCTGTCGATCAGACTCGGCCGGCGAGAGTCGATGTGGTCGAGCGTCGTGTCGGGCCGAGCGTCAAGCCACGAGCCAACCAAGCTGCCAAGCGCAGATTGTCTCAGAGCCACGGGCCGCGGCGTTCCTCGTTTCGCGACGCCGGACGGCGACCGAGAGTCGCACCTGTCGGCACGGTGAGGTTCTTCGACGCGAAGAAGGGCTACGGGTTCCTGTCCCGGCCCGACGGCGCGGGGGACGTCTTCGTCCACGCCAGCAGCATCCAGGGGTTGGTCCCCGCCATCTTGCGGCCGGGACAGCAGGTTCGTTTCGAGATGACAACGGGCCGCAAGGGTGACGAGGCCTGCAACGTCATGGTCATCTGAGCCCGGAGAACGAGCTCAGACAGCGCTCAGGAAAGCGAGCTGCGCAGTTTCTCGAGCGCTCCGAGGCGACGATCGAGGCGCGTGGGGTCATCCTTGTCCCGATCGCGGATCCGGACCTCGAGGAGGTCCAGGCGAGCCTTTTCCCGGCCGATCAACTCGGCTCTTTCGGCATCGGGTCGCTGATGCAGCGCTCGCAGGAACGCCGCCAACGCGTCGTTGGAGCGTTTCAAGTTCAATGATCGGGCCACAGCGGCGTAGGAGCGGCCTTCTTCACGGAGTCGCAGGGCGTCTTCGTCACTGCTCCCACGGCGTGGGCCCCGGGAGTCTTTGCGCTCGCGGTCGTTGTCGCGATCCTGGTCCCGTGACCGGGGCTCTCGGCCTCTAGGCACCGGCCACCGACCTTGCCCTGTCGCACCCAAGGAAGCCGAGATCGCGGACAGTGTCGTACCTCTGGACCGTACCAGTGGCCATTGTTTCTCCATTCACGAGCTGAAACGCATCGCTCGGGAACGGCCGTGTGGCTGTTGGGACCGGGTCGACTTCCCTCCATGCTACCGGGTTACGGGCCCTGGCGCGATCGTCGCGACGACACCGCTCATGCCTCAGTGAACCGATGGAGTCGGCGCCGGCTGACGTCGATGATCGTCGATCGGTCCAAGATCGTCTCGTCAGCAGCGTCAACGGAAATCGACCTGGTACTGTAGGAGTACGGGATTCAGTGACGGCGGATGTAGTTCGGAACCCCGACAGAGCCCGCCCCATATCGCCCAGTCTCGCGGCTCTGAATAGTGGGTTCGATCGCGCCGTGCCGAGGAGGTCGCTGGTGATTGCGGGACACCGTGTCGAGCGCGACGACTCCGACATCGTCAAGCTCTACCTCAGGGGCATCGGGCAGTACGCGCTGTTGACCAAGCTCGAGGAGACCCAGCTGGCCAAGATGATCGACGCCGGCCGGGCCGCGTCGCTGGCCGAGACGTCGGCTACAGAGCTCACGGCAGCGAAGAGGCGCGAGCTCCGTCGGGTCGTGGCCCAAGGTGAACAGGCCCATCAGACCTTCGTCCAAGCGAACCTGCGTCTCGTCGTCTCGATCGCCAAGAGGTACCAGGCCTCAGGTCTTCCGCTGCTCGACTTGGTCCAGGAGGGGAATCTGGGGTTGATCCACGCTGTGGGGAAGTTCGACTGGAACAAAGGTTTCAAGTTCTCGACGTACGCCACCTGGTGGATCCGGCAATCGATCAGTCGGGGGATAGCCAACACGGGTCGGACGATCCGTCTGCCGGCCCACGCCGGGGACCTGCTCACGCGGATCCACTGGTCTCGGATCTCGCTCGAGCTGAAGCTCGGGCGCCAACCCACGCTGGACGAAATGGCGGACGAGACCGACCTGTCTCGAGAGAAGCTCGTCGAGGCGTTGCGTTGGCGATCGGAGCCACTCTCGCTGTCCGAGCCCCTCGGTGACGAACGCGACAGCGATTTCGGTGACCTCGTGCCGGATGTCAACGCGGTCTCGCCGTTCGACTACGCAGCCGACTCTCTGCTCGCCGATGAGATCACCCGCCTCCTGGCTCCACTCGATGAGCGAGAGGCGACGATCATCCGACTCCGCTTCGGGCTCGACCAAAGCACGCCCCGGACATTGGAAGAGATCGGGAAGCACTTCAATCTCACGCGGGAGCGGATCCGCCAGATCGAGGCCAAGGCCATGTCGAAGCTGCGCCACCCCTGCGCCAACAATGGCGCGCACGACCTCCTCGACGGGTAGGTCGATACAGTCGAGATGTGGATGCCCGCACGGCCCGACGTCGATTGAACTCGGCCAGAGTCGGGCATCTCGCCACGGTGACAGCGTCGCACCGGGCCCACCTCGTTCCGTGTTGTTTCGTCCTCGACCGCTCTATCGTCTATTCGGCAGTCGATGCCAAGCCCAAGTCGACCTTTGATCTCCGGCGCCTCCAGAACATCAGGGCCAACGGGTCGGCATCGCTTCTCGTCGATCACTATGACGAGGACTGGACCAGGTTGTGGTGGGTGCGAGTGGACGGAACCGGACGGACCGTCGACGAATCCGAAGAGCATCAGAGGGCGGTCGCTCTTCTCGTGGCCAAGTACGAGCAGTATCGCGCCGCGCCGCCACCGGGTCCCGTGCTCGCCATCGACATCGATGGGTGGCGCATGTGGCCGTGAGATGGACCCGAGCGACCACTGGCGCGGTGCTGTGAGCGCGTTGTGGTGCGCCTGTGGAAGCCGGGCATTGGCATGCGACGCGACTCCTAGGTGGGACACAGGGTGCACTACGGCGGCGCGAAGGGCGATGGCGCAAGCTCCACCGTGCCCCCCGAGATCGGGTGGGCTCGGAAAGGAGCGTCAAAGTGCAACCGATTGGAGATCCGGAACACGGTGAACCGGGACTCGGAGACCCGGGTCTTGGTGATCTACGACAGGGAGGCCATCGCCGATTGAACAAGGCGATGATGAGTGGTCTGGCCCTGTTGGGAGTGGGCGCCATCGCCGGTGGTGTCGCATCGACGGCGACGAGCGCCAGTGCGGCGACCACCACGACCGCGACTGCGACGGGGAATTCCGGAACGGGCGAATCAGCCATGAGCTCGACCGTGCCCGGAAGCGGGCGTCAGAGACCCGGAGAACCACGCGGCGCCGCTGCCCTCCCGTTGCACGGGACGGTCACCGCCGTCGGGACATCGAGCGTGAGCATCAAGACGAGCACCGCCTCGACCACCTATGCGGTGACGAGCTCGAGCGAGATCGAAAAGATGGGCAAGTCGACCTTGAGCGCACTGACCGTGGGTGACACGGTTGCCTTCAGCACCGTGATCACCGACGGGACCACCTCCATCGACAAGTTGTTCGCCGGGACCCCACCGTCGGGCATGGCCGGAGGATGTGGGCCCGGTGGGGGAGCCAACCCCGGTACCGGCCACGTAACACCCCCGAACGCGCCCGGTAGCCCTGGGAGCTCAAGCGGCTCGAGCAGCTCGAGCAGTGCGGAATCGCCTGCCTGATCCCCCGAATCTGAGCACCTGGGCTCACGTTGTGTTCCGACCCTGCCGGTCAAGTACGACGAGCCCAGGTGCTCAGCGCGGGCGTGCGTTCCATTGGTCATGGATCGGCTATTCCCGTCGCGACACGGGCCGTCACCCTCGTTCCTTTGGTGCCGTGACTGGGTGGCGATCGGCCTGTTGAGGCCGGTTCACGTTTTGTTTATGCCCGGGAGCCTTTGTTCATGGCCTGTTTACGGGGCCTGGGCGCACAGTATCCCTATGGCAGATTTCCTCGTGGTAGTGGGCATCATCGGCTTTACGTTGGCCATGCTCGGGCTGATCTGGGGGCTCGAGCACGTATGACCGTCGTCCAGGGCATCCTCCTCGCGGTCGCAATCATCATGTTCATCTACCTGGGAGTGGCGCTCTTCAAGCCTGAGTGGTTCTGATGGGGTTCTTCTGGAGCATCGTCGTCCTTGTCGTTGCCTTAGGGATCACCTGGCGATACTTGGGCTCGTACATGGCGGCGGTCTTCGACGGTCGGGTGCACTACTTGGCCTGGGTCGAGCGGCCGTTCTACCGGCTCCTCGGCACTAGGCCCGACCACGAGCAGACCTGGAAGCGTTATGCGGGCTCCTTGGTGATCTTTTCCGCCGTGTTCATCGGCGTGGGTTATCTGCTGCTCAGGATTCAGGGGTCGTTGCCACTCAACCCCCAGCACCTCGGGGCGGTACCCCCTGGGCTCAGTTTCAACACGATGGTGTCGTTCACGACCAACACGAACTGGCAGAACTACGGCGGAGAGACCGCTATGTCGTACTTCTCCCAGATGGGCGTGCTCACCGTGCAGCAGTTTGTGAGCGCAGCCGTCGGGATCGCGGTGGCGATCGCTGTAGTGCGGGGCTTTGCCCGCAAGAACTCTCCCACGATCGGAAACTTCTGGGTCGACATCACCCGTTGCATGCTCTACATCCTCCTCCCGATCGCGTTCCTCACCGGGATCCTGATCGTCGGTGCGGGGGCCGTGCAGACCCTGGCAGGGCCGGTGACGATCCATGACTCGCTGAACGGCGTGACCCAGACCATCCCTCGTGGACCCGCGGGGTTCATGGGCTCCATCATGCAGCTCGGAACCAACGGCGGTGGGTTCTTCGACGTCGACCTGGCCCACCCTTTTGAGAATCCGACGGCGTTCACCAACCTGCTCTACATCTGGCTCACCCTCTCCATCCCCTTCGCCCTGACCTACACCTTCGGCAAGATGGTGCGGAGCATCCGTCACGGCGTCGCTCTCCTGTTCGCCATGGTCCTGATCTTCGGTGTCTGGGTCGGTTTCACCAGCTATTCCGAGCACACGAACAACCCCGCAGTGGTCGCCGCCGGTGTTCATTCCACGGTCGGCAACACCGAGGGCAAGGAGGTGCGCTTCGGCGACACGACCACTGCCCTGTTCAACATATCGATGACTCAGACCTCCGATGGCGCCATCGACGGCCAGACCGACTCGTTCACTCCGATGGGCGGCTTCGGCGCGCTCACCGGGATGATGCTGGGCGAGGTCACGCCTGGAGGGACGGGAAGCGGGCTGTACACGATCCTCATCTACGCGGTGATTGCTGTGTTCATCGGTGGATTGATGATCGGGCGAACGCCCGAGTACCTGGGAAAGAAGATTCAATCGAAGGAGGTGAAGCTCGCCGGGCTCGGGGCCCTGGTCATGCCGGTCATCGTGCTCGTCCTGACGGCCATAGCGGTCTCTATCCACGCTGGGCGGGCCGGCCCACTCAACGCTGGGCCCCACGGGTTCACCGAGATCCTCTACGGGCTCACCTCGCAGGGCAACAACAACGGCTCGGCCATGGCGGGCCTCACGGGCAACACCGCCTTCTACAACGTCATCGGCGCCATCGACATGCTGATCGGCCGTTTCGGCATCATGATCCCGGCTCTGGCACTGGCCGGCGCCCTGGCGGCCAAGAATGTAGTCCCGGAGTCGCTCGGCACCTTCCGGACCGACAACGGCATGTTCGTCGGCCTGGTCATCGGTGTGATCGTGATCATCGGTGGCCTCACCTTCTTCCCCGCCGTCGCGCTCGGCCCCATCGTCGAGCAGCTCAGCCACGGAAAGTTCTTCTGATGACCACCTTGATCACTCAACCGCAGCCGCAACCGGGAATCGAGCCACATGGCGTGGCCGAGGCGAGGAGCCTTTTCGACCGCGAGATCCTGGGCCGAGCGCTCATCGACGCGTTCAAGAAACTCGACCCCCGGGTGCAGATCAGGAACCCGGTCATGTTCGTGGTGCTGGTGGGAACGGTCGTGACCTTCATCGAGGCCATGGCCCATCCCGGCATCTTCGACTGGTCCATCACGATCTGGCTCTTCCTTACGGTCATCTTCGCCAACTTCGCAGAAGCCATGGCCGAGGGACGAGGAAAAGCCCAGGCTGACACCCTCCGCAAGATGCGATCCGAGACCGAGGCCCGTCGGCTGGGTTCCGACGGTCGCGAGGAGCGGTTGGCGGCTGCGGAACTCTCCAAGGGAGACCTTGTCGTCTGCGAGGCCGGAGACCTCATCCCCTCCGACGGTGAGGTCGTTGAGGGCATCGCGTCTGTCGACGAATCGGCGATCACCGGGGAGTCCGCCCCCGTGATTCGTGAGTCAGGAGGCGACCGCTCCGCCGTCACGGGCGGGACCAAAGTGCTCTCCGACAGGATCGTGGTGCGAATCACCTCGGAGCGGGGTCACACCTTCCTCGATCGGATGATCACCTTGGTGGAAGGGGCCAACCGGCAGAAGACCCCCAACGAGATCGCTCTCACCATCCTCCTGGCCGTGCTCACCATCGTGTTCCTGCCCGTGGTCGTTTCCCTGCAGCCCTTCGGGCACTTCGCGGGCGCGACGATTTCGGTTGTCATCCTGGTCTCGCTGCTGGTGTGCCTGATCCCGACGACGATCGGGGCGCTTCTGTCGGCCATCGGCATCGCCGGTATGGACCGCCTGGTACAGCGCAACGTGCTCGCTATGAGCGGCCGGGCCGTGGAGGCGGCCGGCGACGTGCAGACGCTGCTGCTCGACAAGACCGGGACCATCACCCTCGGGAATCGCATGGCCTCGGCGTTCTACCCCGCCGGCGGCCACAGCGAGGAGGAGCTCGCCGACGCCGCCCAGCTGGCGTCCCTGGCCGACGAGACACCCGAGGGCCGGTCCATCGTGGTGCTCGCCAAGGAACGCTTCGCCATCCGCGAACGTGACCTTGGCGACGACCACAGTTTCGTGTCGTTCTCGGCTACGACCCGCATGTCGGGACTCGATATCGACGGGCGTCATATCCGCAAGGGGGCGGCAGAATCGGTGCGGCTCTGGGTCGAGGAGCAGGGAGGCACGAGCCCCGAGGGGCTCAACGAGATCGTCGAGCGCCTCTCCCGGGCGGGATCGACACCCTTGGTGGTGGCCGACGGGCGAAAGGTCCTCGGTGTCATCGAGCTCAAGGACGTCGTGAAGCAGGGCATCCGGGAGAAGTTCGACGAGATGCGCCAGATGGGCATCCGTACCGTGATGATCACCGGTGACAACCCCCTCACCGCGGCGGCCATCGCCCAGGAAGCCGGAGTCGACGACTACCTGGCCGAGGCCACCCCCGAGGCCAAGATGGCGCTGATCCGCACCGAGCAGGAGGGCGGGAAACTCGTCGCCATGACCGGCGACGGGACCAACGACGCCCCCGCACTCGCCCAAGCCGATGTGGGCGTAGCCATGAACACCGGGACGACAGCGGCCAAAGAGGCCGGGAACATGGTCGATCTGGACTCGAACCCCACCAAGCTGATCGACGTGGTCGAGATCGGCAAGCAATTGCTCATCACCCGGGGCTCGCTCACCACCTTCTCCATCGCCAACGACGTGGCCAAGTACTTCGCCATCATCCCCGCTCTGTTCGTCGCCACCTATCCGCAGCTCAACACGCTCAACATCATGAAGCTCCACAGCCCGCAGAGTGCGGTGCTGTCCGCTGTGATCTTTAACGCTCTCGTGATCGTGGCGCTCATCCCCCTGGCCTTGCGTGGTGTGAAATTCCGCGCTGCGTCATCAGCGGCCATCCTCCGCCGCAATGTCTTCATCTACGGGGTGGGAGGGATCATCGTGCCCTTCATCTTCATCAAGCTCATCGACCTCGTTCTTGTCGCGCTGCACGCCTACTGATCGCGAGCCCACATGATTGCTCATCTCCGTCGCTCAATCATTTCGATCGTGGTGTTCACGGCCTTCTTCGGGTTCGTCTACGCCCTTGCCGGAACCGGCGTCGCCCAGCTCTTCTTCCGGCACCAGGCCGACGGTTCGATCACCGCCAACGGATCCACCTTGATCGGACAGAACTGGTCGAGCACGAGGTGCCCGGGAAACCCACCGGGCAGTTGTGTCTTCCAGGGTCGGCCCGACGATCTCGGCCCCTACAGCGGAGACAACCCGCTCGTGGCCAACGGCAAGAGTGGCGAGTCGGCCGCCACCAACCTTGGCCCGAGGTCCAAGGTCCTGGTGGCGAACACGCAGGCGCTGGTGTCTTACTGGCACAAGCGCGGCGTCGAGCCCACGGTCGATCTCGTGACCACTTCGGGCAGCGGCCTAGACCCCGACATTGCTCCACAGGACGCGATCGTCCAGATCCCCATGGTCTCCAAGGCAACGGGCATCGACCCCTCGGCGCTGCGGGCGCTCATCGCCAAGGAGACCAACGGAGCAGTGCTGGGGTTCATGGGCAGCAGCGACATCGATGTCCTGCAGTTGAACGAGGCCCTCGCCCAGCTCAAGTGAAAGCTTGGGAGCCCACCACCGATGAGTGCCGGGGGGGGCGACCGATCGTACGTCGCCTCGCCGACGCCAGGGCGCGCCACCGGGTTGTGGTCAGAGGCAAGGTCGTCGCTGCCCAACCTTCGATCTGGCGAGGCTCTGCGGCCCGGGTCCACGACATCGACGACGGTACGGGCCGTCTGTCCATCGTCTTCGGCGGGGCGCGGTCCATTCCGGGATGGTCGAAGCGGCGGAGGTGACCGTCGAAGGCTCGGTGTTCGCCGACGAACGGGGATCGCGCTGTGGAACCCCTTCTATCGCTTCGAGCTCTGAGGCTTTCGGGCCTGGTCGACCGCGGAGGACTAGCGAGCGCGGTCACCGGCGGCGCGCTCGGCGTCTCCGGCGCAGGACGCGCATGTGCCGAAGACCTCGAGCGAGTGCCAGACATCGGAGAAGCCGTGGGCTTCGCCCACCTTCACGGCCCAACGTTCCATCGGAGCGGACTCCACCTCGACGGCGGTGCCACACGCTACGCAGACCAGGTGATGATGGTGTGACGTCCCGCAGCGGCGGTAGAGCTGTTCGCCCGCGTCGTCACGTACGACGTCGACCTCGCCGGCGTCACTGAGCATCTTGAGGGCCCGGTAGACGGTGGCGAGCCCGATCTTCTCACCGGTCTGGCGGATCGAGGCGTGGATGGCCTGGGCGCTTCGGAAGCTGCCGGTCTGTCCCAGGGCGGCGAGCACGGCGCGCCGCTGGCGGGTGTCACGAGGCGGCGCCCCGAAGGTGACCTGGTCGGGTGTCTCGTTGGTCACCATCGGATCACTATGCCATCGGGCCATCGAAACCTCAGCGTGTCTGAGGGCAGCCCCGAGTTCGGGTGCTCTCCCTGTGCCGCCATTCTACCTTGTATTGAGAATCACTCTCGTTTAGCCTGGGCCAGGTGTCCAGGATCAAGAGGCGGGCGTCCCTCGCCGTCGTGGCGGTGCTGGTGGCGGGCTGCCTGGGGGGGTGCGGGGCCGCTACGGGGGTGGCCCAAGCCGGCCCGGGGGGGACGATCTCGGTGGTGGCGGCAGAGAACTTCTGGGGAAGCATCGCCGGGCAGCTCGGCGGTGACCGGGTGACGGTCACGAGCATCGTGACCAACCCCGACACCGATCCCCACTCCTACGAGGCGACCGCACGCGACGGACGGGCCTTCGCCGCCGCGCAGTTCGTGATCGTGAACGGGGTCGGCTACGACCCGTGGGCAGAATCGCTGCTCGACGCCAACGCGACCAAGGGACGGACCGTGCTCGACGTAGGCAAGCTCGTCGGTGTGGCGGCGGGGGGAAACCCGCATCGGTGGTACGACCCGCAGGATGTGGGCAAGGTCATCGAACAGATCACCGCCGACTACGCGCGGATCGACCCCAAAGAGGCAAGCTATTTCGAACACCGGATGACCACGTTCTCGACCCGTGATCTGGCCCAGTACCACCATCTGATCAAGGTCATCAAGGCCGAGTACGCCGGCACGCCCATCGGGGCGTCCGAAAGCATCGTGACCCCGCTCGCCGCCGCGCTGGGGCTCCGGTTGCTCACTCCGCAGTCGTTTCTCGACGCCGTCAGCGAGGGCAACGACCCGACCGCGGCGGACAAGGCCACCATCGACGCGCAGATCCAGCACAACCAGATCAAGATCTACGTGTACAACAGCCAGAACGCCACCCCGGACGTCACTGCACAGGTGCAGGCGGCCCGGTCGCGGGGGATCCCGGTGGCGACGGTCACCGAGACCCTCGATCCCGCCGGCGACACCTTCGAGGCCTGGCAGGTACACGAGCTTCGGGGGATCCAGGCCGCGTTGGCGAGCGCCGGGGGCCGTTGACATGGAGCATGACGTCCTCAGGCTGAGCGGGGCCGCGGTCGCGGTCGGAGGCCGTACCTTGTGGGCCGGAGTCGACCTCTCGGTCGGGGTGGGGGAATTCGTCGCCGTCCTCGGGCCCAACGGTGTGGGTAAGTCGACGCTCGTGAAGGTCATCCTCGGCCTGGTGCCGGTGTCGGCGGGCACGGTGACGGTGTTCGACGATCGGCCCGGTCAGCACAACGAACGCATCGGGTACCTCCCCCAGCGCCGCAGCTTCGACTCCTCGCTTCGGGTTCGGGGGATCGACATCGTGCGGCTCGGGATCAGCGGGGACCGGTTCGGCATTCCGCTGCCGATCTCGTCCCGGGCGCGTCGGCGCCGACGGGCCGAGGAAGAGCGGATCAGCGAGGTGATCGACCTCGTCGATGCCACCGGGCTCGTCCACCGCCCCATCGGGGAGCTCTCGGGGGGAGAACAGCAACGGATCCTCATCGCCCAGGCGCTGGTACGTCGGCCGTCGCTCTTGCTCCTCGACGAACCACTCGACAGCCTTGACCTCCCCAACCAGAGCGCGGTGGCGGCGCTCGTGAGCACCATCTGTCGCCAGGCCGAGGTGAGCGTGGTGATGGTGGCGCACGACGTCAACCCGATCCTGTCCTACCTCGATCGGGTGGTCTACATCGCCGAGGGTGGGGTGGCGGCCGGGACACCGCACCAGGTCATCACGAGTGAGACGCTGAGCCGGCTCTACCGGACCCCTATCGAGGTGCTCACCACCACCGACGGGAGGCTCGTCGTCGTGGGCCATCCCGAGGCCCCCGCCCATCATGCCGATCGGCACGGAGGAGCCCACCATGGTCCTCACTGATGCCGGCGCCGGGCTGAGCTGGAACGTCGTCGACGACGTCCGGCGGCTGTTCCAGTTCGGATTCATGGTCAACGCCCTCCAGGCCGGGACTGTCGTCGCCGTCATGGCCGCGGTGATCGGGTGGTACATGGTCGTCCGGCGCCAGAGCTTTGCCGGCCACACCATCGCCGTGGTGGGGTTCCCCGGCGCGGCGGGGGCGACGCTGATCGGCGTCAGCGCTCTGTACGGCTACTTCGCCTTCTGTGTGGCCGCCGCGGTGTTGATCTCGACCGTCGCGCATTCGCGCGGAAGAGCGTTCAGCCAGGAGAACGCCGTGACCGGGACGGTGCAGACGTTTCTCCTCGCCTTGGGCTTTCTCTTCGTGAGCCTCTATCGGGGCAATCTGAACGGGATCAACTCGTTGCTGTTCGGGAACTTCCTGGGGATCACCACCTCGCAGGTCCTCACCTTGTTCCTCGTGGCCCTGGGGGCGCTCGGGGTGCTCGGTGTCATCAGCCGACCGCTGTTGTTCGCGTCGATCGACCCCGACGTGGCGTCCGCCCGGGGGGTGCCGGTGCGGGCGGTGTCGCTGGTGTTCCTCGTCCTGCTCGGCTTGGCGGCCGCCGAGGCCAGCCAGATCACCGGCGCACTGCTCGTGTTCGCCCTACTCGTGATGCCCGCCGCCACCGCCCAGCGGCTCACGGCCCGCCCGGTGCTCGGGGGAGCCATCGCGGTCGTGCTCGGCCTGGCCGTCACCTGGATCGGCTTGGGGGTCGCCTACTACTCCCCGTATCCGATCGGCTTCTGGGTCACCACCTTGGCCTTTGCCGCCTATGTGGCCGCGGTCTTGTGGGCCCGGCTCGGCGCCAGGACGAGTCGAGCCGTCGGAGCGGCGGCGTGAACTCCGTTGTCTGGAGTGGGGCCGTGAACGCGGTGGTAGGGCTGCTCGGCCAGCCCTTCCTGCGCAACGCCTTTCTGGCCGGGACCGCCATCGCGGCGGCGTGCGGGCTCGTCGGCTACTTCCTCGTGCTGCGGAGCCAGGTCTTCACCGGCGACGCGCTGAGTCACGTGGCGTTCGCCGGTGCCCTGGCCGCGTTGTCCTTCGGGGTCGACCCCCGCCTGGGGCTCTTCGTGGGCACCATCGCGGTCGGGGTGCTCATGGGGACGCTGGGCCCACGTGGCCAAGCCGACGACGTGGTGGTGGGAAGTGTCTTCGCGTGGATACTCGGTCTGGGTGTGTTATTCCTCACCATCTACACCACGTCGAAGAGCACCGGCGACGCCACGGCGGGAGTGAGCATCCTGTTCGGTTCGATCTTCGGGCTGTCCCACGATCAGGCGCTCGTGGCGACGGTCATCGCGCTCGCCGTCGCCCTCGCCGTGGTCGTCATCGCCCGACCCCTGTTGTTCGCCAGCCTCGATCCCGCTGTGGCCTCGGCCCGTCGGGTCCCGGTGGTGGTGCTCGGTCTGGGGTTCCTTGGCCTGGTCGGCGCCTGTGCCGCCGAAGCGACTCAAGCCGTGGGCGCGCTGTTGCTCCTCGGGCTGCTCGCCGCGCCGGCGGGGACCGCGCAACAGCTCACCGCCCGCCCGTACCGGGCCTTGGCGCTGTCGTGTGCCGTGGCCGTCGGTGACATGTGGGCGGGGCTCACGATGAGCTACGCGTTCCCGCACCTCCCGCCCAGCTTCTGTGTCATCGCCGTG
>Ga0307373_10004099_pt1 | contig 24774 bp, 24 predicted proteins | sample OX2MG_FD_202534 | JGI IMG/M metagenome (GOLD analysis project Ga0307373, IMG submission 202534) | Soil microbial communities from Risofladan, Vaasa, Finland - OX-2 | ecosystem: Environmental > Terrestrial > Soil > Coastal area > Acid sulfate soil | place: Finland: Risofladan, Vaasa | collected...
CCCAAGGCGTGAACGTGTCGTGCCGCCGCGTCAAGGTCGGTCACCACCGTCCAACGGTCCCCGGGTTCAGCTGTCCATTCGGGCCGAAGGACTCGCAGGTGAGGTACGCCGGTCGCCCGGCTGGCCAGGAGTACATGGTGCGGCATGTGTGCCGTAAATGGATGGGTGGCGTCGATCACCGCGGCGATGTGCTCGTCAGTCATCCATTGTGCCAACCCCTCAGGGCCTCCGAAGCCGCCAATGCGCATCCCGCCGGGTGGGACGGAGAGAGCCTTCACCCGTCCGGCAAATGAAGAGATGACTGAGACTTCAGGGTGAGCGGATAGGTGCCTCGCCAGCGCAGAGGCTTCGGTTGACCCTGCCAGCAACAAGATTCGGGGAGCGTCTCTGGCCTGGCCCTCCTCGGTCATGGTCCGAGCGTAGGTGGTCGAGACGTCACTGCTACGGTGGCTGTGAAGCAACACGGGGAACACCGGTGAGAATCCGGGGCTGTCCCGCAACTGTCACCGAGGAGCGATCTTCCACTGCCCGTACGGGCAAGTCACGGCCGTTGGGGCTGGAAGGCGGAAGGGAGCGTGGATCCGGGAGCCAGGACACCCGTGGTGAAGGACCACGCTTGGACGCGGGAGACGTCGAAATGAGACCAAGGACCACCATCGCTCAAGCGTGCACTGGGCAGACATCGTGATCTGGTACATCACCAATGTCGACACCGAGGTTCTGGCCTTGCGAACGGCCATAGAGTCGCTCCCCGAAGGGTTCCCCCCAGTGCGAGGGGCACAACCGTGGGCTTTGGATGGCCCTCTGGACCTCCGCAGCACCAGCTGCGTTTTGATTCGCCTTCTCCGCGGTCGCCAAGCCTGGGAGGAGGGATTCGACCACCTGCGCTCAGAGTGTCTCAGACTGGGTATTCCGCTCCTCGCCTTCGGTGGCGAGGCAGTGCCCGATGCCGACATGACATCCCTTTCGACGGCTCCCAGCGCCACCGTCACTGAGGCGTTCGGCTATCTGGTCAATGGCGGGCCTGAGAACTTCGAGCACCTTCTGCGCTTCGTGGCCGACACAGTCCTGTTCGAGGGGTATGGGTTCGATGCACCCAGAGAGATCGAACAGTTCGGCATCTGGCGCGAACCAACCAACCGTGATGCCGAACGCCCACTGGTGGCAGTCGTTTTCTACCGGGCCCACCTGGTAGCCGGGAACACCCAGTTCGTCACCGATATCTGCGATGGGCTCGAAGCTGCGGGAGCCGACGCGCTGGCCGTGTGGTGTTATTCACTGCGCGACCAGGCGGCGGCACCAGTGGTCGAGATTATCCGCAGTCACGGCGTGGAGGTCTTGATCACCACCGTGCTGGCCACCGGCGGGATCGGAGCCGGTGCCGGGATTGTCGGCCACATCGGAGGACTCGATGGTGAAGCCTGGGACGCCAGCGTCTTGGCCGACCTGGACATACCGATTATTCAGAGCCCGTCGGCCGGAAGCTCCCGAGCCGACTGGGAAGCATCCGACGCTGGGCTCGGTCCTTATGACGCCACTGCGGGCATCGCCATCCCTGAGTTCGACGGACGAATTATCGGTCCTGTCACCACGTTCAATGAGGTGGTCGATGACGGTGACGAACTGGGACTGGCTGTGCGGGCTTACCGCACCGTGCCTGACCGGGTGGCCCGGCTCGCTGGACTGGCCCTTCGCTACGCCCGGCTCCGACGTCGAGCCCCGGCCGAGTGCCGCGTGGCCGTGATCTTGAGTGCCTTTCCTACCAAGCGAAGTCGACTCGGCAACGCGGTTGGACTCGATACCCCTGCGTCCGTGCTGTGCCTCCTACGGGCCATGGCCGACGCTGGCTACGACATCGTGAATGCACCCACCGATGGTGATGCCCTCATGGCCCAGTTAGCCGATGGGCTGACCTATGAAGCCGAAATGCTGAGTCCCGCCCAGCTCGATCTTGCCGTGGGCCGGCTCGGGGTGGACCGTTACCTCGATTGGTTTGCCCGGCTCCCGGAGGCCGCCCGGGCTGAGGTCGAGGGAACGTGGGGGCCGGCACCAGGAGTGCAACGGGTTCACGGCGACGATCTCGTGTTCAGTGGCCTCTCGTTCGGCAATGTGGTGGTCGCCATTCAGCCTCCTCGCGGGTACAACGACGACCCTGTGGCTGTGTACCACTCACCCAACCTGGCGCCGGTGCATCACTACTTGGCCTTCTACCACTGGCTTGACCAAGTCTGGGGTGCCGATGCCATCGTCCATCTGGGTAAGCACGGGACGCTGGAGTGGCTGCCGGGCAAGGCGCTGGCGCTGTCCTCAAGCTGTTGGCCGGATGCCGCCATCGCCGACGTGCCGTTCTTCTACCCCTTCGTCGTGAACGACCCCGGTGAGGGGACCCAGGCCAAGCGTCGAAGCCATGCCGTCGTCATCGATCATCTCCTTCCGCCGATGACCCGAGCCGACACCTACGACGACATGGCCCGACTCGAACAGCTCTTCGACGAGTACGCCCAGCTGCAGTCGCTTGATCCCACGAAGCTGCCAGCCTTGCGCGAGCGCATCTGGACCCTCCTCCGTGAAGCGGCGCTCGACCGCGACCTCGGCCTGGCCGGTGCGCCCGAAGAGGACGGATTCGATGATCTGATTCTGCATGTGGACGGCTACCTGTGCGAGCTCAAAGACGCCCAGATCCGCGGCGGGCTCCACACCTTGGGCCAAGCCCCCGAGGGTGACGTCCTCGTAGAGTTGGTGCTGGCCATCACCCGGCTGGCCCATGGCCGGATTCCCTCGTTGCGGGTCACGGTGGCTGAATCACTCGGCCTTGAGATCACTGAAGCAACCTCGCTCGACCGGATAGAGGCGGCTTGCCGTTCGCTTGTCGAGGCGGCCGCAGCTCGGGAATGGGATGTGGACCCGTCTGATCCCCCCACCCTGCGGTGGATATGCGAATGGCTTGTACCCAAATTGGCCCAGACGACTGACGAGATCGACAACCTGCTGGTTGGCCTGGACGGTCACTACGTGCCGGCGGGGCCTAGCGGGGCGCTCACCCGGGGCGGTGCTCATGTGCTCCCCACTGGTCGCAACTTCTACTCCATGGATCCGAAGTCCATCCCTACCGAACTCAGCTGGGATGTCGGTTGGGCTCTGGCTGAAGTCCTTCTCCAGCGCCACCTGCGTGAAGAAGGGACATATCCCGGCACAGTCGGGCTAGTCCTGTGGGGCACGGCAATGATGCGGACTCAGGGCGACGATGTCGCCGAGGCCTTGGCGTTGTTGGGAGTGCGCCCGGTCTGGGAGCCCGAATCACGCCGTGTCATCGGGTTGGAGCCCATCCCATTGTCCGAACTTGGACGGCCACGGATCGACATCACGCTCCGGGTGTCCGGATTCTTTCGGGACGCCTTCCCGAATCTCGTCAACATGGTCGATGAGGCCGTGGAGCTCGTGGCGTCGCTTGATGAGCCCAGTGAGGACAACTTCATCCGTGCCCATGGTGCGACTGATCCTCGGGTATTCGGTCCAGGTCCGGGTACCTATGGTGCCGGCATTCTGCAGCTCCTCGAACAGCGGAATTGGCGTTCCGATGATGACCTTGCTGCCGTCTACATCGCGTGGTCGGGATTCGCCTACAGCCGCCAGGGGTTCGGTGTTCCAGCAGAGGATGCCATGCGGCGGCGTTTTGCGGCCATCGACGTGGCAGTGAAGAACCAGGACAACCGCGAGCACGACATCTTCGACTCCGACGACTATCTACAGGAGCACGGCGGCATGATCGCCACCATCAGATCCCTCACCGGACGCGATCCAAAGGCGTGGTTTGGTGATTCAGCCAATCCTGCCCAACCTCAAGTGCGGTCACTAGCTGAAGAAGCGGCGCGGGTGGTCCGCACGCGCGTCATAAATCCAAAATGGCTCGAAGCCATGCAGAGACACGGATACAAGGGTGCCTTCGAAATGGCGGCCACGGTTGACTACCTATTCGGTTACGACGCCACCGCCCACGTGGTCGATGACTGGATGTACGAAAGAGTTACCGCGGCGTACGTGTCTGACCCTCAGGTTCGCAAGTTCTTTGAACAATCGAATCCATCGGCGCTCACGTCGATTGCCGAACGCTTGCTTGAGGCCATGGATCGTGGAATGTGGAATGCAAGCGAGGAAGCTCTTCTTTCCTTGCAAGATGCCATCTTGGAAGCTGAAGGTTGGTCGGAAGCCCGATAGGTGCCACTCACGCGGCATCTCTGGGCCCACCTGGCTTCATAAGACTTGTCCACGGCAGAATAGCGATCAAAAATCACGGGAGGCAGGCCAACGTCAGATTGTGTTGGGTACACCACCCGTTCCGCTTGAGCAGCAGAACGCGCAGTCGTGCCCACACCTTCGGGCTGCGGCTTCCGTCGCGTCGTAGCCTCGACTACGAATAGGATGAAGATAGTCGATGAAGCTTCTGGACCGGACTGAGGGGACTCGACATGTTGCTGAGCGTCCTACTTGTCTGTCTCACGACACTAGTGATCTCAAGTGTCCTGCTGCTGGCTCTCGGGCATCGCGTGCGAGTTGGCTCGCGGGTGATTTCAGTGGTGGTGGCCGCTGTATTCGTACTGATTGTTGGTGAGTTTGCAGCAAGGTTCTGGCTCCTACCGTCTCGCGACGTCGAAGTGGGCGAGGTCTATCTCTTCACTGTGACGTTGGTGGTCGTGCTCGTCCGCCCGCTGTGGAATCCGCCGGGGCACCTGTTCTTCTCCTCCACTGTGGCCGCCGCTCTGGCATATCTCACGCTGGCTGGTTGGGTGACCGTGGCCGGAGGTCTCTCTATCCTCGGAATCGTCGCCTCGGCCTTCTTGTGGGTGCTCGAGACCGTTGCCTTTGTGATCGCCATCTCCTTCGCGTTTGAGAGCTGCGATGTTGTCTGCCGCACTCGCTGGACCAGGGAGGTGGCGCCACCCGATCCTTCCTATCGCCCCAAGGTGTCCTTCCACGTCCCGGCGTTTGCGGAACCTCCCGACATGATGATCGAGACGATTGCATCATTGGAGACCATCGACTACCCCGATTTTGAGATCGTGGTCATAGACAACAACACCCCCGATGAGGACTTATGGAGACCCGTGGAGCTCTATTGCCAAGGACGCGACCGTGTCCACTTCGTCCACGTTCACCCTTGGCCTGGTTACAAGTCGGGCGCGCTCAACCTGGCGTTGCGGACATACACCGATCCCGCGGCAGAGATCATCGGCATTGTCGACGCCGACTACCTGGTGCGACCTGAATATCTTGACCGACTCGTCGGTCTCTTCGCAGATCCAGAGCTTGCCTTTGTGCAGACGCCCCAGGACTATCGGGAGTGGGAGGGAGATCGATACCTGACGAGCTGCTACGACTCTTACCGGTACTTCTTCGAGACTGCTATGCCTTCGCGCAACGAGCGCAATTCGATCATATTTGGAGGAACGATGGGACTCATCCGTCGCTCGGTCCTCGAAGAGATCGGCGGTTGGGACGAGGTATGCATCACCGAGGACGCCGAGGCGTCGCTTCGCATCCTGCGAGCCGGCTATTCGGGGATCTACGTCAATGAATCCTTCGGTCAGGGAGTCATGCCCCTTACCTTCGGAGCCCTCAAGCGGCAGATGTTTCGCTGGTGTTTCGGTGGGATCCAGATCTTGCGTAAGCACGGGCGTTCGCTTCTTCCGTGGGATCGCGACCCGAAGAACCACCTGACCCTCGCCCAGCGCACCGACTATCTCTTTGGCGGTCTCCAATGGTTCGGCAACTTTGTGAGCCTTGGGTTCACCATGGTGCTCATGGTGGTGGCGACGATGCTGTTTACCCGGGGCACGGTCAATTTCACCCCGGTTCTCGGTGCCGCCGTCCTGCTCCCGGTCACGATCCTGGTCTCAGGATTGGTCCGAGCCATCTGGGCGTTGCGCCATCGGGCGCGAATCAGTTATCTCCGGGCCGTTTTTGCCTTCATAATCTGGCTTTCCTTGTCATGGACGATCGGACTGGCATGTCTACAGGGACTGGTTCGTTCCGAGGGCGTGTTCCTGCGCACGCCGAAATCGGGGGAACACGGTCGCTTGCGCGAAGCATTGCGAGCCGCCCGGGTGGAGGCCGTCCTGGCTCTTGGTGCGTGGGGACTCGCCGCCGTCGTCCTGGCCAGAGGAAGGGCGGGGCCCGTACTCGGCCTGCTCTTTGTGTGGCAGGGTGCCGTCTACGCCACGTCCCCGACTATGGCCTGGCTCAACCAGCGCAGCCATCTCTCGGCGCAACTTGAACGGCGTCGGCGGGCCGACGAACGTCGGTATCGGCTTGCTTCCCTGCGGGCACACCCCGTGGCGAGGGTCAGCGCCGGCGTGGTCGCCGCGTCGGCCACTGCAGTGCTGCTCGCCGTTACTCTCGGGGCTGGTTCCGGTCGACCCGGCCTCTTTGTCCTCCCCCACCGCGCACCGGGCGACGCCGGTCCACTGGGCAACCTCGGGGTCCTCCCGCACACGCAGGGATCACGTCTCAGTCCCTCACCAACTACGACGGTACCCGGAAGAGGTATATCCGGAGCGAACGGTGGCGGTGGAAGTACCACCACGACGAACCCGAATGCGGCCACCACCACGACGAACCCGAATGCGGCCACCACGACAACAAACCCACACGCGGCCACCACCACGACGAACCCACACGCGGCCACCACCACGACGAACCCGAATGCGGCCACCACGACTACAAATCCACACGCGGCCACCACCACGACGAATCCGAATGTGGCCACCACGACAACAAATCCACACGCGGCCACCACCACGACGAACCCACACAAGCCGTGACCCAATTGATTCCTACCCCGAAGTAGGGCTCGACTTCATCCTTGGTGATGGCGCCACACCCCTGCTGCTCGCTCAGTCTTTGCAGATCGCAACCAGAAGCCTTGCGGCGGTCGTCAATGACGCCGGGCCTGATGTGAGGGCTGTCATCTTCCGGCGTCCAAGCGTGCTCACCGCACCACCGCAGCACTTCTTACCCCGAGGAGTGTTGATGGCTTGGAATTCGCCCAGACGCCATCTGGCAAGAAGTGCTGATTAACGCAATGTTCGACTACATCGAGATCTTCTACAACTGCCAGCGGAGGCACTCAGAGCTGAACTACCGCACGCCGATCCAGTTCGAAATAGGCTTCGAAGACTACGCAATCCCAGTCTGATGTTCATACTTCTGCGGGTAACTGAATCGGGGGCAGGTCAACGTATGAGCCGAAGCCTGGGCAGCTCCCCACTCGTGGGGAGGTCCGTGGCGAAATGCGCCGATCAGAATGTCTACAGAGCCAGAGAGCGGCCGACCGGGATCGAACCGGCATGATCAGCTTGGAAGGCTGGTAGTCGTCGCGATCGGCCGGTCCCCAGTCGACGGTAGGGCTCTCGCTGTCTGAGCCCCGTGACCAGGGAGGACTGACAGAAAAATGAACAAATCGGCTTCGCAGTGGCTCCATTCATTCTCCTCGAAGCTAGCCGTCGTGCGCGCAACGTGCGCGCAAATTTGGCGGAAGCCTCAGCCTGCTTTTCGATGGCTGAGGTCGCGGATCACGCGTTTGGTTTGCGCGCTACCTGACCGTGTCCTCGCATGCGTGGGGGAACTCCATGGGGATACTCCAAGGAGACGTGCGCTGGAGAAGTGGTTGGAACGAAGAGAGTGCTTACCGCTGAAGAGTGGATTGCGGCCGTATCCAAGATCGACAGGCCCCCGACGCCCGATGACGTCTCGATCACTCTCGACGGCCGTCGGCTCGACTCCAAAGAGAAGGTTCTCGAGTGGCTGGCGGAGATTGAAGCAGAGCGAGAAGCCGGGATGACCACTGGGTCCCTCTTCGGCGATTCAGACGTAACTGAATAGTGAAGACGCTCGTTGCGAGGGGAGAACGGCGGATCTGAACCCGAAAGCTGCGAGACCGCCCGGGTGAGCGATCGCCGCCCGTCGGCGTGCCACCATGACTGCCGTGGCGTCCCACCGGCCTCCAGCTGATTCCTCTCCGAGGAGGGTTCCGAAGTGGACCGTTGAGTACTACGTCACGGGGTCTGGTGCGGTGCCCGTCCTGGAGTGGCTTCGCCGACTCCCAGAACCAAAGCGGACGGCGTGGCTGGCCTTCGTGGACTTCGCCCTTGCGCCAATGGGCAAGGACATTGCCCAGTCCGGCTACGTCAAGCCGCTCGGCCAGGGGCTATTCGAGCTCCGGATCGACCACGATGCCGCTGAGCTGGCGCAGGTGTTCGGAGCGGACATTTCGGCCAGTCCCGAGTTGGCCAACCTGATTGCCAAGGGGATCCTGCTCCGGGTGTTCTGCACGTTCTACAGCGACAAGGTGGTGTTGCTCCTGTCGGGCCTCGACAAGGGGACTGACCCGAAGGCTCAGCCGAGGGCGATCCGAGCTGCGCGGACGTTTCTCGCGGATTGGCAGGCAGAGCAGGCGGCGGCGAAGCGACGATCCCGAAAATGTTGATCGCCCATCCTGTTCGCAATGTAGAGTGATGGGGTAAAGGCCATCACTCTTGGGGTGGCCGAGGACCGGCTGCAAGGAGTGATAGTGCCTAGCCTCCGTCATGACGACGTGCGAAATGAGCTGCTCAGCGACCTCAGCGAAGCTGGCCGCCGTCAGTACGAGGCGTTCGGGGCGGTGCAGGAGGCCCGTCACGTCACGCTCAGGCTGGCTGAGCTGCGAGAGGCCGCGAACCTCTCGCAACGGCAGGCGGCGAAGCTTGCCGGAGTCGACCAGGCGGATCTGTCGCGGATCGAATCGGGCCAGGTCACGCCCTCCCTTCCGACGCTGCTGCGGCTACTCGAGGTCGTGGGGGGAACGCTGATCGTGGCACGCAAGCGAGCGACGCCAGCTCCGGCACGGGCCGCGGCAGCCGCAGGCAAGAGGGTGCGCCGCTCGGCCTGACGTCGAAATCAATCGTTGGAGTTCAAACGCCGACTCACGCCATCGTGTGCGAACCGAGCCACCCCTGGTTCAATGCCTCTCGTCGCCTGGCGGTGTCTGGGTACTAGAAGGAATCCGCTCGATCTCCTCGACGGACCCCGCGTATTGCCGTTCGGAACAGGCGCTGAGGGCCCCGAGAGACTGCTCCAGCACACCCTTGGCGCGCCGACCTTGTCGGGTAGGACGTTGTAGTTGTTGAGTTCGATCTCGCACTGGGTCAGTGCGTGCACCGCCAGCGTCTTGAATAACGCCAACATGCTAGGACTCGACTGCTTCGCTGCGGAATAGTTCAATCCGGCCGAGGGCAGAGTCGGGTGAATCAGTGACAAGAGCTCCGTGAAGGCGGTCCTCAACGTGACGCGTACATCGTCGCTCGCGATCGGTGGGCGTCGACCATCATCGTGCAGTCCTATCCTCTGGGGTCCAGGTGACATTCATCAGCTGCCGTGCCAGGGTCTTGCCGATCCGGGCCGCATGCTCCTTGGCCAGGTCAGTGAGTGGTCCCGTCCACCGGGCATCGATGCTCTCAGTCCATAGCTCATACCAGCGTTCGAAGTGTTCGATCCGGAGTGGCTCGAGGTCGTGCAAGTGTTGATGGGCTTCGAGAATGGATCCCGCGTAGCCGGGTTGGCGGAGTAAGACGCGGCACCAGTAGTCGATGAGCTTGGGAATGTGAAGGGCCCAGTCGACCTCGGCTACCTCGCCGAAGACCGGTTCGAGGAGTTCGTCGAACACGATCTCCCGGTAGAAGCCCACGACCAGATCATGGATGTCGGCTCGCGAATCGAGATCGTGGGACTGATCTGCTACTGGTCCGGCAGAAGTCACCACGACCTTCACCGACCGTGGCTTTCCTGCAACTCGCCTCGAGCGGACGGTGGTCCGGGAAAGCCATGGGTCCGCTGGACCGGACCAAGATCTTCCCACGCGCCAGGGAGGTTGGGAGCAAGCCGTTTGAGCTCTTCGAGGTGGAGCGCGGACAGCACTTCCAATCGTTCGGCACCCTCTTCGGTGAGATGCAGGCGAACAACGCGATGGTCCTCTTCGTCTCGGGTTCGAGTGACCAGACCTGCCGCTTCAGCACGGTCGATGAGACCGACGGCGCTGTTGTGCAAAAGCAGCAAGTAGTCAGCGACCTCGCCGATGGTCGGGCCACGAGGATCACCGTGTCCACGCATAGCTAGAAGGAGCTGATGTTGCGCGGGAGTGAGGCCCGCTGCGCGGGCCTGGCTCTCGCTCCAGCGTTCGAAATGCCGCAGCCCGGTGCGTAGGGCCAGCAGCCGGGCGTATACCTCATCGGGCAGAGTCACTCCTGTCACGATATCATCGTGCTACGATGTACCTTCGGGACTTTTCGGACCCCACGGCGGTGCCTGGGCTCAGATACCACCAGCGAGAACGGCAGGTGTGACCTACCCCTCGCAGAGGCCTGACCACGCGAACCGGGAAATCAGAGCCGAGGTCCCCCTCGAGTCGCCCGGTCGCACTGAGGTGTCAGTACCAGACGTACCTCCGAGGACGGCTGAGGATCCTCCCGGTCGCGACCGCCCGTCTCACGACAGCCCTGAGCGAGCACTTGGGGACTTCACTACCACCTCCGCGATCCTCCGCCTGGTGCCGCTGGCAGTGCTGATCGGCGCGCTCGGGGCCGGCATCTCACTTGCCCTCCTCGACATGATCGGGTTCTTCACCAACCTCTTCTACTTCCAGCGCCTCAGCGTCCATCTGGTCTCGCCCTACGGCAACACCTTGGGGGCCATCGCCATTGTCATCCCGATCGGGGGCGGTCTGATCGTCGGGCTCATGGCCCGATTCGGCTCCGAACAGATCCGGGGTCACGGCATCCCCGAGGCCATGGAGCGGATCCTCATCAACGGCAGCAAGGTCCAGCCACGCCTCGCCATCTTGAAGCCGATCTCCAGTGCGATCAGTATCGGGACCGGCGGGCCTTTCGGCGCCGAAGGGCCGATCATCCTCACCGGCGGTGCCGTGGGCTCCATAGTCGGTCAGCTGTTCCATCTCACTGCCGCCCAGCGCAAGAGCCTCCTGGTTGCCGGGGCGGCAGCCGGGATGAGCGCGGTGTTCGGAACCCCCGTCGCTGCCACCTTGTTCGGTGTCGAGCTCCTGGCGTTCGAATTCAAGCCCCGCTCGATGGTCCTCATCGGTATCGCGGCCGCAACCGCTGACGCTCTGCGCATGGTCATGGCCAGTGCGGGCCTGGTCGCACCGCAGCCCATCTTCCCGGTTCCAGTGCACGCCCCGCTCGGCGGCGTGGTCCTGCTCGGCGCGGTAGCGGTCGGGATCGCCTGCGGTTTGGCCGCCTGGTTGATGACCCAGGCCGTCTACCGGTCCGAAGACCTGTTCAAGAAGCTGACTGGGCACCTGAACTGGATGTGGTGGCCGATGATCGGCGGCCTCATCATCGGCCTCGGTGGCCTGGTCGATCCCCGCTCCCTCGGGGTCGGTTACGACACCATCCACGCCGAACTGCTCGGCCAGCTCGGGGTGAGTGCCCTGGCAATGCTGTTCGTGGTCAAGCTCGTCATCTGGTCAGGCGGCCTCGGCAGCGGGACGAGCGGTGGCATCCTGGCCCCTATCCTGATGATGGGCGCCGCCCTCGGGGGCGTCATGGGCCACGTCCTTCCGGGCGCTTCCCTCGGCGTCTGGGCCCTCATCGGGATGGCCGGCGCGCTCGCGGGGGTCACCCGCTCCCCGTTCACGGCCATCATCTTCGCTTTCGAACTCACCCACGACCAGAACAGCCTGCTGGCCCTGCTGGTGGTGGCCACGGTGTCCCACCTCGTCAGCGTGCTCGTGCTCAAGCGATCGATTCTGACCGAGAAGGTGGCCCGGAGAGGCTTCCACGTCATGCGGGAGTACTCCGTTGATCCGCTCGAGGCGACCTTCGTGCGCGAGGTCATGGACACCGACGTCTTCACGGTGGAGCTGACACGCCAGGTCTCGGATCTCTATCGAGCGCTGGGTGAAGGCTCACCCGAGCGACGCCAGCGGCTGTATCCGGTCCTTGACGCCAAAGGCGACCTTGTCGGGGTCCTGCCTTGGTCAGCGGTGCTCGCATCTCGTGTGGGTGGCCGACAAGTCCGCGAGGTCATGATTTCGCCTATGGCCACCGCGTACCCTGACGAAATACTCCGGTCGGTAGCCGACCGGATGGCCGGCCTCGGTGTCGGCGTGATCCCCGTGGTGGACCGGGCCGACACGAAGCACATTTGTGGTCTCATCACCCAGTTCGATCTGCTCGGCGCCCGGCAGAAGCTCCTCGAAGAAGAGCGCCACGCCGAACGCGTCCTGACACTCCGACGCGTGCCACCACGTCTTCCCGGGGCGGACACGGCGACCGATATATCTGAGGGGCCGCAGGGCTCGTCTGACGAGGAGTCCCCGTGACGTCGTTCAACCTTGCCCAGTGTCTGAGGTCCTGGGGAAATGTGGTTGCATCACCGTCAGCTCCTGACTCCATGCTCGTCCCAAGACCTTGGCCGATTGCGTCGGTACGCTGAACTCATGGACCGAGCGATCAGCGGCTACCACCGGGACAACGAAGGCGACTGGGTGGCCCAGCTCTCGTGCGGGCATGGCCAGCACATTCGCCATCGCCCACCGTTCCAGCTTCGAGAGTGGGTGTTAGACGCCGAAATGCGCAATGCCCGGCTCGGGACGCCGCTCAGCTGTCCGCTGTGCGACAGAGCCGAACTACCCGACGGCTTGCGGCTGGTTCGAACGAGCCCGAACTGGGACGAACACACGATGCCTGCGGGTTTCAAACGATCGCATCGAATCGCTGCAGGAACTTGGGGCAGGATCGTGGTGCATGACGGGACTTTGCGCTTCGTAGCGCAGACCGAACCAGAGCTGAATGTCATCGTGGGTCCCCAATCGACACAGGCGATACCTCCCGAGGTCGAGCACAACGTGCAGCCGCTCGACCAGGTTCGCTTCTCAATCGACTTCTTCTCGATCCCCAAGGTCGGTGAGATGCACCACGGCGTGGTCACCCAGGAGGCTCTCGAAGCAGGTGGCGAGACTGCGTGCTGGGCTCACCTGCTGTGCCCACAGTGCGGAGCCGTTCTCGACGGTGGACCCCACCTGGCTGGTTGCGACTTTAACCTTTGACGGAGACCAATCAGCATGTGTTTGCTCGGTCCTGCTGTGCGCATTCTCGGGCTATCCGCCTTCGGTACCACCACTCGACGGGGGGCTTTGCAGGTCTGGATGGTCGCGGGTTCAAATCGCCATTACGTGGGGAGGTTCGTGGGGAAATTTCCGGATCAGAATGTCTACAGTGGCAGAGAGCGGCCGACCGGGATCGAACCGGCATGATCAGCTTGGAAGGCTGAGGTTCTACCATTGAACTACGGCCGCGAAACGGGGAGCAGTCTAACCCGGACGTTTCACTACGGATCTGAATCGCCGCCAATCCTGACGTGATCTCAGCTTTCCGTTGTGCAGGTAATCACGAAGCGCTTTTGAGCGGGGGCGACCTCAAGGTGGCTGGTTGTTGTGGTTGAAAGTGGTCAGCGCGATGGATTCAGAGGCGTGATCGAACGCGTGGGACGCGATCATTGGTCTTCTCCGGAGACAGCTCGACTCAGGTGGTCAAGGGCAATGATCGGAGCCTGGAGAAGGCATCGGCCAGGGCAAGGGCCCGGGGCCACTCTTGCTGGAGGCGCAGCGTCGTCGTTCTTAATGTGGTGGTCAGGCGACCGGCGACATGCAAGAGGGCGTGGCGGAGTCGTTTGGGTTCGGCCTTGGCCAGTTCGCCCTCGAGCACCAATCCTTGAGTGAAGGCAATCAGGTCCTGGGCCAGGCAGACGAGTTCGACCCAGCAGGCGTTGTTGGCGAAGTCGCAGAAGGGCAGATTGCGCAGCCCGGTGTCTTTGGCACAGCGGATGCGGTCCTCTATGCGGGCATGGCCCCGGTGGCGGGCTTCTAGATAGGTGATGTCGGTATCGGCCGAGTTGGTGATGAAGACCTGGTGGCGCCAACCACCCGGGTCAAAGAGGTTGAACTGGGCTCCGGGGTGGGGCTCTTCGCGCCGCACGATGGCCCGCGTGCCCTCGGGCCAGTTTGAGAGGTCCAGATCGCTGAGTTCAGCCACCTGGGCCCCCTCGCGGATCTCGCACTCTGAGGTGATGGCCTCGGTCCATGCCGAGGGGGGAAGCGCCAATATGGCCAGGCAGACCCGACGCTTCATCTGCATCCCCAAGGAGAACTCGATGCCCCGCTCGGCCAGGGCGTCGGCGAACTTGTGGCTGGGCCCCGCGGCGTCGGTGCGCACCAATATGGCCACCCCATCGACCGGGTCGAGGCCGCGCGGGGCCACGGGGAGCTGGGCCAAGGCGAGCTCGAGGACCGCGATGTGGTCAGCGGCGTCGAAGGCGGCGGCATTGCCCGGTCGCAACTTGAGGGCGAGCGCCTCGTTGGTGGCATCGAGGAAACAGCCCAAGGGGTGGAACCCGAAGCCGCCCTTATAGGTCGGCCCGGCACCGTTCTTCTCGGTGTACGCGTCGACGAACGTGGCGTCGAAGTCCAAGATGAGCGGTCCCGATTGGCGCACCGGACACAGCCCGGCCGCCCAGGCCCTCCGGCCTGCCTGGGCACGTGCGGCCCGGATGCCTTCGAGGCGAGCCTCATCGACCGAGTCGATGACCCGAGACGCGGTCGGAGTCGAGGCCACCGACCCGAACAGGCTGGGCTGGTCACGCAACACCGCCAGGTCAGATAGGCAGTCGCCACCGTCGGCCAGGGTGAGGGCAACGTCAAGCAGCACCCGGCCCGGGTCATGGCGTCGCTTGCGGCGCACACTCGAGGAGAGAGCGTCACTCAGCGCATCGGTCATGCCAGTGAATTCTGCCATCTCCGCCAACAAGCGAGTGCCGGCGTGGGCGGCGATGCCCTTGCCATCAGCGGTCACGGACAACGGGGGACGCGCGTTGGTACGCTCCACTTTGGAAGTGCCCTTCTCTCGGGGGATCTTGTGTGTTTCGCAGCTACAAGTTTCCCAGAGCAGAGGGGTTTTCCGCGTCTTTCTGCCGCAGATTACTCAGGCTTCATGAAACGTCCGGGCTAGAGCGTCTACCGTCAACCCCGTGGACGCACTTTTTGACCGGGTCGGGGGTGAGCAGTTCTTCACCGAGCTGGTGGAGCACTTCTACCTGGGCGTGGCGGGCGACCCGCTTCTCCGGCCTCTCTATCCCGAGGATCTCACCGAGTCGGCGCACCATCTGGCTCTCTTCTTCATGCAGTACTGGGGCGGACCGGGCACCTACAACGAGCTGAGGGGTCACCCCCGACTGCGCATGCGCCACATGCCCTTCGTGATCGGACCGGCCGAACGCGATGCCTGGGTCCGTCACATTGAAGAAGCAGTGGCCCACATGGCCAACACCACCGATCTCTCTGAGTCCGACGCTGCGGAGTTGCGCGCCTACTTCGCCATGGCGGCCGCTTCGCTGGTCAACGCTCCCTGATCAGTCCCGGAACTCGGGCGGCCGCTTCTGGCGTCGGGCCAGGACCGCTTCCTGGAAGTTCTGGGTCGTGGTGCGCACGAAGAGTTGCGCGGTGCCCTCGGCGTCCATGTGTGACTGCAAGCTCCCTGCGTCAAGACTGTTCCAGAGCTGCCGCTTGGTCAGTTCCACGCCGGCTCGGCTCCACCCGATGATGCGATCCGCCGTTTCGAAGCAGGTGGGGAGAAGCTGCTTGCCCGTCACCACTTGGGAGACCAGACCGATCCGGTCGGCTTCGTCGGCCAAGACATCGCGCCCGGTGAGCATGATTTCGGAAGCCCGCGACTGCCCGACGGCCCGCGGCAGGAGAAAGCTGAGGCCGAGCTCAGCGGACGTCAACCCGTTGTTGATGCCCGCGGCGCGGAAGTATGCCGAATCGGCGGCCACGCGGATGTCTGCCGAGAGGGCCAGGCAAAACCCCCCGCCGATGGCCGGACCGTTCACGGCGGCGATGACCGGCTGGTGCAATCTCCGTATGGTGGAGATGACATCGTCGAGAAGCTCCATGGATCGGAGCGCAATGGTGGGGAGGCTCAGGCCGTCGACATGGGGGATCGCTCCGGGATCCTCAAGATCGGCGCCCGAGCAGAATCCGCTCCCGGCGCCCGTGATGACCACCACGCGAATGTCATTGTCGTAGCCCACCTCCCGTAACGTGTCCCGCAGCGGGATCATCACGTCGAATGCCATGGCATTCATCCGCTCGGGCCGGTTGAGCGTGACCACGGCCACGTGAGGGTGCGGATTCTGGAGTTCGACGAAGGGCATGGGGCATCGTACGCAGCCCCGGCCCAGAGCGACCTTCTTCCTCCGATCCGATCAGGGCCCGGCGGGCTCCCCCCACGTGACGATCGGGTGATCAGCCCGCATGCGAGGGAGGCACGGGCGCCAGGGATCGGATACCGTCGCGCTCGTAGACCATCGCACCAGGAGGCTGCACCATGGAGTTCGACCGCTACGACAACGGGGTCCCCTCATGGGTGGACATGGGGAGTCCCGACCTGGCCAAGTCCAAGGAGTTCTACGGCGGGCTCTTCGGCTGGAACTGCCCTGAGGGACCGGCCGAGGCCGGTGGCTATTCGGTCTGCGACCTCGGAGGGAAGACGGTGGCCGGCCTCGGGCCGCAGATGAACCCGGCCGCCCCGCCCAACTGGATGACCTATGTGAATGTCGGCAGTGCGGACGACTCCGTGGCCAAGGTGGAGGCCAATGGGGGGATCGTGTTCATGCCACCGATGGACGTCATGGAAGCAGGCCGGATGGCCATCTTCGCCGATCCCACCGGTGCGGTGATCGGCCTTTGGCAGCCCAACGAGCACAAGGGGGCGCAGTTGGCCAACGAGCCCGGCACCTACTGCTGGAGTGAGCTGATCACGACCGATCTGGAGGGCGCCAAATCCTTCTACAAGGCCGTCTTCGGGTGGGACGCCGAGGGCCAGGGCCCTCCCGGCGGCCCGGTCGCCTATACCGAATGGAAGCTGGGTGGGAAGTCGATCGGCGGCATGATGCTCAAGACCGATGAGATGCCGGCTGAGATGCCCCCCAACTGGGGTGTGTACTTCGCCGTGGCCGACGCCGACGCCTCCGTCGCCAAGGCCCAGGAGCTCGGGGCCACCCTCTTCATGGGGCCGACGGACATTGAGCCCGGACGCTTCGCCGTCCTGGCAGATCCGGTCGGTGCGGTGTTCAACGTGCTGGCCCTCAAGGCGTAGCGGCAAGCGCCGCGTGGAGCGCCGGCGCCTGGGTAGGACCGGGCACGAAAGCAGCGTGGCCATCCTGGGCGGCGCCGCCTGCTGGTCCGCCACGGTCGAGGAGGCAGGATCCTGGCTCAACGCCGCGCTCCAGCGAGGGGTCAACCATCTCGACATCGCGCCCCAGTACGGGGCCGCCGAGTCCGTGGTCGGTCCGCACCTGGCCGCACGCCGGGGCGAGATCTTCGTCGCCGGCAAGACCATGCGGGCCAACCCCGACGGGGTCCAGGAGCAATTCGACGCCACCCGGCGCCTCCTGCACGCCGATGTCCTGGACCTCTACCAGGCCCACGGCGTGACCACGCTGTCCGAGCTGGATCGCCGCACCGCCGCATTGGAGCGGATGGTGGCGCTCCGGGAAGCCGGGCACACCCGCTTCGCCGGGATCACGGGCCACGACCTCGAAGTGCCGTTGGTGTTCCTGGAGGCCCTCCGCCGCTTTGACCTCGACACCGTGATGTTCCCCGTCTACCCCGCGCTCTGGGCCCGGCCCGAATACCGGGAGCCGGCCGAGGAGCTCCTGGAGCTGTGTGGCCGGCGTGATCTCGGGGTGATGGCCATCAAGGCGGTGGCGAGACGTCCCTGGGCTGACGGCCGCCCGCTGGCCGATGCCGTCAGCGGTGACGAGGCGACGGCCGGCCGTTGGGCCACCTCGTGGTACGAACCGGCGGCCACGGACGAGCAGATTGACCGCGGTGTCCACTTCGCGCTCTCCACCCCGGGCGTGCACGCCTTCTGCACGCCGGGGGACATGGCGCTCCTCCCCCGGGTACTCAGTTCGGCCGAGCGGTTCAGACCGCTCAATGAGGACGAGCGCCGGGAAGCGGTGGCCGCAATGGCCTCGGAAGAGCTCATCTTTCCGATGCCCCATTAGGTCACCCCGAACGGAGGGCGCCGATCACTTCGCCGAATGCCGCGTCATCGGCGGGGTCGGGAGGCGGCGAGACCACAATGCCCTGACCAAGCGAGGCAAAGCGCGCCAACAGCATGGCGGGCAACTCCTCGAAGGTCCCACAGGGGACCAGCGTGTCGAGAACTTCATCGGTGAGGATGGAGGCCCGGTCGCCCCAGTTCCCTCCCCGGGTGAGCGCGCGGAGCCGGGGCCCCAGGTCAGCCCACCCGTGGAGCTCCAGGGTCGGGCGGTAGGCCGGCGTCGAGAACAGGAAGGCCAGGAGGCGGCGCTGCCGCTCGCGCTCCACCCGTAAGGCCCCGGCGGTGGCACCGGCGATGACCTGGGTCCCGATGACGAGCTCGAAGCCCTCCCCGGTCAGGTCCCGTCCGACTGAGTCAGCGCCCTCGTCCAGGCCGGGCCGGCAGGTGGACTTCAGGTAGAGCGGATCGGAATTCGTCGGGTGCGTCACGAAGCCGTCGGCCACTTCGCCGCCCAATGAGCAGGCCCGTCGCTGGACACCTCCCAGATAGATCTTCGGCACCACTGTCTCGGTATCCGGTCCGGGGTTGAAGTAGGGCTGCATCCTCGTCACCTGATAGTGGTGGCTCCGGTACGCGGGAGGGCTGCCTGAAGCGAAGGAAGTGAACACGGCTCGGACCGCACCGACGTAGTCACGGAGCTGCCCGATCGGATCTTCGCTGAACGGCATGGCGTACCGGTCTCTGATGTTCTGACGGATCTGGGTACCCAGCCCGAGATCAAATCTCCCAAGGCTCAGTCTCGAGAGATCCCATGCGGCATATGCCGTCAAGGTGGGACTGCGCGTGAAGGCGAGGGCCATGCTGGTGCGGACGGTGATGCGGGACGTGTGCTCGGCCACCAGGAGGGCCACTCCCAAGGCGTCATGGATCGTTTCCGCAACATGGATCCCGTCGTACCCCAGGTTTTCGACCCGGATGGCATGGTCGATGACCTGGCGCAGGCCCAGGCGGGGATCCATACCGGCGTAGACCTTCATGCCGGCGAGCTGCCCGCCTCTGAGCTCTGGGAGCGGCCACGGGCGATGATGGACTCGCGCTGGGCGGACAAGCGCGCCTGGTCGAAGTGGTCTTCCATCCAACGACGCGAGGCCCGGGATTCCGTGACCCAGGCCTCCCGGCCGGACAGAGCGCCGATCTCGTCGTACATGCGCCGGACCTCCCTCACGTTCTCCGCCGGGATGGCGGCGATGGTCGAGGCGATCTCCCGCGCCCGGTCCATCAGGGCCTCGTGGGGTACGACCTCGACCACCAGGCCCCATTCGTACGCGGTCTGCGCGTCAATGAAGTCGCCGGTCATGGTCATGCGCCGGGCCCTGTCGATACCGATGAGTTGGGGGAGGCGGATGGTCATACCCCCACCGGGCATGGCGCCCACCCGGGCGTGGGTGTCGGCGAAGCGGGCCCGCTCGGAGGCGATGAGGAAGTCGCAGCACATGGCCAGTTCCAGCCCACCGGTGACGGCAGCCCCGTTGATGGCGCCGATGACCGGCGTGTCATGTTCGGGCATGAGGCCGAGGTGTTTGAGCGGGCTCCTCTGACGATCCTGCTGCACCGAGCGGAGCTCTGAGGAGAGGGAACGCAGGTCGAAGCCGGCGCAGAAGGCCGGATCGGCGCCGGTCAGGATGATGGCGCCGATGTCCTCTCGAGCGTCGAGGGCGGCAATGGCGGAATCGAGCAGGCTGGTCACCTCGCCGGAAAGCGCATTACGCGCCTCGGGCCGATTGAGGATGACGATGCCCACCCGCTCGGAGGTCTCTATTTCCACCATCGCCATTGCGTGCCTCCTAGTTCCGGTTCACGGGCAGATGCGCCAGCAGCCCGTCGAACGAGACGATGCGCGAGATCAATCCGTTGGGATTGACCGTGCCAAAACTCCAACCCTCCATGGTCGTGGCATCGTTCTCCCTCCTCTCCCACGAGTAGCGGAAGAAGGCATGGTGCAGGTCGACGATGCTGGTGCGGCGCAGGCTGGCGTGCCGCCAGTCATCGTGGCGGTAGTGGACAAAGGCGTCGCTCAGCCCCAGGGGTCCGTCGATGACGGCACTCGGGCTCACGTAGACGAAGTCGAAGGCAAGATGCTCTTCCAGGCGCTCCATCCGCTCCCGCTCGTCGGTGACGAACAAGGCGGCCATCACCTGGTCGATGCGGTCGGCGAAGTCCTTGGTCTGATGGCGGCGCCGGAACACGCCAGCAGTTTCGCAGACCAGGGAGATGGCCGTCAGGTTCCCGATGTCGCCCACACGTACAGGCGCGGGGTCCCGATCTCTTCGTCGTAGGGCGGGCGTTCGTGCGCTTCCCTCACTTCAAATCCGGCCGCTTCTGCCACTGCGCGCAATTCGGAAAGGGTGAACAGGGTTGCGTCGAGGCTGACGGGATGTTCCAGCATCTCGCTGGCGTGCAGGGAGCCCACGCCTCCATGGACGGACAGGAGGAGTTGGCCTCCGGCGACCAGGCTCCGGCGCATTTCGGTCAGGGCGACGGATACCCGCACCCGGGGAATGTGGATGAGTGCGTAGAAGCAGACGATGCCGGCCAGCGATCCCGCGGGCAGGTCCAACGCGGTCATGTCGCCCGGTGCGAAGCGCAGCGCCGGAAAGGAGCGCCTGGCCTGGGCCACCATGCCGGGGGAAAGGTCGATGCCGAGCACATCGACTCCCCGCTCAGCCAGGTAGGCCCCTATGTGACCGGGGCCGCAGCCCAGATCGCACACCGGCAACGCTCGGCTCGAGCGTGGACCCACGATTCCGGCATACCGCGTGAGGAGTTCCTGGTCGAACGGCTTGTGGTCCAATTCATCCACGAATTTCTCGGCGTAGCTTCGTGCGACCTTGTCGTAGGTCGGCACGGGATCGGCCCACAGTCCCGGATCGGTGTCTCCCCGGTGTTCGGGCTCACTCACCGGCCGACCACTCCCGGTGAAGGAGCACGTAACAGAAGGCGTCTCGTTGTTCGCCGCCCACCCTCTCCCAGCCGCGCAGCAGCGCCTCTCTGGTGAACCCGGCCGCCTCGGCCGTGCAGGCCGAGGCGGCGTTCCACGGTTCGACGAAGAGATGGAGGCGGGGGATGGAGAGCTGGCCGAACGCGAAGGCAACCACACCCCGCAAGGCCCAGCCGGCCAACTTCCGCCCCCTCGCCCCGGGGATCAGCCAGTATCCGATGGAGGCCCGGCCGCTCTCGATCTCGCGCAACCAAAGGCCGATCGAACCCAGCCCCACGGCAGGCTCGGCGCTCTCTGCGATGACGAAGGAGAACCCGTGCCCCCCGCTCGCCCGCTCGTGCTGGCGCTCAATGAAGCCCCGCCCTTCGTCATCGCTGTAGTGCACCGGCACGGTGGTGATGGCGGTGATGTAGGAGTCGGGCGCAGCTTGGCGGACCAGGTCAAGGTCTGACAGTTCGAACGGACGCAGCAGCACCGGGCCGGACTGGAGTACCGGGACGGTCAACGGCGGGTCGAACGCGCCGAGGTCGAACGAGCTCATTGGAGGGGAAAGTACCCGGGCACCAGATGGTGTGGAGTGTCGACGTACCCCTTGGCCTCGGGAGGTCCGCTGAACCGGCCGTGGCTCCACCGCACCTCAATATGACCCGCCACCTGCTGGACCTGGCCCGATGCGCGCTGGCGCACTTCGGCGGCCCATCCCACCCGCGGTTGACCGCCGGCTTGGGCGAAGATCTCCAGCCGCACGAGCGCGTAGACCTGCCGCCAGTCCCACGGGGTGGCGATGCGGAGGCGGAGCGTCCGGTTGGCACTTGAGCCCAGGACGAAGTACGGCGTGCTCCCCATGCGCAGGAGCCGCCACAACATGGCTTCACCGGTTCCGCCCCGGCCCCCGCCCCCGCCCCCGAGAGCAGCGCGCCAACGCGTCACCGACGCCTGTGCCACCTCGGCCGAGAGGGCCACGTAGGCCGCCTTGGCGTCGGCGGGCCAGCCGCTTCTGAGGTACCTGCTCAATGCCTCGCGGTGGCTCGATGTGAGCTCGATCGCCCGATCGGGGAGCTGGCCGAGCGCGGGAGCCGCGACCTCTGTGACGTCCATCTCCGTCCCGGCGGTCCCGGCCCCGGCGGCCCTCCCGAGCCCGGGCAGGGACTGGGAGACCGACGATGCCCCCCGCCCCGCACCCGATGTCGTCGCGGTCTCCCCTCCGGACTCCCGCACGGACCGCCGGACGACCGCATACAGCTCCTGGTAGCGATCCGGCGCCACCTCGGCGAACCAATCGTTGCCCTCTGACCGGCCCCGCCGGCTCTGGCCACCGAACAGGAGGTCGTCGAACAGGTGGCCCGGGCCGACGTTGAACAAGATGTTGGAGAGGTACTTGCAACTGACCAGGTAGACGTGGTCGACGCGCAGGTCGACCGGGGCCACCTCGTCGCCGGGAGCCCGCACCGCCCCCTTCCATTCCACCACCTCGGGCCGGCGCTCCCGCAGGCCGTCCCGGGCCGCCAGGAAGGCCCGCCCGTTCTGCCAGGCGGCGTGGAACTCGGCGTCGAAGGCACCGCCGGCCCGGAGCGCGCTCAAGCGGTCCCAGTCCTCGGGCGACAGGCTGCGCATCACCGCTGGGCGCGAGGCCAGGGCATCCTCAATACGGTCCAGGCCCAGCATGCCCAGACCGGTGCCCAACTCGGTCACCATGGTGCGCGGGTGGGGCACTCCCGCATCCTGCCACGTCGGCCTGCGCCGCCTGGCTCCCTAGCCGGTGTAGAGGGGACTGAGCTGTAGCTCCATGGGGCCCACCTCCACATCGGAGGGCACGAACATCTCGGTGCTCTCGTAGACGTCGACGGCGACACCGGTGCGGGCGATGTAGGCGAAGACGGCGTCTCCCCACCGTTCCTCGACCAGGGCGGACCGCAGGGCATCCCGCTCGCCGATCGGAAGGTCGATGCCCGGGGTCTTGGCGACCAGTTGGCAGGCCAGCACCCAGTTCGTGGCCAGGTCCTGGGCGATGAAGACGCGAGGTGGGTCGTCGCGCACGACCGCGCAGGCGACGAGTGTGGTCACACGCGGCCCGGGGCTACGTCAGCCGCGGCCCAGAACCCCGGCAACGGGGGAGTGGCCCCACCGGCGGCGTACGCCGACAACCTCGCCCGCGCCTCTCGTGAGAGCAGATCGATGGCGTCGAAGAACCCGCCCGGGCCGGTCGCCCGCAGCGCCTTGTCCGCCTCACTGCCCGCCCGGGGCAGCTGTGTCGTCAGGACCACCAGCGGCCCCATGTTGTTGCTCGCCATGGCATGGGCGCGACCGAGCGTTCGCCACACGGTCTCCGTCCTGGCCATGCCACCCCGGTACGACGAGTTCGAGCCCGCCACATCGAAATACCACAACCGCCCCTTCGCATCGTGGGCGGTGAAGCTGACGGCCAGGCCCAGACCCCGGAGCCGGCGGTTGGCGCGCACATCGCTGAAGCCGGCGGCTTCCAGAGCGTCCCCCGCCAATTTGCCGGCCGAGGTCCCCATGTCATGGGCGACCTCGGCCGTCGCGGCCATGCCGCGCTCTTCGGCCAGGCGAGCCCGTGACAGCTCAACGTAGGCCGGATCCTGGTCGAAGCCGATGGCGTCCCTCCCCGTGCGACGGGCGGCCACCAGGGTGGAACCGGACCCGCAGAACGGGTCGAGCACCAGGTCACCGGCGAAGGTGTAGAGATCGATCAGACGCTGTGGCAGCTCCACCGGAAAGGGAGCCGGGTGCCGAACCCGAAGGGCGCTCTCGGGAGGGATGTCCCACACGTCGAGCGTCAGCGCCATGAAGTCGTCGGCCCGGATGCTGCTCTCGTGCGGCAGACCAGCCTTCCTCCGCTCCTTGGGGCTCTGGGCCCGACCGAACCGCCCCTTGCTGGCCACTATCACCCGCTCGGTCACGTCGCGCAGCACCGGGTTGGCGGGCGAGCGGAACGATCCCCATGCACAGGAGCCGCTGGCTCCCTCGCCCTTCTGCCAGATGATCTCGCCCCGCGGCAGGAGGTGCAGGTCGTCCTGCAGGATGCTCATCACATCGGCCGACAGGCTTCGGTACGGCTTGCGGCCGAGGTTGGCCACGTTGACGGCGATGCGGCCACCCGGCTCGAGCACACGCTTGCACTCGGCGAAGACGTCGCGCAGGAGCTGGAGGTATTCGAGATAGGAGCCCGGGACGCCTTCGCGGTCGAGCTCCTCCTCGTATTGCTTGCCCGCGAAATAGGGAGGTGAGGTGACGACGAGGGCCACCGAGGCGTCCGCCACCCCATCCATCCGGCGGGAATCGCCACAGATGCAGGACACCCCCTCCGGCGCATGGGGTGTCACATGCTCATCGGCACTCAACTCCGGCGCTTCGAAGCGGGCATAGAAGGCGTCCGCCACATGTGACTCGCGGCGCCCGACGCCGAAGTTGGAGGTCGCGGTGGGACGGCGTGCAGCCATGGGCAACGCAGACCCTACCGGTCACCCGGCCCGCGCCGAGTGACCGGTCGCGGTGGGGAGGAAGCCATGTCGGCACCTTAGTGACTGTCGCGATTGTTTCCCCAGCGCGATCACGCGATCGGCGATTGGGTGAGTCGGCGCAAGAGGTAGCGGCTGTGGGCAGCCCAGATGAACCCCTCGGTGACAATCGGATCGCGCTCGT
>Ga0307373_10004102_pt1 | contig 24743 bp, 28 predicted proteins | sample OX2MG_FD_202534 | JGI IMG/M metagenome (GOLD analysis project Ga0307373, IMG submission 202534) | Soil microbial communities from Risofladan, Vaasa, Finland - OX-2 | ecosystem: Environmental > Terrestrial > Soil > Coastal area > Acid sulfate soil | place: Finland: Risofladan, Vaasa | collected...
GCACAGAGGAGGCCATGGTGCAGCGGATCGCCGCGCTCGGCTTCGAGGTGCGGGCCGAGTTCACGCTCGGCGACGGCACCGAGATCTGGGCGCAGCTGACCCGGTCCGAGCTCCAGAGGCTGGAGCTGCGCGTAAGCCAGATCGTCTACTTGCGACCGGGTCAGGCAACGAACTTCAGCGGTGACTCGCCGCCCGGCGACCGGGGGGCCTCGACTCCCCCTGCGAGACAGGGTGGCGACGACGCAGAGGCATCTGCAGCCGCTTGAAGGAGCGGCGGGGCGGGGCGCGCGTTGCCGGGTGGCGCTCCGCCCCATCTCGCCACCGAAGCATTCTCCGCTCGTCCTGCTATTCTTGAGTTAGTAGGTTAACAAACTTTAAAAAGGAGCGAAGATGGACGGTCCCACTCCCAGCACCACGACATTCGTCTCGCGAGGCCGACTGAGCGGCGTGATCTGCGAGCGGCTCCCAAGACGCCACTCAACCGGTGCCGCGCCGACGGTCAAGACCAGCAACGCCGGCGGGCAGCTCGACAGACAAGCCCGCGACGAGGCTATCTACTACCGAGCGCGCCTGATCCTCGGCGACTCCCTTCCCCGACCGCTCCCCTGAGCGAGCGGGGAAGGAGCCCCCGGGCCCGGACCGCGCCAATTCCCGCAGGCGCGGTCCGGGTTCTCAAATTCCCTCCGCGGCGCGGGCTACTTGGCGGCGCCCTTCGCGCTTTCGGTGCTTTCCGAGTTCTGCGGGTAGGCCTGAACCGCCAGGTCCCAGCTCTTGAGCGTAAAGGTGACTTTCGGCGCGCCGGCGTACTCGATCGCCACCGTATGTCCGCCTTTGGTCAGCACGTCGGACACCGTCACCGTGTGGACCTCGGCAGCTCCGGCTGGACTACCGGTGGTCGAGGTGTCAGATGGGGACCGGGCGAAAGCTAATCCGCGCTCAAGGCAGGCCGCTCAGGAAGCTGCCCACGGCGGCGCCGAAGTACGGCGAATACAGGCGGGTGAAGTTGCGCGCATAGCCGTAGCTCGTCAACCCGTTGATGTACTGGCCTTCGGCGAGCCACGCGCCGCCGCTTGAGCCAGCGGCCATGTTGCAGCGGCTCGGCACCGTCGGCGGCCCTCCGAGCCCGATTGTCAGCGGATCGCTGCCGAGACCGTGAGTCATGCAGGATCGCAATTCTTCGCCGTCGAGGGCGCCGGCCGGGTAGCCGAAGATCTGGAAGGCCGTGAATCTCGACCGGCCGGTCACGTACCCGCGCGACCCGACCACCTCCGCGAGCGTACCGAACTGGTTCGGCTTGACCTGCAGTACGGCTACGTCAAAATCCGTGTTTTCGGATTGCCGCCACTGGGGAGTCGTGTAGACCGTTTCGGCGGGGAAGGCGCCGAACGGGCGTCGCCCGTGGTCAAAGGCGGGGATGAAGACCAGGTCGCGCCCCCACCTCCGCGCCTCCACCACACAATGCCCGGCAGTAAGGACCATCGACCCGTTCGGGGTGTCGAGCGAGGTGCCCGAGCACGAGTACGGGCCGAGGCGCGGATCGATGCCGAAGACGCGCCCGTTGGTCCTGTCTTCGACAGCGGAGGTATTAGCGATGCCGACGCTACTGATCAGAGCCTCGGTGCCGGCAACCCGCCGTGGCCTGCCGGGGGCGAGCGACGGTTCCGGCGGGCCTGAGACCGTGGGCCTGGGTGGGCGGGCCGGGTGGTCGAGCGCTTGGCGGATCCGCCGAGCGCCCCAGAAGCGCGAGGCGCCGGCGGCGCCCGGGACCCGGCGGGCAGCGGGCGGCGCGGCCCCGGCGAGGGCAGGAGCAAGCAGTCCGATCGCGATCAGCGCCGGCAGCGTCAGACGTGGCAGTCCCGATCCGAGCTTCATCTGCGAAATGGTGCCATATGGCGTCGATTGCGACCAGGCGGTATTTCACGGTGCGGGAGCGCGTCGTCCACAGTCCAGAACACAGGAAACCGACAGCGGGTAGCGAAATCCGAGACGGATCGTCTCGCTCCCAACGCGCACGAAGGGGTTATGCATGAATGAGGAAAGCACCCTCAGCGGCTGGTGGGTCTTCGCCGGCATCCTGCTGCTCATCACGGGTGTCCTGGACATCATTTACGGCATCGCCGCGATCGGTAACTCGAAATTCTTCACCAAAGACGCCGCATACATCATCAGCAGCCTCCACACCTGGGGCTGGGTTACCCTGATCATCGGGGTGCTGGAGCTGGTGGCGGCATTCTCGCTGTTCTCGGGCGGTGAGTTCGGGCGCTGGTTCGGCATCTTCATCGCCTCGCTCAACGCGATCGGGGTGCTGCTGTCGATGCCGGCCTACCCGTTCTGGTCGCTGGCGATATTCGCGCTCAGCATCATCATCGTCTACAAGCTGGCCGAGGGACCCCGGGGCTCCGAAATCTGACCGCGAGCGCCGCCGCAAATCTGAGCGCGAAGGCCCGGCACCGGGGCCTCGTCTTGTGAGGCTTCCCAGAGGGCCGAGAGTGAGATTGAGCTCGTCAAACCTCCCCTCCTGCCCTACTCCAGCAGCCCAACCCTGATCGCGTGGCGCCGGATGGCGAGCCGGCTCCGATGGCGGGGCTCAGGCCGCGGGCCCCGGCTCGACGGCTGCCATGGGCTCCTCCAACCTGGACCACGGTGCCGACTCGGAGCGATCCTCCTCATAGACGACGTCGGTGTCGGAGAGCTGGTCCTCCCAGCCGCGGCGGCGCCCGTTGAAGACGATGCCGAGGAAGCCGATGCCGAAGGTCAGGACCCCCAGCCCGAATCCGATCAGACGACTCAGCGCCCGGCCGAAGGGAAGTCCCTTCCCCTCGAGGTCGAGCCTGATCCGGATGAAGCGCATGCCCGGCGTCTGACCCGCCAGGCACCAGAAGCCAACCAGATAGAGCGCTCCCAGCGTCAGCCAGGCGGCCGACCCGAGCGCCAGCGCCAGGCTCGAGACGCCGTGCCCGTTCCCCGTGATTGCCGAATCGATCAGGGCGGCGACGGCCGCCAGCGCGGAGAAGCCGAGGTTGACGAAGGCAGCATCAACGGCGAAGGCCAGTACTCGGCTCACGACACCGGCGTGGTCGACCGGCTCCTGGCGGGGCTGGCGCAAGAGGATCCGCCGCGCGAGCCGCTCCAAGGTGTCGTCGAGGTGCCGAGCCGCCCTGCCGATCGTGCGGCCGATGTCGCCGATCAGCCCGACACCCTGAGCGCTGATCGCCGCTCGCAGCTCCGGCGCCTCGGCGATCCGCTCGACCAGTTGCTGCGCCTCTTCGCTGGCCAGGAGCCTGCGCCAGACTTCGTCGACCAGCTCGCTGTCGAGGGCCTCGAGGAGGGCGCGCTTGACAGCGTCGCTCCCCAACGCCCCCTGCACCGCCTCCTCGACCGCCGGGCCTTCGAGCACCCGGGCAAGCGCCCGCTCGACCGCCTCGCTCTCGACCGCGGCGACAATCGCCTCCTCCGCCGCGACTTCGACGGCGCGGTCAATACCGGCGGCGCGGGTTACGGTCCGGGCGCCGCGCACGCCAACGCCGAGCAGGCGCGCCGGCAGGGGACGTTGCCCGTTCAGATTGCCGTTCATCGCGGAATCTGCCATCTGGCGGCGAGTATCCCACCGACCGGAGAGGCTCGCAGAGATTCGCGAATCAGCGGTCGAGGCGCTCGAGCAGGCGCTCCACGAACGCGACCTGGGCCGGGTTGATCTTCAGGCGCGCACTAGCCGGATCGAACCATTCGGCCCGGTCGATCTCGGGGAACTCGCGCTCGACGCCGGAATGCGGCGGCCACTCCATGGCGAAGGAGTTGCTGCACAGCTGCGCGGGGTCGAAGTCGGCCTCCGCGGCCCAGCCATGGACGACCTTGCCGCTTTTCTGGCGAACCGTCCCAAGCTCGACCAGATCACCCGGCGTGAGGGCCGGGGGCCCACCCAGCTCCTCCCCCAGCTCACGCAGCGCGCAGTCGCGCAGATCCTCCCCTTGATCGAGCTCCCCCTTGGGGATCGACCAGGACCCAAGGTCCTTCCTCTCCCAGAGTGGGCCGCCCGGGTGCACCAACAGCACCTCCGGCAAGCCCCCCGCAAGGCGGTACACAAGAATCCCCGCGCTCGTCGCCGCAGCCACGGCGGCCAGGGTACCCGGGTCGTGTCACAAATCGGCATGCTGTTACGTCTGGTGAGCATGAACTCTCCCCAGACAGCCATAGTCATTGGCGGTGGACCCGCCGGGCTCGTCGCGGCGGGCCGGCTGGCCCAGGCCGGCGTCGCAACGACGTTGCTCGAGTCCAGCGCTCAACTTGGCGGCCGCGCCGCCACCGAGCGCCGCGAGGGGTTCGACCTAAACCAGGGCCCCCACGCCCTATACGTGGGCGGGGCTGGGATGCGTGAACTGCGCGCGATGGGCATCGACCCTCCTCGGTGGAATCCGACCTCGCACCGCTCTGTGTTCGTGCGCGGTGCCAGGCCAATGCGCCTGCCGGGGGGATCGCTTGAGCTCACGCGGTGGCTGATCGGCGTTGCGCGGCGTAAACCCGAGGGCCTCGGCGAGCTGTCCGTCGCCGACTGGCTGCGGCAGTCCCTCCGCTCGGAGGCCGCCCGGGCGAGCGCGGGGGCCCTGGTGCGGGTGACGACATTCGTCGCCGACCACGAGTCCCTCAGCGCCGACGTGGCCGCCGCGCAGCTGAGAATCGGCCTCTTCCCCGGTGTCCGCTACATCCGGGGTGGCTGGCAGTCGCTGGTCGATGCCCTCGCCGCTCGGGCCAGGCGGGAAGGCGCGGTCGTGCGCACGCGCGCCGGTGTACGGAGCGTGGATCGCAGCGCCGATGGCTGGCTGGTGACGCTGGACGAGGGGACGCTGCGCGCCGAGGTCCTGGTCGTCGCCGCCGGAGGGCCGGCCGCGGTCACCGAGCTGCTGGGAGACCGCTCGCCAGCCGCCCCCGGGCCGGCCGCCGAGCTGAGCGTGCTCGATCTCGGATTGAAGAGCCTGCCGCGAGGAGGTCGAAGGTTTGCGCTGGGCATCGATGCGCCCACCTACCTCTCCCGGCACTCTCCTCCCGATCATCGCGACGGCGTTCTGCTCAGCCTCGCCAGCTATGCCCGCCAGCCGCGCGCCGAGCTCGAGGCGCTGGCCGACGCCGTGCAACCTGGATGGCGCGAGCGCACCACGCTGCAGCGATTTCTCCCCCGCATGGTCGCCGTGTCCGCAATCGCGAGCCCGGCCTGCGGTGGCCTCGCCGGGCGTCCGTGCGTCGAGCGCGGCGAGGGTCTATACCTGGCCGGCGACTGGGTCGGACCGGAGGGCTGGCTCGCAGACGCCGCGATCTCCAGCGGCGCCGCGGCGGCCGCGGCGGCCTTGGGGAGCTCGGTGCCCATACCGGTATGACGGGCGATGCCTTCGCCGCCTGCCGTCCGCGCCTACTCGGCGTCGCCTACGGGATGCTGGGGGAGCTGACCGAGGCCGAGGACATCGTTCAGGACGCGTGGCTGCGCTGGGACAGCGCCGATAAAAACGCCGTCCGAAACCCGGAAGCCTTCCTGATCACGGCGACGACGCGGCTGGCACTCGACCGCCTGCGCTCGGCCCGCGTCCGCCGCGAGGTCTACGTCGGGCCCTGGCTGCCGGAGCCGCTGGTGACCACGACCGAGACACCGGAGACCAAGGCGATCGAGGCCGAGCGACTGCACCTCGCGTTGCTCGGCGCGCTGGAGCGGCTGAACCCTGTGGAGCGCGCGGTCCTCGTCCTTCGCGACGTCTTCGACCTGGAGTACGCCGAGATTGCTGACGTCCTGGAAAAGACACCGGCCAACGTCCGCCAGATCGCCGGCCGAGCCCGCGACCACGCTGGAGACGCCAGCAGGGAACGCAGCGTCAGCGAGGCGGAGCGCCAGCGCCTCGCTGAGGCCTTCCTGGCCGCCGCAGTCGCAGGCGACATCGACCGGATCCGCGACCTCCTCGCGGCGGACGCGGTGATGTACTCAGACGGAGGCGGCGTGGTGGTCGCCGCGCGCAGACCGGTCTACGGCGCCGAGAAGATCGCGCGCTTCATGGTCGGCGTACAGCGCAAGGCCGCCTACCCGGCCGACCCCGTATTCACCCGGGTGCTGGTCAACGGCGATCCTGGGGTGCGGATGGACAGCGCAGCCGAGGGCTTTCTCAGCATCGTCGCCATCGAGGTGGCCGACGGCTTCGTGCAGTGCGTCCGCTTCTTCACGAACCCGGAGCGGTTCCCGGTCGCCTTCCCCAAATAGACGAGAAGCGCGGCTAGATCGTCGAGGTGGTGACCGGCTGGCGCGCCCCCACCCCGGGCGCCGACCTGGAGAAGCGCATCGTGCCGTCCTCAATCCGGCCGAACCTGAGCGCCGGCACGTCCAGCGCGTAGTTCATCCGCAGCCGCCACGGCGGCTTGGATCCCTGTTTGGGGAGCTGGTCGATAGCCCGCAGGACGTAGCCGGCGGTGAGGGGCATCAGCGGTTCCTCCTCGACCCCCGAATCGGCGACACGTGGCACGCACTCGGCGTAGCCGTGCTCGTCCATATGGATGAGCAGCCGGCACACGTATTCGGCCGTGAGGTCGGCTTTCAAAGTCCAGGAGGCGTTGGTGTAGCCGAGGGTGAAAGCGAAGTTGGGGACATCGCTCAGCATCATTCCCTTGTAGGTCATCGCCTTGGAGGTGTCCACCGCATCGCCGTCTACGCTGAGCGCGATGCCCCCCAGGAAGAGCAGGTTCAGGCCGGTCGCGGAGACGATCAGGTCGGCGTCGAGCTCGGTGCCGGAATCGAGCTTGACTCCGGTCTCGGTAAAGGTGTCGATCCGGTCGGTGACGATCTCGGCGCTGCCGGCGGAGATTGCCTTGAACAGGTCGGCATCGGGCACCAGGCAGAGGCGCTGGTCCCAGGGCTCATAAGGAGGGTTGAAATGGGTGTCGACGTCGTATCCAGGCGGCAGTGCCCGCTGCACACCACGCCGCAGGAGCTTTTTCATCAGCTGCGGTCGGTGGCGGCTGAGCTGGTAGCTCGCCATCTGCAGGAGGACGTTCTTCCAGCGCACGATCGCGTATGAGCGCCCCTCGCCGAGCGCGCGTCGTAACCGGTTGGCGATCGCGTCTTCGGCGGGCATGCTGACGACGTAGGTCGGCGAGCGCTGCAGCATCGTCACCCGCGCCGCCCTCTCGGCCAGCGCCGGCACCAGCGTCATCGCGGTGGCACCGCTGCCGATCACCACCACGCGCTTGCCGGCGTAGTCGAGGTCATGGGGCCAGTGCTGTGGGTGGACGATCGTCCCGGAGAAGCGCTCCATTCCGGGAAACCGCGGCGAATGGCCTTCGTCATAGCGGTAATAGCCGCTGCAGACCAAGAGGAAGCCGCAGGTGAAGTGGACGGTTTCTTCCGTGTCGGAGCGCTCCGCCTCCACCGTCCAGCAAGCCTCGGGCGTCGACCACCGGACCGACACCACCCGGTGGTTGAAGCGGATCATGCCCACGATGCCGGCATCGTGTGCTGTCTGGCGCACGTAGTGAAGGATGGATGCTCCATCGACGATCGACTTCGCGCCCGTCCATGGCCTGAACCGATAGCCGAGAGTATGCATGTCGGAGTCCGAGCGGATACCCGGGTAGCGGAACAGGTCCCAGGTCCCGCCGAGGTCGTCCCGCGCCTCGAGGATCGCGTAGCTCTTTCCGGGGCAGCGCTCCTGCAGGTGATGGGCGGCACCTATCCCCGAGAGGCCGGCGCCGACGATCAGCAGGTCGAGGTGCTCGTTGATGGTGTCTGAGGTCATGGAGTTCGCATTGAGGTTATTCGTCAGCGCGCGCGGTGGCGATATTCCGGGCCGCGGCATGAACCCATAGCATCGCGCCGTGCCCAGTGTCGAAGTGTCAGATCGAAGCTTCAGCTACGTGCGCAAGGGCGAGGGGGAGCCGCTGCTGCTGATCCAGGGGATGAGTGCGACCCACCTCGCCTGGGGCCGGCCGTTCCTCTCGCGGCTGGAGGAGTGCTTTGACTGCATCGCCTTCGACAACCGTGGGATGGGGCGTTCGGAGCCGGCGACAGAGCAGTTCACGATCTCAGACCTCGCCGCCGACACGCTCGGCCTTCTCGACGCGCTCGAGGTCGAGCAGGCGCACGTTCTCGCCATCTCGATGGGCGGAATGGTCGCCCAGGAGCTGGCGCTTCGCCATGCCAACCGAGTCCGCTCGCTTACCCTCGGAGCGACCTACTGCGGCGGCCCGGGTTCCCGGCTGATGGACCCCGCCGACTTCGGCGGGCTCGTCGAGGCGATGGCCTCGGGCGATCGGGACCGGGTGGTCCGGGCGATGTGGGAGCTGAACCTCTCCCCCGCCTTCCGCGAGGACGAGAGCCGCTTCGGTGCTTTCGCCGAGATGGCGACTGCTCTGCCGTCTCGGCGGGAGACGGTCCGCTTCCAGATGCAAGCCATCGCAGGCCACGACACGAGCGCGCGCCTCGCCGAACTTGAGCCTCCGACGCTGGTCGTCCACGGCACCGAGGATCGCGTGCTGAACGTCGTCAACGGGCGACTGGTGGCATCGCTGATACCCGCACGAATTGAGTTGCTGGAAGGCGTGGGCCACATGTTTTGGTGGGAGCAGCCACAGCGCTCCGCCGCTCTGCTGTGCGATCACGCCATGGCGCGCGCTTGAGGCTCGGATCCCCAACAACCACTTCATCCCCCAAGGCCACGGGTCGAGACCCCCCGGTTGGGAATCGATCGGCTGATGCTCTCGCTGGCACGACGCCGCCCACCCTCCTCACCTCAGCGAGGAACGGGATGTCACCAGGGCGGTCATTGCGAGGCGTAGGTGCTTGGGTAGCGACCGTTGCGCCGCGGATGATCAGCAGAACCCCCCGGCGAGGCATGCGGAATCGGTCGGGGACGAGAACCGCCTAGAATGCCGTCTGAGGTCCGCTTCGCGATCTGTTGGCTCGCCCATGAAGATCTCGTCCAAAATATCCTTTACCCCCCTGCCCGTCTCACCTGGCTGGGAGTCGTTTTCGCCTCTGCCCTATGGCTGCTCGCCACTGCCGCCAGCGTCCAGGCCCAGACAACGATCGGTCAGCTGGCGCCGGCGAATCCGCCTGCCTACTGCACTACAGGCCCGTTCGAATCGCTCCCGATTTCGCCCACACCCGGCGCCAGTTACGAAGTCCCGGCCCCCGGGGGAGTGATCACCTCTTGGAGCACAAACGCAACCGCAGGAGCCGGGCAGACACTCGAATTCAAGCTCTTTAAGCCAATCCAAGCGCCGGATACCTACCTCGTGGTCGCGCATGACGGACCCCGGACGATCGCTCCGAGCGCCGTCAACACCTTCAAAGTGAGCATCCCCGCTCAGGCAGGCGAGCTCATCAGCCTGAACGACCTAAACGCCACAGAAGTTCCCAATGCGTGCGCCTTCCGCGATGGCACGACTGATTCGGAAGGCTCTGAGAGTGGCAACCTCGCAGACGGTGCCACGATGACGGTGCAAGCAATAGAAAACGGTGTTCGCCCCAATGTGACGGCGACCGTCCAGCTGGGGCCGACAATCACCGGCATATCCCCCGCCAGCAGCTCGGTCTCGGGCGGCACGAGCGTGGCGATCAGCGGCACCAACTTCGTCGAAGTTAAGTCAGTCAACTTCGGCTCATTGCCGGCGAGCTCGTACTCCGTCAGCTCCGAAGGCCAGATCACAGCGACCGCACCACCTTCTTCCGCACCGGGCCCGGTCGGTGTGTCAGTGACGACGGCCGTGGGCATCGCGACCTCACCCCAACAGCTCACCTACACCGCCTGCGTTGTTCCAAAGCTGACGGGCAAGAAGATCCAGACTACAAAGAAAGCGCTGCTAAAGGCGAACTGCAAACTCGGCAAAGTCAGGGGCAAGGTGAGCAGGGCCGCAAGGGTGAAGACGCAGACGCCCAAGCCAGGGACGGTGCGAACGCCCGGCTACAGGGTGAGTGTGAAGGTCGGCTAGAAACTCCCAAGCGCTTCCCGGCACTTGAGAACGGAGCGGCCGCAACAAGCTTCACCTGGCGTTCATGCAGTTGGCCTGGATGCTCGTTGCGCGTGTACCTTGCCGGTGAGTCGCGGTCAATCCAAGGAGTCTCGCCCGTATTGATCGGGGATTACCCCCCATCCCCAGATCGGGACCGGGTCCGAAGGAGTCACGCCATACTCCTCAATCGGATCAGCCTTCTGGGGTCAACCACACAGCGGTGGCACCAGTCGTCGCCGAAGTGAAGGTGTATTCGAAGGCCTCGCCTGGCTTGAGCTCTTTGCCCACGTTCAGGGCGCTCTCATCGAGCCGTTCGCTGGGGATGGCGTCGCGGATGTGGAGCAGGTAGACCTGTGCTCGTCCGTCAAAGCGGTGGAGCCTCGGCGAGGATTCGCTCACGAAGGTAGGGAGGGAGAGCGCCCTCGCTGACCACGTCCACCGCGATGCCAAGCGTGTCTTCGAGCTCTTGGGAGAGGTCGAACAGATTGCGGTCTGTAGCCATCTCGACCAGGAGGTCGAGGTCGTGGGCGCCTGCTTCCTCGCGGCCAGCCGAGCCGAAGACCCGGACGTTGCCGGCGCCGTGGGCAGTGGCAATGCGCGAGATCTCCTCGCGGGACTCGCGACGGACAACGGCGGCGCTGCTGGCTCGTTGGGTCATACGGCGCTCAATGGTGCGAAGTCCGTCCGGCAGTGTCGAGCGAGTGGCCTTGGTGAGCGTGTTTGTCATCTCCCTCCATCTGGCCAATATGCGCAGGCAGGAGGGTGGCCCAGCCGAACAGGTAACGGCTCGCCGCGTAGAACGCTACCGGGATCGATCGGTAGGGGCGGTGCGCTCCTGCAGCCACTCTTCGATCTGCTCGGTGGTCGCTTCGCCGGCGGCGATCCGCTCCATCATCGCCACGTCGGTGTCGGCCAGTTCGACGTGGGAGGGCCGGGGCTGTCGAGGTGGGGACAGACCGTTACTCGGGAAGCAGCTCGAGAGCCTCGCCGTGAAGAGGGCGCACCGCAAGGAAATCGGTGCGGTCGAGAGTGGCGATCCGGACGGTTCGGTGACGGGCGGCTAGGACCAGGGGCGAAGCGTCGGCGACGCCCAGCTCACGGTCGCGGTAGCGGCGCGCCAGGTCCCGAGCTCATGCCGAAGGTGGAGGCGAGTTGGGCGACATCAACCTCAAGGGCCTGAGCCCCAGTCAGTCTGACCAAACTTATGCTCAGAGCACTGCCGACTCTCGCAGGCGAGACATAGCGAGTTGCATCGTGAGACCGATCAGCCCAAGCTGCTGAGGTGGGACAATACGAGGATGTCTGAGAGCCTAAGTGAGCGCTTGCCGATCGGGCCGCAGTCGCCGCCCGATACCCCGGAGCGTTACGAGCCGATCCATCCCGGCTCGGGTCGCCAGCCGCTGCGCAAGCGGCTCGCCCGCGCCCTCGCACCGTTGGCCGTTCTACTCGCCAAGGCGAAGTCGCTTCTGCTCCTACTTCCAAAGCTGAAGCTCCTGATGACCTCCGGCTCGATGCTGGTCTCGATTGCCGCCTACGCACTGCTTTTCGGCTTTCCATTTGCAGTTGGGTTGGTCGCCCTACTCTTCCTGCACGAGATCGGACACGTGATCCAGCTGCGGCGCGAGGGAATCAAGGCATCGGCGCCGCTTTTCATCCCCTTCCTTGGCGCGGTCATCGCGGCGAAGTCGATGGGCAAGGACGCGGCCGCTGAGGCCCGAGTCGGACTCGCGGGCCCGGTGCTCGGCACGATTGCCACGCTTGTCCCACTCGGTATCTGGCTGACGACCGGCAGCGACTTTTGGCGAGCGCTCGCCTACATTGGCTTCGTCCTCAATCTCTTCAACTTGCTGCCGGTTGTTCCACTCGACGGTGGCCGGGCGATGGCGGCGCTCAGTCCGGCAGTTTGGCTGCTTGGATTGGCGGCGCTCGTTGCTCTGACGATTTTCTACCCGAGCCCGATCCTCTTCTTGATCCTGATCTTCGGTGTGATGGAGAGCTGGCGGCGATGGAAGGCTCGCGCGACGCCGCAGGGCCGTGCTTACTACTCGATTCCCGCCCGGACCCGGGCGCTCGTGGGCATCGTCTATCTCGGTCTCGCCACCGCGCTTTCGGTTGGGGTGGCCGAGACTTTCATCTCACGCAGCCTTTGACGAGCGTTGCTTGGCGCAACGATGATGAGCTGAGACCCGGCGGCCAGCCAGCCAGCCATATTGCCCTCGGCTGCCCCCGGTTCGACGACTAACCAGTCGCCCGAAACGGGGGGCAGATCCCACAGCACGTTGGGATCGAACCTGACGCCTTCGATGCGCTTCCTCGCCATCCGCTCCATCTCGACCATTCCCGCGTTGAGGTCGGCCCAGTGGTGGACGCCATCACGACGAACGGCAGTTCTTCTGCGCTTCCTGTACCACCGGTGCCGAACCGACTGGTCACTGGGCGATCATCTCGGCCGAAGGCTCGACTGCGACCGCGCAAGCCCCTCCGCTGCCGGCAGGGAATTCGGTTCATCTCAACGCAAGCTCTGTATTGGCGCGAGTGATCAGAGAACAACGAGTTCACGCTCAGGATGCTCTGCCGGCCCGAACTCGAAGCCAAGAACGGCGCGGGCGCCGAAGGCATCACCCAGCTTTTTGAGAGTCTGGGCGTTGGTTGCGTGCTGGCCGCTCTCTATCCGCGAGATCGCCGAGGCCGTCGTGCCCATTCGGGCGGCCAACTCTACCTGAGTCAATCCAAGCGCCCCGCGGCGCATGATGACGATCCGGGCCAGCTCCTCATACGGAGCGAGGCGTTCGTACTCGGCCCTGAACTCAGGGTTTTTGAGGGACTCCTTGATGTGGTCGGAAACAGCGGCTCCAACCGGGCTGACTCGCTTGCTCATCGCTCGCTCCAAAGGTCGCCGGTGTCAACTGATGTTAGCAGCGCTGCTAACAACCCGCCAGAGACTCAGGGCGCATCGTGGCCGGCTGCTCGGGGTGGCCTACGTGATTGGGCATCCATCCGCGCCTTGAAATCTTCCCAGCGCTTCTGGGCAATCTTGACCTCGGCCGGAGGCAGCTTACCTGTTGTCTTTCGGAAGGCATGCAGGAGTACGATCAGGCGCTCGGAGCGCCGGTACAGCACCCGGTAGTGCTCGGAGCCCATATGGCAGCGCAGCTCCCGCAACTCTCCGTCGACCTGGGAGCTGTGTGGATACGGGAGGTGCGGCACCCGGTCGGAGAGATCGTTCAGCCGATCGAGCTGTCGCAGCAGGGCGGCGCGGCGCTTGGCATCGAGGCCCGCGATGAATTCAAGTACCGGCTCGACTCCGTCCGCGGCGCGGTAATAGACCGCTTGTAGATTCGAGTGACTCATCGATGCGAGATTGCATCAGATACTCGAGAGGAAGTGGTGGCCAGGTCGGCAGGATTGGCTGCGCCAAAGCCTGCCAACCAAGGGGATTGTGGGCCGGGCCGCCGTCAACCCACTCGCTTCGCTCGGGGTCGCTGTCGCGCCTCGGCCTGCGGCCGAGGTGACTGCGGCCCGGCTGGGCTCTCCGGTCAGTCAGCAACTCTTCAAGGCGCCAGACGTCCAGTGCCCGCCTGAATCCTCGCTGGTCAGTTTTTGAGACGGTGTGGCACATTCAGCCAGCGAGAATTTGGCCCTGCGTAAGGCGATATGCGGTCGCTGATATCCGTTTAAAGCCCGCCCCCTCCGCTCTCCGCCCGGGATTCCGCTCAACAAGCGGAATCCCGAAGTCGCGGAGGGGTGTCGCCAAATCTCAGCCCAGGTGATTGAGGGTCATATGGCGTCGGTCTCTGTGTCCCGTAGCGTGTCCCGCCGCACTCCTTTCGCCATTCAGCGTTCTCGCAGCACCAACAGTGACGCGAAGGAAAACGAATCTCATGACCCTCAAGCTTGGGGCAGCGCGCCGCGACCCAGCATCTCCCTGCGGTCCGACAGCGTCAGGAGCAGGGCTCCCACGCCCCCCACACCGAAGAACACGACGATCGCGCCGAGTATGCCGCGGAGCAGATAGCGGCCCAACAGGCCGAGGACGGGCGGTCCGACAGCGATCCGGGCACTTTCCCCAGCGACGTAAGGATTCAGGGTGTTGATCAGATACCGGCCCGGCTGGGGAGTGTTGAACGTGCCGACAGCTCGGCCGTAGTAGGACCCCCGGCTGTACGTAAACGACCCTTCATAGCCTGAGATCGGGAGCACATTCTGCGGCCCGGCGGCTGGCCGAATCGAAACCCTCAGTCCACGCAACTCGACAGCCTCCGGCATGGAGACGGTGTCTTCGTAATAGATCACGTAATGGCGCTGTTCGAGGGTGAGGACGCCTCTCCCCGGCACATCCACCGTCTGAAACCCGCCCAGGACATTAGCAATCGCTACCACGGCCAGAGCTATACATGCAATGCTCCCCACCAGCCCGAGCGCCAAGCTCGTGAAACCGCTGACCCTTAGAAGCACAACCTGCCGACGGTGATCAACCGGGCTGACCACACTCTCCATGACGACCGACCCTACCAGCGGCCGAGCGGTGGGCCGACACCGTTCGCCGCCGAGCGGGGCCACGACAGCTGCTTACGGACCGGAGCGCTCCTGATCGAGCCGATCCACGTCCATGGGGACACATCGGGATGGTCTCTGAACCAAATCGACGCCGTTACCTACATCAAGCCAGCCGATCACACCATGCGAGATGAAATCGGTGGATCAGGATTAGGAGCCGTACGAGCCGGTCCCGCTCGCGGCGGCATGACCCCGAGCAGGTGAGGGCGTCGGCGCGCTGAACATCGAGCACCTCGACATCGCTGGGAGCCAAGGACCGGCGCAGCGCCCGATAACCCCGACATTACGGATGCCTTTCGAATCCACGGGAGGCATCCCGTGGATTCGCCGGGGGTTCCCGATATTCCGAGTAGTTGGGCGTTCCTCAGGACGCGGCTTGGGGGGACGCCAGAGGACGCGTTCCTTCGGTTCAGCTGCCGTCGAACTTCAGCCCGAGTGAAGCCGACAATTGACAGGGCTCGAGCTGGCCGGTGTGCTGCACACCCGTCGACAATCACCCGGCTGCCAGCGCGAATGGACTTCCCTCCGAGTCGCGGCAAACGGCCCACTGCTCACCAGGATGGACAATCGAGCCGCCCAGTTCTTGAACCCGTATAAGGGCGGCGGCCATGTCCTCGACAGTGAAGTAGGGAAGCGAGCCGGTATCGCCGGGGCCCGTGCCGCGCTGATGGACGCCAAGCCGCAGGCCTTGCTCGTTGGCTTCCCAGCCCTCCCCCGCTCCGGTCCCCCGCGGTGCAAGCTCAAGCCCCAGCAGCTCGCGCCAGAAGCGCATGCCCCGCTCCAAGTCGTCGGCTGGGAACTCGATCAGGGGCGTCGGCATGTAACTCAGCCCGCGCGCCTGATCAGAATTGGTACCACGTCCGGCATCACGTTACCAAGGGAAAACTCAGCGTCGGCCCATCTCAATCTGGAAACCCGCTTCCGATGCCGGCTGCACCGTTGAAGGCGAGCACCGCAGAAGGCAACGAGCCGAATTGAGCGCGAGCGCGTCTGGAAGTCGTCAGGCAGCAGGAACTCGCCGACATCGATGAGGGCGAACCGGTCGTCCTCGCCCAGCAGGATGTTGGGCTTACCGCCCTCGGGCCTGTTCCAAGTTCGACTGGTGGGGGCCCGAGAGCCACTCCGCATCCGGCCCCAGACGCGCGTCGACCGGTTCCTCTCCGCGCCGCAGCGCGTCGATGTAGGCATGATCGGCGGCGAGGCGGGCCGCCACCTCGGGACCCTCGGCAACGGCGCCGTGGCCGGGAACCACGAAATCGACGTGCCTGGCGGCCTCACCCACCCGGTCGAGTGCCGTCTCGTAGGCGCCCACCTGATCGGGGCGGCGAGCGTCGAGGAGAGGAATCAGGACATCGGAGAGCATGTCGCCGGCGAGCAGGACGCCACGGTCCGCGAGGAGGACCGCAGCGTGGCCGACGGCGTGCGCCTGATGCTCGATGATCTCGCCCGGCACGGGTCCGCCGTCCGCGGGCAGCGGGGTGACGAATGCGATCAGCTCGAGAGGGATGTCCGACGCGCTCTCCGCCGCCGTCGCCTGCGCCCGCTCTCGGGCTTCACCGGCAGCGTTGGCGCCGGCAGCGGTGGGCGTAGCGCGGCACGTCGCCGAACCGGGCATGCCAGAGCAGGTGGTCCCAGTGGGGATGGGTGGAGAACCCGGCGACCACCGGAATGCCGAGCCGGTCCAGGTCATCCGCGAGCTGGTTCAGCTCGGAACCATCGATGCCGGGATCGACCAGGATCAACCCATCCTCCTCACGCACCACGATGGAATTGGTCCAGACCCACTCACTCTGCCGGACCCAGACGCCGTCGGCCACCTGAGTCAGCATCGGTTCACTCTATTAGGCATCTCTCCCCGGCGGATTCGTCTCTCGCTACCACCCGCGGATCGTGGCGCGGATGGCACTTCCCGAGCGTCTCTAGCTATTAGCTATAGCTAGGAGCGCAGTCGATACCCCTTCGAGAACAGGCGCAGGTTCGCTGCGAAGAGCGCGGTGGTGGCAGCGGTAAGCGCCAACAGGGAGAGCGGGATGCTGACTTCGGTGAAGCCGACGAAGCCGTAGCGCACGAGGGAGATCATGTAGAAGATCGGGTTGAAGCGGGTCAGGGTCTCGAATGGCTGTGGCAGGAACGAGGCGCCGTAGAAGACCCCGCCGAGGAAGATCAGCGGCTGCAGGACGAAGGTCTGGGCGAAGGCGACGTCATCGAACTGCTCGGCGCGCACGCCGACCAGCACCCCGAGGTTGGCGAAGAAGAAGCCGACCAGGAACAGCGCTGGGATCAGCACGATGACGTGATCGACCGGGAGGCCGACCAGGGCCAGGGAGACCACGAAGGCGATCGTGGCGACCATTAGCCCTCGCACGAAGCCTCCGAGCGCGAACGCAAGCAGCAGCTCGACCGGCGACGCGGGCGAGGAGAGCTGGTCGTGGATCGCCCCCTGGAACTTCTGCTGCAGGATCGAGGAGGAGTTATTGGTGAAGGCATTGGTCGCTAGGGCCATCATGATCAGACCGGGGATGACGAAGAGGATGTACTTGATCCCGTGCACCTCCTTGATCCGCGAGCCGAGCGCGGCGCCGAAGACCGTGATGTAGAGGAACGTTTCCAGCAGCGGTCCGCCCAGGGTCTGTTTCTTGATCTTCATGAAGCGGCTGACCTCGCGACGCCAGAGAGTCGCGAAGCGGATCTGGGCGGCGCTCATGCCGGGGTGGCCTCGACGTGCGAGCGCGAGAGCTCCTTGCGGCCGACCAGGGCCAGGTAGGCGTCCTCGAGGTTATTGACGTCATAGAGGCGCGCCAGCGCCTCGCTCGTGCCCTCGCCGACGATCTTGCCTTCGTTGATGAAGGCGATCCGATCGCAGAGCTGCTCGGCCTCCTCGATGTAGTGGGTGGTGAGCAGGATCGTCGTCCCCTCCTGGTTGATGCGCTGGACGTAGTGCCAGAGCTCCAGCCGCAGCTCAACGTCGACGCCGGCAGTCGGCTCGTCGAGGATCAGGAGGCGTGGCCGGTGCATCATTGCCCTGGCCAGGATCAGCCGCCGCTTCATCCCCCCGGAGAGGGTGCGGGTACGTTCGTCGCGCTTCTCGGTCAGCGAGAAGGTCTCGAGCAGCTCTTCGGTGCGCTCGCGACGCTCGCGCTTGGGCATGCCGAAGTAGCCGGCGTGATAGTCGAGCGTCTCCTCGACGGTCAGAAACCAGTCGATGTTGATCTCCTGGGGGGCGAGGCCGACCGCCTGACGCGCCTCTTCGTAGTCGGAGATCGCGTCGTGACCGAAGACCTCGATCTTGCCCGACGTAACCTGCGCCAGGCCAGTCGTGCAGTGGATCAGCGTCGACTTGCCCGCCCCGTTGGGGCCGAGCAGGCCGAACAGCTCGCCCTGCTTGATCTCGAGCGAGACGCCGCGCAGCGCCTCGACCCCGGTCGGGTAGCGCTTGACCAGATTCTCAATGTGCAGGGCCTTCTCGCGCATGGAAACGCACACCGTAGTGAAGTGGGCGTCTGGGGTCGCGTGCCCGAATGTATCTCCAAAAGCCGCGGGAGGCCCTCTGTCGGATTCCTCGATACCTCCGAATACTCGAGGGGGTCGACGGGCACGGAGTCGCTTGCGTGGAGCGGGGTGTGCACGCACCGGGGCGCAGGCAGGTCCGAAAGAAGTCCGTTGCTGCGATTCTGGCGGTTGCAGCGAGGTCCGATACGGGCGGGATTCGAAACCGCGACCTTCGGGTATGAGCCGCCGCACGCATGGCGCTCGCACTTCTATTTGGCTTGCCAGAGCGGTTTTAGGTGCCCTCAGTTCGGCCAGTTTTTCTCAGAATGGAGCCACGAATGGAACCATGGGCCACGCCGGAGGAGGCGGTTTCAGCTAGAGGCCGCGAGAACCGCGACATCGTCATGCGCGATCACTCCACGCTTGCGGGCCTTCGCGTTGACGAATGCCGGCTGGCGACCTGCGGGGGCGACATCGAGGACGAACTCGATCCCCAGACGGCGCACCGCGTTGATGATCGTGTCGAGCTCGGGGTTGTGCTCGGCGGACTCAAGTTTGGCAACCCGCGGCTGGGAGACGCCAAGCTCCTTGGCGAGCGCTCGCTGGCTCAGCTTATGCTCGGCGCGGTAGCGCAGGAGGGTCGCCGCGAACTCCCGAGCCGGCGCCAGCCGTTGCCACTCGGCGCGGAAGCTTGAGTCCGAACCCTCCTCCGCAGCTACCAGCTGATCGAAAGTCTTGCTTTTATCTGCCATCTCGTTCTCCTTAGGTTCAAGAGACACGATAACAAACCTATTATCGGACGTCAACGGTACCGCTTTAGACGCTCTTTCGCGTCGGCCACGGCTGCATCGAAGCCGCCCTTCTTTGCAGCGACGGCAAGCACGACAAAGCGACCTCCTAGACGAGCGTAGAGCGCCCGAACGGGAGAGTTCCCTTGTTTCGGGCGCAGCTCGAAGAGGTCCGTCTCCCCTTTGAGCGACTTAATGTGTGGACTAGGCAGGTCGGGGCCAAGTGCTCTCAGCTTGTCGACCACGTTGAAGACGGCCTTTCGTTCGCCCCGAGACTTGACGCCCTCGAAGTCGATCACCGCATCGCCGTCGAAGATGACGACCCACTCTTTCGGCACCCCTGCCATGCTTTGACTCTAGCTCGGCGTAGCGACGCCCGACGGATCACCAATCGCGGCACAATGAACGGCTACATAAGCCGGTTTAGGCCTGTTTTAATGGATGAAGGCGATTAGGGTTCGGCCGAACTCAACGTCCTCGGCGGAGAAAACCCGGGTTGGGCTCTTCAGGATCACCTCTGTCTGCCGCTGTAGCACCCCATTGCGCTCCCACTTCGAGAGTGTCTTAGCGTGAATTCCGACGCCACGAAGGAATCGACAGCACGAGTAGCGTTCGACACGCTCCGCAGTAGCCGACCCTTGCGGCCGGGCGAGTACAAGTTCAAGCGCTCTGACGAGGGAGCCAGCCATCCCTGGGGATACCTGCGGCTTGGCGAAGATGGCACCGTGATTCTCGGCGAGCGCTGAGCATCCACCCAGCCCCAGCAATTTCAGCGACACGCCCCCACCCGCGAAGGGCAGGGGGCGGTCTGTCGCTTCTAATCAGCTTGGATTCAGCTTTCTGCTCGGAAGGTGATCCCGCTCAGTATCTCCGCTTTTTCTTTCGGCGCCGTGGTGTACACGTCACCACTGAGGTCGTGGCCTGCGATAGTCACATTTGACCCGAAAACGAAAATGAGGGTTTCTTTTTCGAATCCGTGAAATGCTTCGAGGACCCCGCTCGGCGGCCGGTTTCCCGGGGGAAGGGTGAAAAGCAAGCCGGGGACCGGGTTTTCTTCTTTGCCGACTTGCGCTGCGCCGCTGAGGTGAACGACGCCCTCGTGGTCCTTGTAGAAGCCAATTGGCTGGAATTTGAGTCCTCCCCCGGGCGGCACATTGTTGGCGCCATCCAAGAATGGCGGCTGGCCGGAAGCTCCAACAAGGTGGACGGGTTCCATCGGCGCTAAAGCATTGGCCGTTCCCGCGGTCGCGGCGGTGTTGGCCGAGGGCACCGTTCCCAGCGATCCCACGTTGACCTGCGTGCCGGTGATCGTGCCTTTCTTGATTTTGATGCCTGTGACCGCTTCCTTCTTGATCTGCTTTGTGCCAACCGAGTTCTTGCCGAGCTTGAGCTTGGTCGCCGCGAGGGCAGCACCGCCGCCGAGCAGCAAGAACAGGCAGAGGGTCGAGATGACGTTGGCATAGGTGAGCTTGCCTTTGAGGCGTCTCATGAATCCCTTTCCTTCGATTGTGGAACGAGGAGGGGGACACTACGTGCGGCGGGGCACCTTCACAACGGCGACACTGGACTTTGGGCTGAGTCAGGCGCCCTGAGAGCCAGGTAGGCGGTGCAACATGGCCTTGCGGGACCGATCCCACGTCCGCGGCCTAGCGGCCCTTAGAACGTCGCATATGCGAACACCCGTTCGTGTCCTATGGCGAGCACTTGAACCGGTTCCAAAAGGCGGTCGAGCAGTCCGACGCTCCCGCTGCTCTGGCGGCTGCCCGCGATATGGGGACGGTCGGGCTCTATGACGCCCTCTGCCTCTGCCGCGTACTTACACTTGCTCGCGACCCGCTGTTTGAGCGTGCGGCCAAGCGCTGGGTGATGATGCTGGCCGGTGAAGGGCGACAGAGCCTCGCGGACGTTCATACCGGTGCCATCGCTCTGGTTGCCCTCCAGGTAGACCCGGCCGACGATGGAGCGTTTGAGGCTCTGGAGGGGCTGGTTCAGTTTCCGTGAGCTGCTCACGCATGTTCTCTGGCGTGATCTGTGCGCGGGCTTCTGAATATCGGGGCGGCAGGATTTGAACCTGCGACCGCTCGGCCCCCAGCCGAGTGCGCTACCAGACTGCGCCACGCCCCGTGGCCGACTTGCATTCTGCCGGATTGGCGGCAGACTGTCCGTCCGCGCGGTGGTAGCTCAACGGTAGAGCCTCGCCCTTCCAAGGCGATGATGCGGGTTCGATTCCCGTCCGCCGCTTCGTCGTTTCATCGCCAGCCCCGAGCTCAGGGGACGATCAGGGAACGAGCGCCCGCGGCCCTCACCGCGGCCGAGAGCGTCTCGATGTCGTAGGCGCCGTCGTGCCGCCGCTCGTTGATGAAGAACGTCGGCGTGCCGGTGACGCCGCTCATGTCGGCCGAATCGACGTCCTCCTCCACCCGCGGCGCGTGGATTGCCCGGTGCAGCTCGTCCTGGAAGCTGTCGACATCGAGGCTGAGACTCTCCGCATAGGCGACGAGATCGCGAAACCTCAGCTCGCCCTGATGCTCGAGGAGCAGGTCGTGGAGGTCCCAGAAGACCCCCCGCGCCGCCGCAGCCTCCGAGGCTTCCGCGGCGAGCTGAGCACTTGGGTGGACATCCGAGAGCGGCAAGTGGCGCCAGACGTAGCGCACGTCGCCGAAATCGGCCAACAGCTCGCGCACGATCGGCTCGGCTTTGCCGCAGTACGGGCACTCGAAGTCGCCGTACTCGACGACGGTCACCGCCGCCTCGGCGGGCCCACGCAGGTGGTCACGCTCGGTGTCGACCGGCACGGCCAGGTCGACCGGCGCTTCCGAGGTTCCGAGCAGAGCACGGAGGCGGGTCCGCCGCGGGAGGAGCGCGGTGGCCCGAAAGACCAGCCAGGTCAGAGTCGAGGCGCAGAGCGCCGCGCTCAGTACACCGAGCTTCGCCTCATCCAGCTCGACCCCGCGAAAGGCCAGGGAGGCAATCAGCAGTGAAACGGTGAAACCGATCCCCGCGATCGCGCCGCCCCCGGCCGTGGCTGCCCAGCCAACCGGTGGCCGGAGACGTCCCCCGCTTAGCTTCGTGACCAGCCAGGAGGCGCCCGTCACCCCAACCGGCTTGCCGGCGACGTAGGCAAAGACAATGCCGAGCGTGATCGGCGAGGAGTAAGCCTGTGCGAGGAAACTGCCATCGATTGCGATGCCGACGTTGGCCAGCGCGAAGAGCGGTACGACTACGTAGCTCGTCCAGGGGTGGTAGAGCGCCAGCAGGCGGGCGTTGGGAGAGACGGCCGCCTGCAGCCCTACGCGGGCGGAGCGGGCCAGCTCCGGAGTCGGCTGCTCGCGAAAGCGGCGAAACATGTCGGTCGCTCGCTCCAGCTCGCTTCGGCTCGCCGGAGATGCCCAGGTGATCAGACCGATCGCCAGTCCCAGCACAACAGGATCGACACCCGACTCAAACAGCGCCACCCAGGCAACCGAGGCAAGCAGGAAATGGATCAAGCCGTGCCGCATCCCCGCGGCATGAGCGATGAGGACGAGGCCGAAGACCAAGGCGGCGATCAGCAGCGGCTCTGGCGTCACGGAACCGCTGTAGGCGAATGCGATGACCAGCAGCGCGAGAACGTCGTCGACGACGACGATCGTCAGCATGAAGCCGCGGAGGCGATCGGGGAAGCGCGGCCCGACCAGAGCCAGCATGCCCAGGGCAAACGCAGTGTCCGTGGACATCGCAACTCCCCAGCCGTGCGCCGATCCATGGCCACCGTTGATGGCCAGATAGATGGCGATGGGGACGACCATCCCGCCCAGTCCGGCGAGCACCGGCAGGGCCAGGCGCCGGCGCTCCCGCAGCTCGCCGACGTCGAACTCGCGGCGTACCTCGAGCCCGATCACGAAGAAGAAGAAGGTCATCAGACCGCTGTTGACCCAGCCGCGGAGGTCCTGTGAGATGCCGGCGCCGCCGATGTGGACGGAGAGCCGCGTCTGCCAGACGCTCGCGTAGGAAGCGAGGTTGACGTTGGCCCAGATCAGGGCCGCCACGGCGGCGGCGAGCAGGACCACAGCGCTCCCGGTCTCGGTGGCAAGGAACTCGCGCAGTGGCGCCTGCAGGCTGCGCGCCCATGCGGTTCGCCCGTTGAAGGGCGATCGGGCCCAGGAGACGGTCATGGCCCTAGCTTTTCATCCCGCCTCCCGATCTCTAGGCTGCCTCGGGTGGCCCTCCCCGTAAGTCGAGTGCTTTCGAGCTCCCAGCTCGCGACGCTCGCCGAGCACGGAGAGGAGCGGACCGCCGCGGTCGGAGAGATTCTGTTCGATATCGGCGACCGGAGCTATCCGTTCGTGGCGATCCTCGAGGGCGAGGTCACCGTCACCGACGCCGGCGGTAGTGAGATCGTCCGCCACGGCGCCTTGAGCTTCCTCGGGGAGATGAACCTGCTCTCCGGTCAAACCGTCTTCCTCAGGGCGATGGTGAGCGAGCCGATGCGCTACATCGCCGTAGATCGCGAAGTACTCAGGCGGCTGCTCTTCGAGGACGGCTCGCTGTCTGACCTGCTTCTCTCCGCCTTCGTCGAGCGGCGCGAACTGCTCCAGCAGCGCGAGGGGATTGGGATCGAGATCGTCGGCCCAGCCGATTCAAGCGACACCCGTCGCCTTCTCGACTTCGCCAGGCGGCTGCGGCTCCCCAACTCCTGGCTGACCCCCGAAGCGAGCGAGGAGGCGGCCTCCCTGCTCGAGCGGCTCGATCCAGACGAGATCCCACTCGTGCGCCTTCCCGGCGGCGGGGAGCTGCGGAGGCCGACCAACGGAGAGCTCTCGCGGGCGCTCGGAATCGGATTGGAGCTCGAGCAGCGCGAGGAGGTCGACCTGTTGGTCCTCGGCGGTGGACCCGCCGGCTTGGGCGCAGCGGTCTACGGCGCCTCCGAGGGCCTCGACACGCTGGTGATCGAGAGCACCGTTCTCGGCGGCCAGGCCGGCGCCTCTCGGAGGATCGAGAACTACCTCGGCTTTCCGGCCGGCATCAGCGGCTCGGAGCTGACCAGCCGCGCGATCGCCCAGGCGCGGAAGTTCGGCGCCCGGACGGCGACACCGTATCGAGCCCGCGTTCTTCAGCCCGGGGAGGAGCACCACATCGTCAAGCTGGAGGAGGGCAACGAGATCTCGGCAAGAGCCGTGCTGCTCTCCACCGGCGCCGAATACCGGCGCCTGCCCGTGGCGGACCTCGATCAGTACGAGGGAATCAGCGTCTTCTACGCCGCCGGACCGCCCGAGGCCCGCCTCTGTGGCGCGCAGCGGGTCGGGGTTGTCGGCGGTGGCAACTCCGCCGCCCAGGCCGCCGTCTGGCTTTCGCGCGGTGGGGCGCTCGTGACCCTCCTGCACCGCCGCGCTGATCTGCGCCAGACGATGTCGCACTACCTGGTTGACGAGCTTGAGCGATACGGGGTCGCGATCCGCGACCGCAGCGAAGTGAGCGCCCTGCACGGTGAGGAGGGACGGCTTGAGTCGGTGACCCTGACCGACGGCGCGGCGCTGCCGCTGTCATTCCTCTTCCTCTTCCTCGGCGCCTCCCCCTGCACCCAATGGCTGGAGGGCGTGGTCGCCAGGGACCCTGACGGATTCATCCTCACCGGCCCCGATGCGGAAGCGCAGGGCCTGCTCGAAACAAGCGTTCCCGGTGTCTATGCCGCCGGCGACTCGCGCGCCGGGTCGATCAAGCGCTGCGCGACGGCGGTTGGCGAGGGAGCCGCGGTGGTCCGCTTCGTTCATGAGCGCCTCTCGCCCCCCACCGCGGCTCCGCTATAGCGGAGCGCTCCGCGCCGCTTAGTAGTGCTTTGGTAGGTCTGCGGTAGGGCTCGCCCGGGCCACGGCGAATCCCCTTGCGTCAGCGATCTCGACGCGAGGAGACGAAGATGGTGGCAGTGGCGGAGCGCAGTAATCGAGCGACACA
>Ga0307373_10004103_pt1 | contig 24740 bp, 18 predicted proteins | sample OX2MG_FD_202534 | JGI IMG/M metagenome (GOLD analysis project Ga0307373, IMG submission 202534) | Soil microbial communities from Risofladan, Vaasa, Finland - OX-2 | ecosystem: Environmental > Terrestrial > Soil > Coastal area > Acid sulfate soil | place: Finland: Risofladan, Vaasa | collected...
CACCGTGAAACATCCGCCATGAAGCACCCGCCGCAAGGCGAAACAATCACCCTTGACTGGTCCAACCATATCAGGGAACGCCCTCCGTGGCGTTCCGCGATAGCGCGAATCGGCGCGATTCCCGGGTGTACGGCACGCCACAGAGGGCGTGCCCTACAGGCTCTTGCCGCGAATGTCTACTTGCGCCCGACTCAACCCGATTGCAAGCCTTCGCCTTTTCGCCGCCGGCGATTTTCCTTATACTGGCCCGTTTATCCCGATTGGAAAATCTTGACGCTGTTTGCCGGAAGGAATGAAGCGATGTCCAAGCTGCCCCCGCCCCATGGCGGATTGAAAGAACCCGTTTGCCGCACCGTGCCTGCCGGCGAAATCGAAGCCTTCAAGGCGCTGGCGGCCAAGTTGACCAAGGTCCCCGTCTCCGACGCCGATTTGTCGACCGTGTATCGCTTTGGCGACGGGGCGCTCAGCCCCCTGACCGGCCCCATGGATTCGGCCGCCTATCATTGCGTGCTGGATCATGCCTACATCGAACACGGCGGAAAACGCTACGCCTGGACGATTCCCCTTTCGCTGCCGGTCACGAGCGAGTTGGCCGATCAATTGGCCACCGGCCAGCGCGTGGCTCTGACCAACGGCAAGGGCGAAGTCGTGGCCTCGCTCGATATCACCGACGTCTTCCCCTGGGATAAAGCCGAATATCTCAAGAGCGTCTACCTGACCGAGCGCACCGATCATCCCGGCGCCGACATGGTGCTCAAAGGAGACGCCGACAAAACCCACCTGCTCGGCGGCACGATTCGCGTTTTGCCGCAGCCGAAACATCCCAAGTTCGGCAAGTACGTGCTTTCGCCGCGCGAGGTGCGTTCGCTGTTGGCCTCGAAGGGTTGGGATCGCGTCGTCGCCTTCCAGACTCGCAACCCGCTGCACCGCGCGCACGAGTACGCGCTGGTCTACGGCCTGGAAAAACTGCTGAAAGACGGCCATAACGCCGGCGCCTGCTTGAACCCGTTGATCGGCGAGACCAAGGGCGACGACGTACACGCCGACGTGCGGATGGAAACCTACGAGGCGCTGATCGACCGGCGGCAGTTGGGCGAAGGCGACAGCGACGCGAGCCTTTGGGGGCCGCGCAAGGAAAGCGTGCCCGACCGCGTGATTCTGCTGGGCCTCGACATCAAGATGTTCTACGGCGGTCCGAAGGAAGCCGTGATGCACGGGATTTATCGCCAAAACTTCGGCTTCACCAACATTGTCATCGGCCGCAAGCACGCCGACGCGCCGTACCACGACGGCACGGCGATCTGGGGCGATTTCGACGCCCAGGAGATCTTCGACAAGCTGGCCGGCGATTTGCAGATCAAGCCGGTCAAGGTGGGTTTCGCCGCCTACTACGAATCGGCCGGACGCGTCGATCTGATGGAGTTGCACAAGGACGAAAAGCCCGTGTTCATCTCGGGCAAGGACGTCCGCAAGACGCTCATCGAGGGCCGATCGGTCGATCCGCGAATCATGCGCGAGAGCACCTCGCAGATTCTGGCCGCCGCGATGAAGGGCAAGGCGTAGGCGGTAGGCGGTAGGCGGTAGGCGGTAGACGGTAGACGGTAGACGGTAGACGGTAGACGGGGAGCGGGCGCCGACTGAGCTGGCGAGCGGGAGGCGTAAGCCTCCCGGTCCGGTCGCGCCGCTGATACGGTAAGCCTAGGGTGGGCCTCTCGCTACTCCCTCACGCTGACCTTGTCAGCCGTGGGAAAATCCTTCGGCAGCTCGTGCTGCGTCACTTTGCCGGTCGCGGCCCATTCGGCGCCGCGCTGCAAGGTGACGATGAAACCGACGCACTGCATCGCCTGCGGGCTGTGGCCGAGCGTCGAGTGGAATACTCGCCCTTGGCCGTAGTCGACGACCATCAGCATCGGTTCGTGCTCGCCCGATCCGTGCTGCTCTTTTGCGGCGAACGCCGTGGCCAGCACGGTCAGGTTCTCGGCCGGCCCGCGGAGCCGGTCGTAAAGCTCATCTTTCTCGTGCAGCCAGCTTGAAGGCAGCCCGGCGGTGATCGGGTGTTTGCCGTCGCGCACCACCACCATGAACGGGTGCTGCGTGCCGTGGCTGCCGCCTCCGCCGGGCGACGGATCGCGGACGAACTTGCCGTCGCGGTAGCGGACGTACGGCCCCGACTTCTCATTTCGCCCGCCCCAGCCGCCGACGCCGATCATCCGGTTGTATTCTTTCCACTCGGGAAACGCATTGTCGGCCGCATGCACCACCACCAGCCCGCCGCCTTCGCTCACGAATTTCGCCAGCGCATCTTGCGTGCTCTTGGGCCACGCATCGCCGTTGTAGTTCGAGACGACGACGTCATAGGCCGCGAAATCCGGTTGAAAGCCGCTCATATTCTGCCCGCTCGGCGGCGAGGTGGCGACATCGACCGTGAACCTCCCCGAGTCTTCCAGGTGCTTCTTCAACAGCGGCGTCGTGGCTTTCCAATCGTGGTTGTTCTGGCCATCGACGATCAGGGCCTTGAGCTTCGCCTCGGCGGCGGCAAGTGCCGGAGTCAAAAGACATGCAAATAGGCTGAACGCACCCAGGGAGAACTTCAGCGATCGGGGCATGGCGGGGCTCCTCGCGTAGTGAATCGGCGGCCAGAAGGAAGTCGGGCGGTTATAGGGCCGGAAGGGTCTAATCTAGTCTCAGCCGGTTTGAAAAGGAACTGTCAGCCGAGGGCGACCGCGAGCGAAATGATTTCGGCCTGGCGCCAAGCATCACGATTGGCTAAGTCAGACGGCGAACTCGGGGATGAATGGCGTCATGCCGACGCTGGCCCTCACCCCAGCCCTCTCCCAGAGGGAGAGGGAGTAAGATGTTCGCCGCCCTCTCGAAAACGATCGCCCGTCGCCTGTGCCTCTCCCCTTTCCCACTTCCGACTTCTCCCTCACCCATACGTCGCGGCAACGCCCGGCGCTGCCCTGTCGCTCTCTTTTGCCGTTTCGCGCAAAATCTCGGCGGCGCGGTCGATGTCGGCCGTGCTGACGTCGAGATGCGTTACGGCCCGCATCATGGGGCCGCCGAAGGCGCTGATCAGCACGCCGCGGCGCTTGAGCCGGGCGGAGAAGTCCGCCGCCGTGCCGAGCCGCGGATCGACGCGATAGATCACCAGGTTCGTGTCGACCTCCGCAGGGCGAAGCTCCAGGCCGTCGATCGTGCGAATCGCCTCGGCCAGACGCTGGGCGTTGGCGTGGTCCTCGGCCAGCCGGTCGATGTGGTGTTCCAAGGCATAGAGGGCGCCGGCTGCGATGACGCCGGCCTGCCGCATCGTGCCGCCGAACAGCTTGCGGTGACGCAAGGCCCGATTCATGGCCTCGCGCGTGCCGGCCAGCGCCGAACCGACCGGGGCGCCCAGCCCCTTGGAAAAGCAAACGCTGACCGTGTCGAAGAGCTTGGCCCACTCCGCGGCCGGGATGCCGCTGGCCACCTGGGCGTTGAACAGCCGGGCGCCGTCCAGGTGCATTGCCACGCCGTTTGAGCGAGCCCACTGGCTGATCCGCTCGACTCCGTCGTAAGGCAGCACCCGGCCGCCGCCCCGGTTGTGCGTGTTCTCCAGGCAGACCAGCTTCGTGCGGACCAGGTGAATGTTTTCCTGCCGGATCAAATCGACGAGTTGCTCGACGCGGAGCACGCCGTACTCGCCCTCGACCGTCCGGCCGACGACGCCGCTGAGTTGGGCGAAGGCGCCTTGCTCGTAGTTGTAGATATGGCAGCCGGCCTCGCACAAAAACTCGTCGCCCGGCCCGCAATGGACCCGCACGCCGATCTGGTTCGACATCGACCCCGAGGGCACGTAAACCGCGGCCTCTTTGCCGAGCATCGCGGCCAGCTTCCCTTGCAGCCGATTGACCGTCGGATCTTCGCCGAACGTATCATCGCCCACCTCGGCATTGGCCATCGCCTGCCGCATGGCGGGCGTCGGTTTGGTCATCGTATCGCTGCGCAGGTCGATTAGGGATTCGGGCATCGGGACTCGTCTTGGTCTTAAAGGTTGGTCATTAGGGGCAATCGCGTCACCATGGCGCTACGATCTATCGAGAGTCGCGCCGCGGGTTCACGAGACCTTGATCTCTTCCGGGCTGGCCCCGATCGACAAGGAGATCAATCCCCATTCTTCCGGACTGAGTTTTTGCGTCAGGACCGACCAAATCAGGTCGTTTTTTTCTTTCGTTCGCCGACCATCAAACTTTCGGCTGACAATGACGAGATGAATGCTGTCATCGGGCCCGTCGGAAACGTCGACAAGATCGTCCGGGGCGTTGAAATACGTATTCTTGAGTTCGTCGTGAATCTTCTGCTTAAGGTTCGCGTCTGCCATCAAGCTTCTCCTTCGAATGTTATTTTCGATCCAGTGCGAGACGTTTTCAATGGCATCGAGAAAATCCTCGGCGTTTTCGCGATTCGACAGGTTTGCGCTATAACGCCAGGCAGGAACCCAACGATTCACGATGTTGAACAGCCGCCACAGCGGTTCGTTTTCCTGAAGGCGCCCCATCCCCTGAGTCAGCCGAAGCAAGATTTCCAGTTGGTGCGTGAAAATCGTCGCTTGGGCGGGGAGATCGCCGCGTCGTTGCAGTTCCGTTTCCAACTCGCGCAAATGACGGCAGTCGAATCATCCGCATCAATTTCGTTTTCAACAGGCATTCGACCGAATAGCCCGCCAGATACATGGCGCCTCGCCAACGATCGCGGCTCGCAAGGGCGCGTGCATCGTCCATGCGGTGCTTGCCCGCTTTTTCCTGCTCGCTTATGCCATAAAATAGTTCACGCATAACTTGCGAATCGGCATCCGCAATGCACCTGCTTTTGCTGCGACAAGAGATCCGCCCTCGTCTGAGTCGTACGCTGCGCCACACCGAAGCATAACCTACGCGATTTCGTCGCACGAGCGAACCCCTTCGGCTCAGGCGGGGTCTTTTCCCAGGGCGGCGGGCAGGTCACAATAAGGAATTCTCGCTCCCGCTGGGAGAGGGAGTTTATGACAATTCGACCTGAAACCGCCGCCCAATGATGCCCGCGCCGCTCAAGATCCTTCGCATCGATACCCGCAACGAACAGTGGCGCGAGGCGATTTCGGCCTTGCGCGAACGGCTGAGCCCGCGGGGCAACGTGGTCAGCGAGGCGGGGCGGAAGCGGACGATCGAGGTCTTCGGCGAACCGCTCTCGCCCGAGCAAGTGGTCGAGCGAATCTGCGGCGACGTCCGCCAGCGCGGACTGGCGGCCGTGCTGGAGTATTCGGCCAAGATCGACAAGGCGGAACTGGCGGCCGAAGCGATCCGCGTGCCGGAGGCCGACCTGGCGGCGGCGCATGCCGAGGCCAGGCCCGAGTTTCTGGCTGCGGTTCGCCGCATTCGACAAAACGTACTCGATTTTCAGACCGCCATTTTGCACCACGACGTGCGATTGGAGCGCCAGGGCGGATATTTGCGGCAGCGGTACAGGCCGCTGGCGCGCGTGGGCATCTGCGTGCCGGGCGGGGCGGCGGCCTATCCGTCGACCGTGCTAATGACCGCCGTGCCGGCCCAGGCCGCCGGCGTCAAGGAATTGGCGATCGTCGCGCCGCCGACCAAGTTTGGCGCCTATAGCCCCGAACTGCTGGCGACGTGCCACGAGATCGGGGTCCGCGAAGTTTATCGTCTCGGCGGCGCCCAGGCTGTCGCGGCGATGGCGTACGGTATCGCGGGGCTGCCGAGAGTCGACAAGATCGTCGGCCCTGGCAATCTGTTCGTGGCCCTGGCCAAGAAACGCGTGTTCGGCGAGGTCGACATCGACTCGATCGCCGGGCCGAGCGAAGTCGTGGTGATCGCCGACGAATCGACCCGGCCCGACTACACGGCCGCCGACCTGATCGCCCAGGCGGAGCATTCGCCCGGCGCCAGCGTGTTGATCACCTGGAGCGCTAAAGTGCTCGAAGCCACGGCCGCCGAACTGGCGAAGCAACTGACCACGCTCGCCCGCGGCGATTTGGCGCGGCAGTGCTTGGAAGAGTTCGGGGCCTTGATCCTGGTGCGCGACGCCGACGAAGCTTGTGCGCTGGCCAACGAGATCGCTTCCGAACACTTGCACATCGCCACCGGCGACGCCGAGCGGCTCTTGGAAAAAATCGCTAACGCCGGCGCAGCCTTCCTGGGCAACTACAGCCCGGTAGCGCTGGGCGACTATGCGGCCGGACCCTCGCACGTGCTGCCGACCGGCGGCACCGCGCGTTGGGCCAGCGGGCTGTGCGCGAACGACTTCTTGCGCCGCACGAGCGTGATCCATTTCGACCATGCGGGCCTCGCCGCCCTGGCGCCCGACGTGCAAACGCTGGCCGACGCCGAAGGCCTGACCGCCCACCGGGCGAGCGTCGATATCCGCCTAGGAGAGATATCGTAAGCAGATTCTTTACTAGGGTTACGCGAGAGGGTGATAAATGGCCTTTTGAAAAGGGGATGTGGAGATGCGGAGGAGATAAGGGGACGAAGCCGGGATTTGCCACAGAGGTCACGGAGAACACGGAGACGAAAGTCGATCGAGCCACGGATTGGCACGGATCGAACACAGATTCTTCTGTTCTTCATCCGTGATAATCCGTGTGAATCCGTGGCTCCAAAAACTCCGTGTTCTCGGTGACCTCTGTGGCGAACTTACTTGTCGTCGCTAGATTGAGTCGGGTCCTTAAAGAGATTGAAATGTCCTATTTTCGTCCCGCCGTCGATGCGATGAGCGGCTATGTGCCGGGCGAGCAACCGCAGGCCGGCAAGTTCATCAAGCTGAATACGAACGAGAACCCCTACCCGGCCTCGGCGGCCGTTTCGCGCGCCGTGCAGGCCGTGCTTGAACGGGGGCTCGAGCGATATCCCGATCCGCTGGCGACCGGCTTCCGGCGCCGGGCGGGCGAAGTGCTGGGCGTCGATCCGAACTGGATTCTCTGCGGCAACGGCAGCGACGAGATTCTGACGATCGTCACGCGGGCTTTCGTCGGCGAAGGCCAGCGGCTGCGGCTGCCTTATCCGAGCTACATCCTCTACAAGACGCTGGCCCAGATTCAGGGCGCCGACAGCGAAGAAGTGCGATTCGAGCCCGACTGGTCGCTTTCCGATCGCTTCTCGGCGCCGGCCGACAAGTTGCGGCTGGCGCTGCTGCCCAATCCGAACAGTCCCTCGGGCACCCTGCTCTCGCCCGAGCGCGTGTTGGAACTGGCCGAGCGCTTGCCTTGCCCGCTGTTGGTCGACGAGGCTTATGTCGATTTCGCCGAAACGAACTGCCTGAAGCTCGTCGCGCAAAACGAAAAGATCATGGTCTCGCGTTCGCTGAGCAAGTCGTACGCGCTGGCCGGGCTGCGGTTCGGCTTCATCGTCGCGCAGCCGCAGATCATCGAGGGGCTGGTGAAGCTCAAGGACTCATACAATTGCGACGCGCTTTCGATCGCCGCCGCCACGGCCGCCATCGACGACCAGTCGTGGCTGGCCGAAACTCGAGCCAAAATCGTCGCGACGCGCGATCGTCTGACGGCCGGCATGCGGCAGCTTGGGTTTGCGGCGGTGGATTCGCAGGCCAATTTCGTCTGGTGTCCGCACCCGGCGCTGCCGGTCAAGTCGCTTTACGAACGGCTCAAGGCCGACCGTATCTTAGTCCGTTATATGAACTATGCCGATTGGGGCGACGGCTTGCGAATTTCCGTCGGCAGCGACGAGCAGATCGAGGCCTGTCTGGGGCTGCTGAGGTCTATGGTTTGAAATAACGGTCTCACTGAAGCAACGGTTTCTTAAAGGGGATATGGGGATAAGGAGGAGATGAAGGGGATGCAAGCCAACTGGTAACGAACGACGGGCTTGCCACAGAGTTCACGGAGAACACGGAGAATAAGGGCGATCGAGCCACGGATTCGCCCGGATCAAACACGGATCCGATTTTTTCAATCCGTGCTTATCCGTGCAAATCCGTGGCTCCAAACTCTGTGCTCTCCGTGACCTCTGTGGCAAATTCCGTTCTGATCCCCTGATCTCCTCCGCATCCCCACATCCCCTTTTAAAAACGTCAAAATCACTCATCGCAACAAACACAGAATATGGCGCGCACTGCTCGCATCGACCGCAAGACGGCGGAAACCGAAATCAACCTGGAACTGAACCTCGATGGAACGGGGCAGGCGAACGTCGCCACCGGCGTCGGCTTCTTCGACCACATGCTCGTGCTGCTGGCCAAGCATGCGGCGATCGATCTCACGGTCGCGGCGAAAGGGGATCTGCACGTCGACCAGCATCACACGGTCGAGGACGTCGGCATTTGCTTTGGCTCGGCGCTGCGGCTGGCGCTGGGCGACAAGGCGGGCATCCGCCGCTACGGCCACTTCACGCTGCCGATGGAAGAGACGCTCGTCACGTCGGCCATCGACTTGAGCGGCCGCTACTTTCTGGTGTTCCAGGCCGCGTTTCCTGCGCCCAAAATCGGCGACTTCGACAGCGAACTCGTTGAAGACTTCTGGCAAGCCGCGGCGGCCAACGCGCTGTGCAATTTGCACGTCGTGCTGCACCACGGCCGCAACAGCCACCACATCAGCGAAGCGATCTTCAAAGGCACGGCCCGCGCGTTGCGAATGGCCATCGAACCCGACCCGCGCATGTCGGGCGTGCCCAGCACGAAAGGCACGCTGGGAACGTAACGCGTGCTTTCGCTTCAATTAACTAACCCGAAGCGTCAGCGAGCCGCGCAGTTCGCTATTCCTCGCTGACGCTTCGGGTTAGGTATGGCCGGCGGCAAGCTTTAGTTACGCCGCGTGCTCGGAACTCTTTACCTGGCGGGCTTGCCAGGTTTCCGACCACAGGCAACCGGCCCAAGAGAACCCGACTCCGTAGCCGACCAACAGCGAGCGCACGCCCGGCCGCAAGCGGCCGCTGGCGCGCAAATCGCTGATTGCGATCGGCAGCGTCGAAGAGACGGTATTGCCGCAGTTTTGCATGGCCAGCGGCAGTTTCTCGCTGTCGACCCCCAGCCGATCGCGAAGCCGACCGAGCATGTGCTCGGTAGCCTGGTGCATGAGAAATAGATTCACGTCGTCCGGCTTCAGCCCCGCTTCGTCGAGCAGTCGTTCGACCATGGGCGGAATGCGATCGAGCGTCAAATCGACCAAGGCCGGGCCGTCCATGTACAAGGGGCTTTCCCAGCGGCGCCGCTTGCTGGACTGCAACGCCTGTTCGGCCGGCCGAGCGCCCCCCTTCGAAACCAACAACGTGTTGCCGGCGCTGCCGTCGGTGCCGAAGATGAACGAGCCGAGCGACGGCTGCCCGGCGGCCTCGATCAAGGTTGCCGCGGCGGCGTCGCCGAAGATCGTGCGCAGCGAGCGGTCTTCGGGATGGATGTACTTGGAATAGGTTTCGGCGGTAATCAACAGCACGCGGCGAGCCGCCCCCGAACGGATCAGCCCGTCGGCCAGCGACATGCCGTAGACAAAGCCCGAGCAGCCCAAGTTGAAATCGAGCGCCCCGACCGAGGTCGGCAGCCGCAGCCGATCTTGCACCAGGCAGGCGGTAGTGGGCAGGGGATAGTCCGGCGTCTGCGTGCAAAACAGCAAGAAATCGATCGTTTCGCGGTCGATCTGGTGCTCGGCGAACAGCTTTTCAGCCGCGGCCACGCCCAAATCGGACGCGCATTCGCCGGGCTGGGCGATGTGGCGGGCACGCACGCCCGTTTTTGCTGAAATCAGGTCCATATCCCATTTGGGAAACTGGGCCTGCAATTCTTCGTTCGTTTCTACGGCCTCCGGCAGGTGTACCGCGATCGGGCCGATGGCGGCGTAATTCACCGTCCACTCCTTGTGCGTCCTCGAGCTTGTCGCAAAGTGCGAAAAGCCAAAGTCTTGAAGCTACCACAGGGGTGCGCAAACGGTCAACCGCAGCCGTTTACCAAGGAATCTGGCGCCGGCGGGTCTTGGGAGGCTGGGCCACCGACTGCGGCAACTCGCGTTTCAGAGGCGAGATGTTGCCCGATTTCCGCATCGCGGCGGCGGTGGACTCTCGCGGGGGGCGAACCGTCCGGTTTTTTTGCCCCGTCAAGCGATAAGTCGGGCGAATATAAGCAAATTGGGCCTTCGCGGCCGGTGCAGGCTGCTGCGACCAGACTACCTGTGCAGCCCAAAGAATCACGGCCATAGCGGTAAGTCGCGTTAGCAGCATGCCTTCGAGTGCCAACCTCATTGAATTGTGCCCGTAGTTCGACCGACGCCCAGGATCCAGCCAAGATCGGCAGTTCCGTCCGGGGTCTTGGTCTCTCTAAACGTAACGTAGCTCGAGAATCGGCGAGAGGCTGGGCGATTGCCCCCCTCTGACACGCTCTATCGGCCGATCGAGCGGGCCGCTTGAACCAAATCACTGAGGAAAAAGGGGACATTCTACTTTTTAATGAGGCCGGGAAAGGAGATGTTTTGCGCTCCCGAAAAAGTAGAATGTCCCCTTTTTCCAGAAGCAATACGGAACGAAATCACCCGCCGTCGGGGTGCGGGCGGTGGAGCAGATCGCGGAGATAATCGCCATAGCCGTTTTTCAGCGGCCTGGCGAGCCCCTCCAACTGCTCCGCGTCGATAAAGCCTTTGTAGAACGCCACTTCTTCGACGCAGGCGATCTTCAGGCCCTGCCTCTGCTCGATCGTTTCGATGAAGTTCGAAGCCTGCAGCAGCGATTCGTGCGTGCCCGTGTCGAGCCAGGCAAAGCCGCGGCTGAAAAGTTCGACGTGCAACTGGCCGCGGCGCAGATACTCGAGGTTCACGTCGGTGATTTCCAACTCGCCGCGCGGCGAAGGCCGCAGGCGGGCCGCGATGTCGATAACCTGATTGTCGTAGAAATACAGCCCCGTAACGGCATGCGGCGACTTAGGCTTGGACGGCTTTTCTTCCAGCGAGATCGCTTTGCCATTGGCATCGAGTTCGACGACGCCGTAGCGCTGCGGGTCTTTCACCGAGTAGGCGAAGACCGTGGCGCCGACGGCCAGTTTGGCGGCCTTCGCCAGCATCGCTTGAAAACCTTGTCCATAGAACAGGTTGTCGCCCAGCACCAAGGCCACGTGATCTTGCCCGACGAATTCGCGGCCGATCAAAAACGCTTGGGCCAGCCCGCCGGGATGCGGTTGCACGGCATAACGAATCGAAATCCCCAGCCAACTGCCGTCGCCCAGCAGCCGCTCGAAGCTATCGACGTCGGCTGGCGTGGTGATCAGCAGGATGTCGCGAATGCCGGCCAGCATCAGCGTCGACAGCGGATAGTAGATCATCGGCTTGTCGTAGATCGGCAGCAGTTGCTTGCTGATCGAACGCGTAATCGGGTACAGCCGGGTGCCCGATCCGCCGGCCAGAATGATGCCTTTTTGGAAGTGGGACATGGGGAAGGTCGGAAATCGGAGGTCGGAAGTCGGAAATTGGAATTGGGGCGTCAGGCTTCAGGGGCGCTGCGGCGAAGGAGCTCACGCGGAGACGCGGAGTCGCGGAGAGACAAGGAGAATCGCGAAAACGCAAAAGTGCGAAAACGCGAAAGGTTTCCGGCGGGTTCTCGCGAGGCGTTTCCCGATTCTTTTTCGCGTTTTCGTTCTTTCGTGATCTTTCCCGCGCTCCATAACTCTTGTGCGCAGCTTCGAGAAACCGTTTCTCTCTCCGCGTCTCCGCGTGAGCCCCAATGCACACTCCATTACGCCACGCCCAGTCTTTCGCGCGCATACACGCCGCTGGTGACGCGCTCGATCCAGACCGGGTTGTCGAGATACCAACGCACGGTGATTTCCAGTCCGGCGGCGAAGGTCTGAGCGGGTTGCCAGCCCAGTTCGGTGCGGATCTTCGTGGCGTCGATCGCATAGCGCCGGTCGTGGCCGGGCCGGTCGGCGACGTGCTCGATCAGGCCGGTACAAGGAGCGTGCGGCAAGTCCGGCCGCAGACGGTCGACCGTGGCGCAGATCGTATTGACGACGTCCAGGTTGGCCAGCTCGCAATTGCCGCCAATATTGTAAACCTCGCCAACCTTGCCGCGGGCGAGCACCGCGCGGATCGCGCGGCAGTGGTCTTCGACGAATAGCCAGTCGCGCACCTGTTGGCCATCACCATAAACGGGCAGCGGCTTGCCTTCGAGCGCGTTGAGGATCATCAGCGGGATCAGCTTTTCGGGAAACTGATAAGGGCCGTAATTGTTCGAGCAGTTGGTCGTCAGCACCGGCAGGCCGTAGGTGTGGTGATAGGCCCGGACGAAATGATCCGAGGCGGCCTTGGACGCCGCGTAGGGCGAGTTGGGCGCGTATTGGCTTTGTTCGGTGAAGGCGCCGCTGGCGCCGAGCGAGCCGTAAACCTCGTCCGTCGAGACGTGCAGAAAGCGAAACGCCGAGCGTTCCGGTTCGGCCAACCCGGCCCAATAGGCCCGTGCGGCGGCCAGCAGTTCGCACGTGCCCAGCACGTTCGTGCGGACGAATTCGGCCGGGCCGTCGATCGAGCGGTCGACGTGCGACTCGGCGGCAAAGTTCACGATCGCCCAGGGGCGGTACTCGGCCAGCACACGGCTGACGGACTCGCGGTCGCCGATATCCCCTTCGACGAACACATAATTCGGCCGCTCGGCGACCGGCTCGAGCGAATCGAGATTGCCGGCGTAGGTGAGCTTATCGAGGTTCACCAATCGGTCGGGCGATTCGGCGACCGACTGGCGGACAAAGCAGCCGCCGATGAATCCCGCCCCGCCGGTGACTAATATGGTTTTCATCGTCTTGAATCACTCACGGCCTGGCGGCCATCCAAAGGTATTTCGAAGTCTGTGCGCCCGGCGGTCGAGCCAGACGCGAAACCCAGTTCGCTCGCGTCTCGCTTCGCTCCGTGGCCGGCCGCCCGTGCGAATCAAGTTCCCCGCCTGAGTTAGAGCATAGCGGAAATTCGCGCCCGTTGACACGCGGATTTCGCTGGCGCAATGGTCCGCTACCTCGCTGGCGCTCGTCGCGACGAGCGCGAACGGCAGCAAGAAAAAGTATTGAATTAGCGCCGCCGCGGACGGGGCGCCGGTCGTCGAGTGCGGGCGGTCCTATGAATTCCCCCTTCCCCGCGATCGAGCGATCCGGGTTCCGCGGTGATCGGTGCAATTGGCTCCCAATCGAATGAATCGAAATCGAGCGGCGGCGCCCGACGCGCTCGCGCCTGTTTCTTCGTTGGCGAGACGCGGAACTCCGACAAATCGCGGTTTCTACGCCTTTTTTCGCCACTTCGCACTTTTTCTTTGACAACACGATCGCCGCCCGCTACGATCGCGGGCGTCTGAGGGGGCTCCCCTCGTAGCCTCAGGCATTCGCACTTGTTCGCTCCTTTGCCAGAAAGGATCGCGTCATGTCGTCTGCTCTTCGTCGCGGCCCCCCCCCGCAAAAAAGCGCGTCGCTCTTTCGAGACCCTCGAACCGCGCATCGCTCCGAGCGATACGTTGCTGGTGCTCGGCGCCGCGATTGCCGCCGCCCAAACCGGGACCATGCTGATCGCGCCGCCCAAGCCGGCCGCGCCCCGCCAGCCGTGGATGCCCGAGAAGATGGAAGTGGCGCTGCCGGCGACGCCATCCGTCGCATCGCCGGCGGAGAGCCAACGCCCGGAACCCGAACCGATCGACGAATTGTTCCGCGACGAGCTCGACATCCGGCCCACCATGCTCGGCGAGAGCCTTCCAACCGGCTGAACCGACCGCTCCTCGCCCCGCTGCGCCGATTAGCCTGGGGATTGGGTCCAGCCCGAGCGGCGCCGCGGGCAGCGGCAGCGGCGGCAGTGCTGGCGGTGGTGGTGGTGGCGGTGGTGGTGGCGGCTCTCAGAACCCGGGCCAGGCATTGACGGCCACGACCGACGCGGCTCACGCGGCGGCGCCCGCTGCAAACCCGACCGCCGCGACGAATCCAACCGCCGGCGCAGGCGGGTTTGCTTCGCCGCTGGACGGCTACCAGCCTCCGCCGCCCACGGCGGATGACTCCAGCGCGATGGGATATCACGACACGGAGATCGACGGCCAAGTCACCGCCGATGGCGGCGCAACCGACGGCTTCTCTTTCGCCGTGGCCTCCGGCCCCAGCGACGGCACCGTAACGATGAACGATGATGGATCATTTGCATACTTCCCAGATACTGGTTTCTATGGGGACGACAGCTTCACGTTCAACGTGACGGACGTTTATACGAACGAGACTAGCGACTATCCCGGCACGGTCACGTTGACCGTTGGCGAGTCCGCGCCTGTAGCGCCCGATTTTGAGTATTCGATTTACCACGATACCTCGCTCAACGTAGCAGCACCCGGTGTGTGGGACGGCGTTTATGATGCCGAGTCCGACGCATTGACGTTAAGTCTGGACTCTAGTCCTACCCACGCAGAGTCGTTCGACCTGAACCAAGACGGTTCGTTCGCCTATCTTCCCGTAGTGCATTACATGGGCGATGACTCATTCACTTATAAAGTGAGTGACGGGCTCCTGGATTCAGTTGGAACGGTCACGATTCACGTCACCGATGCCGCACCGGATGCCGAGCCTGATGGCATCGACAGCGCTGGCAACTATCTGTACCAGGTTGGATGGAACGAGACGGCCCAGGACGGCAATCAGTTGATAGTGCAGGGCGGCACAGATCAAATGGCCGACCCGCCGCCCATTCAAGCAAATGATTCGGACCCAGACGGGCCAGACACCTACAATTTGCAGTCAATTCTTGATGCCGGGCCGGCGCACGGAACCATCGCCCCTATTAGCAATCCGAACGCAACCGGCTCAATCGATCCCAATGGCGGGTTCATCTACACGCCTGATCCTGGTTTTGGCGGCATCGATACATTCACCTATCACGATACTGATGGATTGCTGAACAGCATGACGGTAGCGGTATCCATCCTCGTACAAGAGCAAAACCTTGAGATGTGGGATGGCGGCGATTGGAACGACCCCGCTATGGTTCCTAATGAGGTTCCATTCGACAAGGAACTCACGCGAGGAGCGTTCACAGTCTATAATAACAATGACACCAACGGCGACGTTATGGTTGACAGTCTACAGTCACCCGTCGCGGCTACAAATGACGGCCGCGCCGAGGTTGATCTGATGAAGATCGTCGTGAACCCGCCGTTCCCAGTCTTGCAAGATAGTGACAGCGTATTGCTCTCACTTACGCCCGGACTGGATTTATGGCGGGACTCTTCAAAGGCGACCCCGTACCCACACTCTGGCGATCCGTCAACGGGTGAGAATACGACAATCGACGTTATGAATTTACCTATGACATTGTGGGTCGAGGCGACCGTGCGAAGCGATTCGCTGCGGGACATGGGGGTTCAAGTGCAGTACGGCGTCGGTATGGACCTGGTTCACGTAACCTCGATCTGGGCAACGTCGTCGGCCATTACTTATGACTACACGGCACAGCAAGTCTTCAACGCCACCGACATGGACCCTAACACGGACCCCGGTCCTCTCGTCACAAAGTATAAAGGTACGGGGATCATACCAATAGTCAATGATGCCTACGACGGGACAGTAGGCGTGACAAACGGCATCGTAGTTGTATTCAGCATACAGCCGGCGATTCCATTCGACTCTCAGGAAACATGGGAGGGTGACGGCGTGATGTTTGACGCCGCCCGTAAGCTTCAGAGTGGCGATTGGGTTCAATTTAACCCAGGCGATCCTTACCAGCCGATAGGGAATGGCGTTACTTGGCCCACGTTCTCTGAAGCGTCGAACGACGACCCGCCTCCCAATCCCGGCGGCCCAGATGACGAGAGCCCGTATGTGGAAGAGTTTTCGGATGGCAGCAACTTGTTCTTTTCGCAGGACTCGCCTGGCTATCCAGCGAACTTCCCACCGGTGGGGACAATGCCAAATGAGCGCATTGGACAGTGGGAGGCGTGGGAGTTTTTAAGAGTATCATTTAATGGAAACAGGCCAGAAGGTGGTACGCCAGACGCCCCTGTCACCCAAGGCAGCAGAGTATCAGACTATCTGCCGTGGTATTCCCAAATATCTGTAACTTCAACAACCGTTATGGTAAACGGACAGCCGATTGTCTTGTGGACTCGGAATGGTGCACCGCACGCCAATGTCGTTGCAGTTGGTGACGGTTTCACGCACCTGGGGCCTCCGTTTGATTCTTGATAGGGAGGAAGTTATGACACGGCTACGCACAGTCACAGTGGTTACGGCTGCTTTACTCGCTTTGCTCATCTTAGGTCGGCCTAGTCGTAGCGCCCCTGAAACCAAGCAAAGCGCCACACTCGACGAGCTAGTTCACGATTTAGGATCAACAGACTTGGATGCTGCTAACGCGGCTGAGAAAGAATTGCATCGCCAACTCACTAAATTGTCTGACGATTTGCTGAAGATCGTTGCGGCAATGCCAAAGCACGAGAGAGGTCTTGGGGAGCCGAGGTACGCGAGCGACCGTGCGTTAGCCGTGTTGTGGACGAAGCGCAACGATCACGGAATTAACCGGTTTTTGATGATGAACATCAGTCAATTCGACAACAGCGCTCGATCCGGCGAAGGGCTCATGGCCGGCTATCCGTGCGCGAGGGTGCTTGCCCAATTAGGGCCGACAGCCGCCTACCAGATTGTCAAACATTTGGAACGGCCGCCAGTGGGGTCGGATTTGAGCGATAGGGCGATTGACACATTCGCAAGCGTGATTGTGACCGCCTTTCCATCAGGCAACGGCGGAATAGAAGAGGCGAAAGCGATGCTCACTCGGGCTCGGCGTCGAGCGAAAAACACAGAGCACATCGATCGGTTAAATAAGGCGGTGAGGGAATTCTTCGAGCATAAACCGCCTCCGCCGCCGCACCCGGACGCACCGTAGCCGCCCGTAGCGATTATGCCGCCCGATCCGGGGCGGCATTTTTTATTTTCTGAAAACTCGGGTGCCTGCATAGCCGTACTTCGGCCATGCAAATTCTCACTGCACCGCACGCGATGCCGAAAACGGCCTGCCGGCCGGACTTCACGACCAGCTTCGACCAGATCGCTGGTATGTTCTGCCTGCTCCGGCGGCGCGCGCCGCGCATGGCCACGCCTCAACATCGACCCTCGGCGGCGGCAATCATCCGGGCCCATCGGGGGCGCCGCCCGGCAGCCGGCCAAGCTATACTTGCGGAATGACATCTTCGAGCCGTTGGCCAAGATTCCTGGGAGCCGCCATGCCGCTGCGCGCATCGACGTTCGCCACGCTGTTGATCCTGACCCTTGCCGCAGCCGCGCAAGCGGCTGAACCGGGCGCCCCGACCGCTTATGTCGGCGCCAAGATCTTGACGGCTGCGGGCCAAACTTTCGATTCCGGCGCCATGCTCGTCGAAAAGGGCAAGATCGTCGAGATCGGCTCCAGCGATCGAGTGATCGTGCCCGCAGACGCAAAACGCGTCGATCTCAAAGGCAAGGTCGTCATTCCAGGGCTGGTCGATTCGCACTCGCACCTGGGCGTTTACTCGCGGCCGACCGTTTCGGCCAACAGCGACGGCAACGAGATGAGCGGGCCGGTGCAGAGCATCGTTCGGGCTCTCGACTCGATCAATCCCTTCGACCCCGGCATCCGCATGGCCTTGGCGGGCGGAGTGACCACGGCCAACATCATGCCCGGCAGCGGCAACGCGATCGGCGGGCAAACGCTATACGTCAAGCTGCACGGCCACACGGTCGAGCAAATGGCGATCGTTTCACCCGCCGTGCTGGGCGGCTTGAAGATGGCTAACGGCGAAAACCCTAAGCGGGCCTACGGCGGCCGCAAGCAGGCGCCCGCCACGCGGATGAAGATCGCCGCCTTGCAGCGCAGCGAATTTCTCAAGGCCCGCGATTATCAACGCAAGTGGGACAACTACCGTAAGAAGTTGGCCGCCGGCGAAGACGCCTCGCCCCCTGAGACTGACTTGTCGCTCGAGCCGCTGGTGGAAGTGCTCGAACGCAAACGCACGGTTCACTTCCACACGCACCGCGCCGACGATATTCGCACCGTGTTGCGACTGGCCGATGAGTTCGGCTTCGAACTGGTCGTGCAGCACGGCACCGAGGCTTACAAAATCGCCGACGAACTGGCCCGCCGCAACGTGCCGGTCTCGATGACCGTGCCCGACAGTATTGGCGGCAAAGCCGAGGTGATGGACTTTCTGGAGCAAACCGGCAAGCGGCTGACCGACGCGGGCGTGAAGGTGATGGTCAACACCGACGACCCGATCACCGAAAGCCGCTTCCTGCTGCGCACGACGGCGATCGCCGTGCGCGGCGGGCTCGACGCAGAGACGGCGCTCAAAGCGATCACTCTTTATCCGGCCCAGGCGATGCACCTCGACGAGCGCGTCGGCTCGCTCGAAAAGGGCAAAGACGCCGATTTCGTCGTGCTCAGCGGGGCGCCGTTCAGCGTCTATTCGCGCGTGCTGGAAACGTACATCGAGGGCCGCCGCGCATTCAACCTGGCCGACGACAAGGACCGGCTCTATCAAACCGGCGGCTTTGCACTGGCCGATCGCAGCCAGGCGCCGCCGGCCCAGGCGCTCGTCGAGCCGCGCGAGGCGGTCGAAGCGCCGAAAAAGCCTGACGATGCCCAGGCGCCGGCGGCCGAAAGCGATGAGTTGGTCGTGCTTGCCGGCCGCTTGCACACGGTCGCGGCCGATCCGATCGAAGACGGCGCCGTCCACGTCAAAGACGGCAAGATCGTCTACGCGGGCTCGCGAAAAGATTTCGAACTTCCCAAAGGCGTGCCGGTGCTGGCCGCGGCCGTGGTCACGCCGGGGCTGATCGACGCGCACAGCGTCGTGCCGCTCAACGGGGCGTACAACGTTCCGGCGGACCAGGACGCCGACGAAACGACCGATCCGAACCAGGCCGATCTGCGCGCGCTCGACGCCTTCAATCCGGCCGAGCCGCTCTTGAGGTTCCTGCTCGAACAAGGCGTCACCGTGATTCACGCTTGCCCGGGCCGTGCCAATGCCGTGGCCGGACAAACCGGCGTGTTTCGCACGCACGGCAAAACGGCCGAAGGGATGACGGTCCGCTTTCCGCAGATGATGCTGTTCAACCTGGGCGAGTCGCCCAAGGAGACGTATCCCGACAAGAAGCCCGGCACGCGAATGGGCACGGCCGCGCTGGTCCGCGGCGCGCTCAGCGACGCCGCCAACTACGCCCGCAAGAAGCGAGCCGCCAAGGACGAAGCCTCGCAGCCCGACCGCAACTTGAAGCACGAAGCCCTGGGCCAGGTGCTCGAGCAAAAGCTGCCGGCGATGTTCTGCGCCCAACGGGCCGACGACATCGTGACCGCCTTGCGGCTGACCGACGAGTTCAAGCTCAAAAGCCGGCTGGCCCTCTCGGCCGAGGCGTATCTGCTCGGCGACCGGCTGGCCGCGGCCAAGCTGCCGATCATCGTGCATCCGACCATGCAACGCGTCGCCGAGTTGGAAACCTACAACAGCTCGCTGGCCAACGCCGCCGCGCTGGCCGACCGCGAGCTGTTGATCGCCATTGCCAGCGGCGTCGAGCATTACGTGCCCAAAACTCGCGTCGCCCGGCAAGAGGCTGCGATGGCTGCGGTCTACGGCCTGGGCTTCGATCGGGCCTTGAGGGCCATCACGCTCGACGCGGCCAAGATCTTGGAGATCGACGATCGCTTCGGCACGCTCGAACCCGGCAAGACGGCCGACCTGGTGCTCTACGACGGCGACCCGTTCGAGCACGTCACGCACGTCGCCGCGGTCGTCATCGACGGCCGCATCGTCCACGACCGGGCCGAGCGGCTCAAGCACCCGCTCGACGAGCGGATCATGTTCTTCATGAACAACCCCGACGTGCGGTGCTGTTTGGGCTGGTAAGCATTCGCGCCGTGGCGCCGGCGGATCGATACGGAGCAAGCAACCGCCGAAAACCGCGGCCGAGCACAACGGCTGCGAAGCCGATCCGCGACATCCGTTCGTCGCCTTGCTAACCCGGATTATTCATCAGCCCAGCTATTACTTGACAAAGCGCTCCATAGAAACCCGAAGCGCCAGCGAGGTAAGCGCGTTGCTCCGCCTCGCTTGCGCTTCGGGTTGGTGTGGGCTGATGAATAATCCGGGCTAACGGCGGCGGTGATTTATATTTCGGCCGATTTATTTATATCGCCGCGCGCGCCGCGCGTGTGAATCGGCGCCGCGTCGCGAGATTGTCCGAGAAAACAAGGGTTTCGCGCGTCCTGCGACCCTTTGGCGGCGTCTAAAACTGGGCATTTTATGCCCGATCGGCGCCTGTTTTTCGCCCGTTTCAACGCATATCGATAAATCATCGCGATCGGCGTTTTCGCCCGCGGGCCGGGGTTTTGGCCGTTTTCGTGCATCGCGGCGGTTTATCATTTCGTGGGGCGTATAAATCATGCTTTTTCGCTTTCACGCCACGGCTCTTCTGCCGCCGAACATGCGTTTTCGGCAAGCTGCGCTCGGCGCGGCTGCGCCAGCCATCGAACGACCTCGCGTTCGCTTTATACTGCGCGCGGCTAAGAATGAGACTTGCGTTGGTCGTGGGGCGGCCTTCCTCACCCGCCGGCCATTGACGGCCTGGAAGGCCGCCCCACATGCCGCCCAAGCGTCTCGTTGGCGCCCGCGTGCGGTATAGGCCGACGGGCAAATGGAGATTATCGCCCCGGCGGCTTGCTCGCCATCGCCAGCGATTCGGGCTGTTGCGGCTTTGCGGCTCGTCCCACGGGGCAAGCCGCTTTGCGGTGATGCTTGCCAGCCGCCGAACGAAGAAAGGCCGCGCGCCATGCCCGTCAGCCGCCAGCGTAAAAACGCAACGCCGGGCAGCGGCTCGCAGAGCCAAGATGGCCAACGGCGCCCAGCCTTGTTCGCGGCTGAAAAAGGCGAGCGGCAGCTTTCGCTGGAATACGCGATGCCTGCCGCCCTTGTAAGAGTCCGTTAAAATTCGCCTATTCACCCCATGTTTCCCATTTAAAATAACCGGCAAACTTTCCTCATGCGGTACGATTGGAGTGCCGAATTAACGGACGACGCGCCGAAGCGGATCGGCAAAGCGATCCCGTCCTTTCTCCATTTATCCCAAATCGCTCAATGTCTAGCGCCCCCGACAATCCTGCGGCCAATGGTGCGAGACCGCTCGATAGGCCAAGTATCTTGGTCGATGCCGTTGCGAACGTGGGCGACGTCATCCTGCGCAGCGTGGCCACGATCGGCGATTGGGCGATCTTCAGCCTGAGCACGTTCGCCTGGATGCTGCGGCGGCTGCCGAGCCGCGGTACGCTCTTGCCGAGTTTCTACCAGATCGGCGTGCTCAGCTTGCCGGTCGTGGCGCTCACCGGCACGTTCATCGGCATGGTGCTGGCGGAACAAAGCTACGCCCAGTTTCGCTTTTTTCATTTGGAAACCCGCCTGGGCGGGGTGATCAACGTCTCGCTGTTGCGCGAGCTGGGGCCGGTCTTGGCCGCCACGATGCTCGCCGGCCGCGTGGGCAGCGCCATGGCGGCCGAGCTCGGCACGATGCGCGTCACCGAACAGATCGACGCCCTGGAAAGCATGGGCGCCAACCCGATTCACTACCTGGTCGTGCCCCGGTTTCTGGGCTGCCTGCTGCTGATTCCCACGCTGACGATCATGGCCGATTTCATGGGGGTGCTCGGCGGCGCCTTTTACAGTATCTTCCGGCTCAACGTCGATTCGCACCATTACTGGTCGAACTCGCAAGAGATGGTCCGCGTCTTCGACCTGTTTGCGGGCGTGGTCAAGAGCCTGTTTTTCGGCGCGGCGATCGCGCTGGTAAGCTGTCATCGCGGGTTCCATTGCGACCCCGGCGCCGAGGGGGTCGGCCGTGCGGCGACCAGCGCGTTCGTGTATTCGTTCGTGCTGATCTTGGTGTTGGATCTGTTTTTGGGCATCGTCCTCAATACGATCTACTACTACCTGTGGCCCCAAGGCGCGTCGATCGTGTGAGGCGATGGGGCGTTTTTTTAAGGAGATATGGGGATGCGGAGGAGATGAGGGGGATGGGAATCAGGAGAAGCTGGGGCCTTCGAAAGCTGTTAGGGGAAGGCAAAGAGATGGTCACGCGGAGCCGCGGAGCCGCGGAGAGTTTTTCTGTTTTCGCTCTCCGCGGCTCCGCGCCTCCGCGTGAGCCTGCTCTCTCCTTTGAAAATGGTTGAATTCCCGCAACGCTCGAAAGACAAACGAATTCCGATGTCGAGCCTACCCAAAAAAGACAAAGCCGAGCAGATCCCCTTGATCGAGTGCCGCCAACTGCACGTGCAGTTCGGCCGGCAGGCGGTGCTGCGCGACATCAACCTGGCGGTGCCGCGCGGGCAGACGATCGCCGTGATCGGCGAAAGCGGCTGCGGCAAGACGGTGCTGATGAAAACGTTGATCGGCCTGGTCAAACCGACGCGCGGCGAGGTGCTGTTCGACGGGCAGCGGCTCGATCGGCTCAACGAACAGGAACTCACGCGGCAGCGAATCCGCTATGGCTTCGTGTTCCAGCAGGCGGCTTTGTTCGACAGCATGACCATCGAACAGAACGTAGCCTTTCCGCTGCGCCAGCACGACCACAAATCGGACGGCGAAATTCGCCAGATCGTCCACCAACGCCTGGCGGAAGTCGGGCTGCCCGAGAGCGTGGCCTCTAAAAAGCCCGCCGAGCTTTCTGGCGGCATGCGCAAGCGCGTCGGCCTGGCCCGGGCGCTGGTGCTCAATCCCGAGATCGTGCTCTACGACGAGCCGACCACCGGGCTCGATCCGATCATGAGCGACGTGATCAACGAACTGATCCTGCACACCCGCGAGCGCAATCCGGTGACCAGCATCGTCGTGACGCACGACATGCACACCGCGCGCAAGGTGGCCGATCGGGTGGTGATGCTCTTTCCGCTAGCGCGGCTGCGAGCCGACGAACCGCAGGTGCTGTTCGACGGCAAGCCCGACGACTTGGACGACGCGGCCGATCCGCGCGTCTCGCAGTTTGTTCGTGGGGAGGCCGGCGAGCGATTGCACGAAATGCGCGAACTGGCCAACGGAGTGGTCGACTGATGGACGAACGAGTGATGCAGTTCCGCGTCGGCGTGATGGCCCTGGCCACGCTGCTGATCACGGCCAGCCTCGTGCTGCTGATCGGCAAGGCGCCCTCGCTGGTTCACGGAACGTACACGATCTACGTCAAGTTCAAAGACGCGCCCGGGGTTTCGCAAGATACGCCGATCCGCAAGTTCGGCATTCGCATCGGCCGGGTGGCCAAGGTGGACTTCGCCGAGGACGACAGCGGGGCGATCGTGACGGCCGAGATCGAAGCCAACCGAAAACTGCGGACGGACGAATACTGCCGCATCAACAACTCGCTGTTGGGCGACGCCGTGCTGGAGTTCGTCGATAAGGACCCTGAAAACACGCCCGATGAGTTCATCGCCAACGGCGACTATCTCGAAGGAACCGTGCGCATGGACCCCTTGCAGATCGTCGCGAAGCTCGAAGGCAACCTGTCGGAGGCCTTGAGTTCCGTCGGCCACACCAGCGACGATATCGGCATGCTGGCCCGGCGCCTCGGCGACTTGCTGGGCAACAACGACGAGCAGTTTTCGCGGATCGTGGCCAAAACCGAACAGACGCTCGACCAGTTGCAGACGACCATCGCCAGCACCGACGACGTGCTCCGCGACCCGGTGATGAAGGAGAACCTGAAACGGGCGGTCAACGAGCTGCCGCTGGTGTTGGACGACGCCCGCGAGGCAATCAGCAATTTGAAGGGCACCCTGACCGGCGTCGACCGCAACCTGGCGAACCTGGAAGGCTTTACCAAGCCGCTGGGCGAGCGCGGCCCGCGGTTGGTGGAAAACATCGAAAACGCGACGACGAAACTCGACAAGGTGCTCGCCGATTTATCGGACTTCACCGATTCGCTCGACAATCCGAACGGTTCGCTGGGGCAGCTCGTGAACAACCCCGAGGTGTATCAGCAAATCAATTCCGCCGCCGCCAACATCAACCAATTGAGCAAGGAACTGCGGCCGATCGTCAAGGACGTGCGGATCTTCACCGACAAGCTGGCGCGGCATCCGGAGCAGATTGGCGTTCGCGGCGCGATCAAGCCCTCCAACGGCCTGAAACGCAGCCCCTCCGAACTTCAAGGCGTCGAGTATGGGGCGCCTTCCAAGGGGAGCAATCGCCTGCCTTGGAGCCCGTTACGGCAGCAATGACGCCTGCGGGGCTTTCGGTAAAAAACCGGGCCGCGCCACTTAGAGGCTATCCGAGAATGCAGCGGCAATCGGAAAGAATTTCCTCTCACTTCGGGAGAGGGGGAAATCGCCTTATCAACTCGCCCTCACCCCGGCCCTCTCCCAGAGGGAGAGGGAGATCTCGGATCGCGGCTTACAGCTTCTGAGCGCACTTCTTGCAGCGCTTTCTGAGCGGATTCAGCTTGCAGCCGCATTTCGGGCAGCGCAGGTTCTTCAATTTCATCTTTCGGGCGGTGCGGGGGCGAATCGTCATCGGAAAAGTCTCTGCAAATTGCTTGTATGCGAATGGTTTCGAAGGCGGCAGTCGAATCCGGCAGAATAGTGCTTTTTGCCGATCTTGCAAGTCCGACCGGGCGCATCGCCGGTAACGATGTCATTTGAACTGGTGTCAAGAAAAAATCATCGCTTTGTCTGCCACCAGCTTTAGAGATCGTCCTGCTTTTTACGCGGCGTTTTCCGCAGTGAATTCCGACCCCGAAGGGGTCAGATTCGATAGCCCAGGGCGCAGCCC
>Ga0307373_10004107_pt1 | contig 24730 bp, 20 predicted proteins | sample OX2MG_FD_202534 | JGI IMG/M metagenome (GOLD analysis project Ga0307373, IMG submission 202534) | Soil microbial communities from Risofladan, Vaasa, Finland - OX-2 | ecosystem: Environmental > Terrestrial > Soil > Coastal area > Acid sulfate soil | place: Finland: Risofladan, Vaasa | collected...
TCGGCAGCGAATAGCCGAGATCGGCGCGCCAGACGCTTTTCTGGCTGTCGCGCGAAGGCACGGCCTCAAATACCGCATCCGCAGGTTGACTTTCTTCGGGGACTGTCACCGTGTACCGGACATCCGTCTTCACCATCGGAAATTGTTTTTCCTTGTCGTAAATTCTTAGGCGAATGTAACGAGCATTCGTCTCGGGATAGACGAGAGTCTGATCGCCGTCGATATTTTTTCGAGAGAAGCGGTAAATCGGCTGAATACCCCCGATATGCCGCCAAGTACGTGCATCATCGCTGATGTTGACGTCCGCCCACGCGATGAAATCGCCGAGCGGCGTCGAAACATGCACCGAATTGTGAAATGGCGCTTGGGCGCCGGCGTCGAGGACGACTTGCGTGTATTTTCCGGGAACGTAACTGAGTTCGAGCTGGCGAGCCGGGCGAATTTGCGTCTTCGTCGAACCGTATGTCACATGGAGCACATACGGGACCTGGCGGCCGCGATCGTCAATCACGCGCAGATCAGCCAGTTGGTTCTGTGAGTGTGCGAAGACCGCGAGCGGAACGCGAAGTGACACGAGGCGCTGGTCCTGAGTAGCGGAAAGGTCGATCGAGCGAAAATATTTCCAGTTTGACCATGCGGCGGGAAGAACATCCGGCTTTTCCGCGGGCGGTTTTGCCGCGGTCATCGAAGCGAGGAGCGCAAAGGTTAACGCAGCGAGCGCGGTCCATCGAGCCACTGCTGAGTAAGGCTTCTCATCGAGTCCGGGTTTCAACGTGGCTTGCCTTCTCGCGTAATCGCGCGCTTTTGATAAAGGAACGATACACCCAGGAGCAGCACGCCGAGGACGAGAAAAGACATGATGCGGTAGAAGCGGCTGAGAATGGAAAGATCGTAGAAAAACACTTTCGTCACGACAACGGCGAAAAGCGCCAACGCCTGCCAGCGCAGCATGGCGGCGTGGCGGGCCATGCCAGTAAGGATCAGAGCGGCGGCATAAATCGTCCAAAGCACCGAGAGGCCCAATTGCTGAGCGAGCCAACCGTCGATGCCCAGCGCGTTTGTGCGACCGAGGAGATCCCAGACTTCCAGCGAAAGCGCAATCAAGGCATAGACGTTCACCGCCACGGCGAGCGCCGCAAAAGCGTTGCGCTCCAGTTCATCGAATCTTGGCGCGAGCCCCCTGACGAAAGTGCAGCCAAGCGCGAAGCACGCAACAGCAACGGCGAACGCAAGGAAGCGCTGGTTCCATAGAAATGTGCCGGCGGGAATCGAAAGGACGATCAGGCGCACGGCCGTGATGCCAAAGAAAAACAAACCCGCAATGCGCAACCATACTGACGCCATGCGCGCGCCGCCCCATACGAGCATGGCGCCTTCAATCGCCCAGGCCATGGTCAACCATTGATGGTCGAGACGCGCCGGAATCGCAAGCGAGACACAGAGCAGCGCGAGAGCAGCGAAAAGCGATTGCAAACGGAGAAAGTGTTTATCCGACTTGTCTTTGACGGACGCCGGGAACAAACGGAGAACGAGCAGATGCGCGCCGGCGAGTGCGAGAAACGAGGCCGTCAAAGCCCAACGATGTTCCGGCCAGAGCATCTGGCGCAGCGCCAGGAGAAAGCAACCCACATTTGCGACGGCAACAAAATACTCCGTGTCGTGAATGCGTCTCTCGTGCATTCCGCGCATCACCGGCAAAATTGCAAATAATACGAAGAAGATCGCCGCAAAAATGAGCGTACGGCCCATTTTTTCCGATGCGTAAAAGCTGTTGTACCATCCCCAGAAATAAACTTGAGTCGCGAAAAACGACAGAGGAGGCAGCCATTTCCATTCGCGCGCGCGTTCGAGGGCGAGCATTCCGGCGGAAAGCAGCGCCGTGTATGTGAAGAGAACAATTTCGTGGTCGATGCCGGTGCTGACAAGTTCAGGCGTTAAGAACCCCCCGATGAGCGCGAGGAGGGCCAGCCGCTGCGAATCGCGTCCCAGCGCTACGGCGACCATCACGGCCGTGACGGCAATCATCCCGACGAAGGCCTGGCTCGAATTGAAAATGTGGAAGTAACGGGAGCCGCCCCAAAGAGACAAATAAAGAACAGCCGCGCCTAATCCGGCGATGCCTTCCGAAAAATACTTGTAGCCGCGCCGCAGAAGCCAGCCGCTCCAGGCGACCAGCGCCGCGCCCACGAGCAATCCGATTCCGACGCGCCCGCGCGGGCCCACCCAATTGTTGTCGAACGCATACTTAATAAAAAATGTTGTGGCAAAAAGAATGGCGAGGATGCCGACATAGTTGAACCATTTGCCGCCGACCGCATTTTCGAAGTCGAGCGAAGATACGTTCCCGGCGACCAGACCTTTGCGTGGAGCGGTGTAAGAAAGTGAAACGTTATGTGGGGCGGTTTCTGTGGCCTGCGGAGCATGGCCTCTCGGAGCAATTTCTGGACGTGGCGCAGTTGTGGGAATTGCGCGAGGCGGAGATGGCATCGAAACGGGCTGCTCCGGGGACGCCGATGCGACGGTTGGCGCTGCGGCCTGCGTTACGAGGCGCTCGACAGCCTTCTCGAGGCCTTGAACGCGCTGCTCGAGTTTCCATATCTGGTCCGACGTGCCACTGCCACTAGCGGGGCGCTCCTCGATCTTACGCACTCGCACAAAGGCGGTTATGGCAAGCACCGGCACAACGATGAGGAGGAAAACGGCCAGCGCATAGATGAAAACTATTCCTGATCCCATAGGCAGGGCCTAATCGCGGGTACCATAGCACGCGGTCCTGCATTACTCAAATCATACTTGCGGGCATCCTGCGCGACGATCGGGACGGCGTGCATAGAGGAACATGATTGCCGCGAAAAAAAGGAGGCGGCCCTAGTCGAGCCACCTCCGACGTCCCTGGGGTGTGAGATTTCGCTCACCGCCTGGGGAGACAGCGAGCGGATTTCACAACTGGGGATGCAAACCCGGCACCGCGAAAAAAGTTGCGGGAGAATTTGCGCGCGGAACATACAATGTCAAGGCGCGATGTCACCAACCGCTTGGGCGGTGAAATAGCGCATCCCATGAAAGAAAAAAAACGACTCGACGGCGAGCGTCCGCCGGAGATCACCGAAGGCGAGTTGCTTGCGTATCTTGCGAAGGCGAATCGCCCCGAAAGCATCCGCGAGATGGCAAGCGCGCTGGGACTGCGGCATTGGGGCCGGCGAGCGCTGCCGAAACTGCTGGGGCGTCTGAAGCGCCGCGGCGACGTGCAAGTGGAGCATGGACGATACCGGCTGACTGGCCAGCGCAGCGCGCCAGCACCAAGCCCGCGGCCAGCCCAACGGCATGGCATCCAGCCGGGAGAATTGTCAGCTTCGCGAGGGCCTGAAGGGAGCGCTGATGGAGCGGCGCGACCAGTGCGGCAGGATCCGAATCTGATTGTCGGCCGCCTGGTCGCGCATCGCGACGGCTATGGCTTCGTGGTCCCCGATCGCCCCGTAAGAGGCATGGAAGGCGACCTGTTCATCAATCCAGACAGCATGGGCGACGCGATGCATGGCGACCGCGTGGAAGCGCGCCTCACCCGCCGCCATTCCGATGGCCGGTTCGAGGGGCGCATCGAAAAAGTCACAGCGCGGGCACATCCCACGGTAGTCGGTCTGTTCCGCTACGGGCCGCATGGCAATGCCGTCCTGCCCTACGAAACGCGCCTCGCACACGAAATCGTGATTCCCGCTGGCGCTGAACTGACGCCCGAATTGCGCGAAAAACTTCAGCACGCCTCCGAATCCCCGTTGACTGCCAAACGAATGCGTCTGCCCGAACTCGATGGCGCGGTAGTGAACGTGGAGATCACGCGCTACCCGCGCGGCGGCGTCGCGCCTGCCGGACGTGTGGTGGAAATCCTGGGGCGTCCGGGCGAAATGGGCGTCGATGTTGAAATCATCATTCGCAAACATCATCTGCCGCATGTGTTTGCGCTTGAAGTGCTGACGCAAGCGCGGGCAATTCCTCAGCAGGTACGCGAAGAGGATATTGCCGGCCGACGCGACTTCCGCGACTTGCCCATTGTGACGATTGACGGCGAGACGGCGAAAGATTTCGATGACGCGGTGTACGTCGCGGAGCGCCCCGGCGGCGGGTTCGAACTGCAAGTGCACATTGCCGACGTGGCGCATTATGTTCGCCGCGCTTCGGAGCTTGAGCGGGAAGCGCGCTTGCGCGGCACGTCAGTCTATTTCCCGAATCGCGCCGTGCCCATGCTGCCCGAGGAACTTTCCAACGGAATCTGCTCGCTGAACCCGCACGTCGACCGCCTGGTGATGAGCGCCATCATGCAGCTCGACAAAAACGGGAACGTCCTGAGCGCCGAATTCACTCCGGGGGTGATTCGTTCCGTGGAGCGCATGACTTATACCGACGTCCACAAAGTACTCCAAGGCGACCCGGAAATGACGGAGCGATATGCATCGCTCGTGGGCGAATTCCGGCGCATGAAAGAACTGGCACTCGCGCTGAATGCGCGCCGAGCGGCGCGCGGGTCTATCGATTTCGACCTGCCGGAACCCGTCATCGAGTTCGACGATGCGGCACGAATGATAGCCGTGGTCCGCAGCGAACGAAATTTCGCCCATCGCATCATCGAGGAATTCATGCTTGCCGCGAACGAGGCCGTCGCAGCCTATCTGGAAAAGCGCGGCATTCAGTCGCTCCATCGCGTTCACGAAAAGCCCGACCCGAAGAAAGTTTTGGAATTCGAGGAGCTCGCGCGCGCATTCGGGTATTCCCTCGGTGTAGAGGATTTATCGGAGCGTCGAATCGCGGTCCGCCACGGGCAAGTGCGTCCCGCGGGACGCGAACGCCACGGCCGGCCGCGCACCATGGAAGTCACTCTGCCGGGCGCTGATTTCGATATTCGTCCGCAGCATTATCAGCGCCTCACGCAGAAGCTGGCGGGCAAGCCCGAGGAGCGCATTCTGTCCTATTTAATGCTGCGCTCGCTTAAGCAGGCGCGCTACGCAGCCGTGTTGCTTGGCCATTTCGCGCTCGCCGCGGACGAGTACACGCATTTCACCTCGCCCATCCGGCGCTATCCGGACCTTATCGTCCATCGCAACTTGAAATGGGCGCTTGAAAACCCATCGGCATCAAAAGGCCCTTACCGCCTGGCGGAGCTCGAGGAAATTGCCGTCGAAACGTCGGAAGCCGAGCGTCGTGCCGATACGGCCGAGCGCGAGCTGATGGATTGGAAAACGGCGCAGTATATGGAAGGCCATCTGGGCGAGGAATACGACGCGCTTATCATTTCCGTGCAGAAATTCGGGTTCTTCGTCGAATTATTCGAGGTTTTCGTCGAAGGCCTTGTCGCTATCGACCGCCTGGAAGAAACGCTTGGCCAGCGCTTCCAATATCGCGAGAGCGACCATGCCATCGTCAGCCAATCGTATCGTCCCCGCAAAGGCCGCGAATCCCGGCGGGAATTCCACCTTGGCGACCGCGTTCGGGTGCGAGCAGAGCGCATTGACCCGTTCCGGCACCGGGTCGAATTCAGTCTGGTGATCCAAGATTGAGCTGTTTTGGGCAGGTTTCCCACAGCTAACCTGTTGGTACTATTGACGCAATCGGCGCGGCGCTTTAGGCTAGAGTTTATGTCCGGGTTCACATTACTTATTGGTAAACGAGTCGAAGTGCATTATCGCGCCGGCGAGGTTCAGATGACCGCGACCGGCACACTGGCCTTGGATTCCGGAGCGTTCATCCGCCTGGAAGACCGCTTCACGCAATCGGGCCGCGACAAGACGGTACGCATCGAAATTCCTTATCCCTCGATCGTGCGTATCCGCGAAATTACCCAGCAGCCCGCGCCCGTCACCGCCTAGAAGCCGCGAAGGCGAGCAGGGCACTCCTCTCGCGGAACCGCTTTGTTGCTAACAATTCCGATTTCCTCCCGTTGCGTCTCTCGCTATATTCATTTGCGCATGAGGAGGAAATCATGAAACCGAAAGTGGGACTGATTGGTCTGGGATTGATGGGTTTGCCCATGGCGGGGAACTTGCTGAAAGCGGGATTCCCGCTCACGGTATGGAACCGCACGCGCTCGAAAGCGGAACAACTCGAAAAAGACGGCGCAAAAGCAGCCAATTCGCCGCGTGAAGTCGCGGTGAACTCGGACGTCACATTCACGATCGTCAGCGACCCCCCGGCCCTTGAACAGGTTCTCTGGGGTGAGTCAGGCGCCCTTGCGGGATTGCGCACGGGAAGCGTGCTGATCGATTCGAGCACAGTGTCGCCCGCGCTTGCGCGACGTGTCTCGCAGGCTTGTGCGGAGCGCGGGGCCGATTTTCTGGATGCGCCGGTGACTGGGGGCACTTGGGGCGCGGAAAAGGGAGAACTGGTCTTCATGGTCGGCGGAAAAAAGGAGGTTCTCGACCGCGTCGAGCCCGTGCTGCAAGCCGTGGGCAAGCGATTTTTCCTGCTCGGCCCCAACGGCGCGGGCCAAACGGTAAAGCTGGCGATGAATTTGATTTTGGCGTTGGAAGTTCAGGCGCTTGCCGAAGGGTTGGAGCTTGTGACGCGCGCGGGAGTCGCGGGCGAGCGGTTAATCGAGGTGTTGCAGTCGAGCATGGGCCGAGCGCCGGTGCTGGACGTGAAAGCGCCGGTGATTCTGAAGCGGGATTTCACGCCGAGTTTTCCCCTGCGGCTCATGCTGAAGGACATTGGCCTGGCGATGGAGTTGGCCAAGGAAAGCGGCATCCGGCTGCCGGCGGGAGCAGCAGCTCACGAAGCCTACTCCGCCGTGAAAGCCGCAACAAAAACCGACTTGGACTATGCGGCCATCGCGAATTACTGGCAAAAAACTTAATTCGACGAATACAAGAGGCAAGCCACGGGATTGACCGCTTTCTAGGGTGTGGCGTTGGGCGCGAAATAGCTCAGCGGCAAATCGCGCGAAGTTCGCAGGCCCGCCTGTGCAGCGAGAATTTCCGGAATGGCGTTCACGGCGACAGCCGCGGTGGCGATATCGCCGTGTGTGCCGCCGGGAATCGTCAGAGTGATATTCGGTTCGCCTGTTAGCGTCACCGTATCGGCAGGATCTTTCGCGCCAACGTACATCTTGAGTTCCATGAAAATCTTTTCCGCGCCGGCGATGGTTCCGCGCGCGATCTGGTGAACTCCAGCAACCTGCCCCGCTTCCACTTCCAGAAATTCCGTCTTCACGCGGTCTTCCGCAATCACCGGCTCAATTGTTTCGGAGATCTGGTCCACCGCAAAGCCCAGCGCGTCCGCCACCATCGCCACCGATTCCGGCAAGCCGTGATGTTTGATGACTCCTGCTGCGACGCGTTCGCGAAATTCCTGCGGAGTCATGCCGGCGCCGATTTTCTTCTGCAGCGGCAGGCGGCGCTTGGAAGCATCCACGATGCGCACGGCGCGCACGGAATCGATACGCTGTGCCACCGCGGCCAGCGTCAATACCAGTTTGTCTAGCACGAATCCCGGATTGACTCCGACCCCGACCAACGCCACACCTTCTTCCTTCGCGGTTGCGTCCAATCGCGCGGCAAGCTCCGGATGTTTGCGAAACGGATACGCGAGTTCTTCGCAAGTGGAGACCACGCAGCAGCCTGCTTCGAGACATGCGAGAAGCTGCGACATCACGTCCTTCAAATGCGACGCGGTGCAGTGCATCACCACGTCCACTTGGCCGGCCAGCACAGGCGCCGCATCAGCCGACACGCGAATTCCCCACGGTGCATCGGCTGCGCCGACCACTTCGCCTAGGTCGCGGCCCGCCTTTGCGGGATCGGAATCGATTGCTCCGGTAATCTCGAGGGCATTTTTCTGGCGCATCAGCCGGACCACGGAGGCGCCAATCGGCCCCACTCCAAATTGAACGATACGGATCTTCTTTTTTGTCACAAGCACTCCAATTCTTCGCGATGCGAGGAACAAATACCTTAATTCGTTACCGGCAGAGACGCAAGGCCATAAACCGCCCCGCAAAAGACACACAAGGCAGGTCGCGCTTGTGACGTATCCCTATCGAGCCCCATAATGAAGCGCAGTTCGGCTTTGTCGGGAGCCAGTTGCACGTACGGGATGACCTCTCATAAGAAAACACGGAGCTGGCAAGGCGCGGCACTGCGCATCGGCGGCAGCGTCCTCGCGCTGCTTTTACTTTTCCATTTTCTTCCGCTGGCCGAAGTATGGGCGACGCTGCGCGAGCTCCCCGCATATGTCTGGTTGCTGGTGCTGGCGGGATATCTTGCCGCGCACGTCGTGGGCATCGTCAAATGGCGGCTGATGGTCAATCTTGGCGGCGCAGCGCTGAGTTTTCGCCAGGCGGCGCGCTGCTATCTTTCCGGACTATTCAGCACGCTTTTTCTGCCTTCCATCGTGGGCGGAGATTTCGTGCGCGCTGGTCTGGCGCTGCACATCAGCAAAAGCAAGGCCGGAGTCCTGCTTGGAACTTTTCTGGCACGCATGCTCGACTTCGTAGCGCTCGGGTTGCTCGCATCCTGCGGAATCCTGCTGGTGCCCAGCGCCCTCTCGCCACAGACCCGGCGGATATTTGTGATTATCGGTGCCGCGACGGCCGTGCTGTTCGCTATCGTTGCGCCCATCGTGTGGTGGTTCCCAGCTCGAAGAGTCTCGGTCCGGATGCGCCGCCGAATTGTGCATCTGCGACGCGCGGCGCTCTCGACGCACCAGAAACCGCAATATATTTTCGCCGCGTTGTGCCTGGCGCTTTTCGTTCAGGCGAGTTTTATCTGGTTGATGGCGCAGGTGGCGAATGCCACCGGCCTTCGATTGCCATTTAGCGCGTGGCTTTTTGGCTGGCCGCTCGCCAAGCTTTGCGCCGTGATCCCTATCACGCAGGGAGGAATCGGCATACGCGAAGCAGCGCTCGCCATTTTGCTGGTCCCGTTTGGCGCGCGGCCGGCTGCGACCGTCGCGATTGGGTTAGCGTGGGAAGCCATCGTCATCGCGGGCGCACTGCTCGCCCTTCTCGGCGCGTTTCTTCTTGGACGCTTTTGGGTAGGCAACGCCGCGCCCGTAGTCAGTTCCGAAGCCGCCCGCGAGACGCCGTCTCTGCCGCAGCGTTAGCTCTCCGCAAATTGCAGGCTATAAGTCGTATTCAAAAAACACTACGCCCGGCACCGGATTCGCCCAATACGGCGGAATTTCCCTGAAACCAAGCGCTCGATAGAGCGCAATCGCCCTCGTCATCGAAGGCAGCGTATCCAACCTCATCCGCGCATAACCAATTTTGCGTGCTGAGTCAATCAGCGCATGGATCAACTCGCGGCCCACGCCTTTCCCGCGGAACGCCGGCCGCACATAAAATCGCTTCATCTCGCATGTCTTCGCGTCGATTCTTCGCAGTGCGCAGCATCCTGCAACCTGCTTGTCATTTTTATCGCAGAACGCCAGAAACAGGCGTCCCCATGGACGTGCATACTCGCCGGGAAGTTGTGCCAATTCCTCCGTGAATCCTTGGAAACAAAAGCCAACTCCAACCGATTCGGAATATTCAACGAAAAGCTCGCGCACTACGCGGATGAACTCCGGCGAGGCTGCCTGTTCGATGTGCATGACGGCGTGTCTCCCTCTTCGTCATGCTACCGAATTCGCCAGTCAACGTGAATGCAACGCCCGTGCAGCATTGGCCGCGCAAAGAGACAATTTGGCTCGCGCTACTTCTTCCGTTTTCGCGCGCGTCCCCTGGTACTGGTTCGCTTCACAGCGATGCCCTGGATTTCGAAATGCGCACCAAAAAGCAGCGGCCCCGAGCCGATAAACGCGCGCGCCGGAAAATCATGCGAGAAATATGTGCGGTAAACAGAATTGAATTGCTCGAACAGCGAGACGTCCGGGCAAAACACTTGCACGAAAACAAGATCCTCCATCGCGAGCGCCGCGCGGGAAAGGGTGCCGCGAAAACCGTCGAGCATAAAGCGAATTTCCTGTTCGACGTTGGCGGGAATTTTCTTCGTCGCCGGATCCAGGCCGAGGTGGCCGCTCATGTAGAACGTATCGCCAACGAGCACGCCATTCGAAAACGGCAGCGGGCCAAATCCGGCGGGCGGCGAAAAGTGAACGCGCTTGGCAGCAGATGGCATGGATGGTCTCCTATGAACTGATTCGATTGGGCAGGCTGTGCACAGCGGCTCAAATAAAACACCTAAAACTGCAACGGCCCGGCGCCGATCAAGTTGCTGATCAAGCGTCGAGCCGCACATTCATCAGACGTTGCAGTCCTGCTAGTGCGCGTCCTTCGAATAATCGGGGAACGGAGGAACGTGCGGTTTCGGCAATGGATTCTTTTTCAATTCGTCCATGGCCACCGCAATCGCCTTTTCAAGTTGCACGTCGTGCCCTTCGCGCCACGCTTTCGGATCCAGGATCACCGGCACGTCCGGCGGAACGCCGTGATTTTCCACGTCCCACGTTCCATTGGGATTGAAGAACGCGACGCGCGGCGCCGTCACCGATCCGCCATCGATCAATTGTGGGTAACCGTAAATGCCGACGAGGCCACCCCACGTCCGCTCACCAACCAGAGGCCCCAGACCCGTGTGGCGGAAACCCCACGGCATCCAGTCGCCGCCTGAGCCGGAAAATTGATTGATGATCATCACTTTGGGGCCGAAAATCGCGTCGAGCGGTGATGTGAACACTTCGCCCTGCCGCGTGTACCAGTAACTCGTCAGCTTACGCTGCATCGTTTCGATAATGTAATTCGCGATCGACCCGCCGGTGTTGAACCGCTCGTCCATTACCGCGCCCGATTTGCCCACCTGCGCAAAGTAGTAGCGATTGAAATTCGTGAACCCGCCGCCAGCAGTGTTGGGCAGATACACATACGCCAGCTTTCCGCCGCTCAGCTTGTCCACCGTTTCCATGTTGTGAACGGTCCAATCGCGATGCCGTAAGTTCAATTCGTTCGCGACGGGCACAACCGTGACCTCGCGCGAGCCAGAGCCATCCGCGTTCGGTCCTACCTTGAGCGTCACCTGCTTTTTAGCTTTATCCAGGAAGAAACTGTAAATGTTATCCGAGCCGCGGACTTCGCGTCCGTCGACAGCGAGGATGTAATCGCCAGCCACGACATTGACACCCGGCTGCGTTAACGGCGCTTGTAGATCAGGATTCCAGTTTTCGCCGTAATAGATGTGCGCGATGCGGTAACGGTCATTCTCGATTTTGTAATCCGCGCCCAGCAGCCCCACCGTCACCGGCGGGACCGTGGGAATCGCGCCTCCCCGCACGAACATGTGCCCCACGTTCAGATCGCTCAGCATCTGATCGAACATGAAGTTCAAATCCTCGCGGCTGGCGAGGCCGGGCAGATATTGCGCGTATTCAGCCTCGGCTTTGTCGAGATTGAGGCCGTGGAAGTTTGGCGCGTAGAAAAAGTCGCGCTCGATGCGCCACACTTCGTGGTACATCTGCTTCCATTCCGCCCGCGGGTCCACCCATACCTTCATGTCTGCCATATTCAACGTGCCTTCGCCAGGTTTCGCCGGCGCGGCCGTCGGCGCGATGCCCCAGTGCCCCTGTTGCTGATACAGGAATTTTTCGCCGTTGAACGACACGTCAAAGGATTGCACGCCGGAAATAACCGGGAAGGCCTTGCGGGTTTTCATATCGAAGCGGGTGATCACCACACCCGGTGGCATGCCAAACGCTCCGCCTTCCTCCCCCGGCGGCAATTCGGCCAAGAACAGTCCGCCCGTCTTACCAGCATCGATTCCCACGTAATTGCGGGGCGGAACCGGCAGAGCCAGGATGCGCTGGCCGATATTTTCGAAGTCGATCGTTACCTTCGGTGTTTCCTCCTTCTTTTCCTTTTCGGCAGCCTCCTTCGCCTCGGGCTTTTTCTCCGCCTTCTCCTCGTCGCTCTCGGGCGCGAGCGGCGACTTCATGTCCTTGCCCAATACTGCGACGTAGACGCTGCGCGTTACCGTATGGTCGTAGCTGGACATGTCCAGCCACGCAGTCGTGGGTCCGGAATTTGTGCTGGCGGTGAAATACAAATACTTTCCATTCTTGTCCCATACCGCGGAGCGCGCGTCGCTCATCCCGTCGGTGATCTGCGTGCTCTTGCCCGTCGCGAGCGAATACACGAACACCGCGCGCATGTGGTTCCGCATCAGCTTCGTGTACGCAATCCATTCGCTGTCGGGCGACCACGATGGATCGAGCGTCAACTCCGGCGTTTCGAATACGTCGGAATCAATTTTCACGGGCGTGCCCTTATCGAGGTCCACGTACCAAACGCTCAGCCGTTTGTCGGTGTATGCAATTTTCTTGCTGTCGGGCGACCATTTCGGATCGTAAAAATACGACGGCGGGTTGCCAAGATTAATCTTCTTGACGGTTCCCATCCCGCTTTGGCTCTTGATGTGCAGCGCATACTCGCCCGATTCGTCAGAGAAATACGCAATCGACTTTCCGTCAGGTGACCACGCCGGCGTGCGGTCCGCCACTCCCGGCGTATTCGTGATATTACGCACATCGCCGTGCTGTTCCGGCACCGTCAGAATTTCTCCGTGGGCTTCGAAGACGGCCCGCACACCCGTTGGAGAAATTCCTGCGGAGAGGATATTTTTCTCCACGCTGTCGAAATGCGGCATCACCTGCGGGAAATCGCCGGTGACGTGAATCGCCACCGCGTGGTCGCGATGCGTCGCGATGTCGTAAACGTGAATGACGCCAAACTGCGAATAAATAATTGCACCCGGCCCGGCCGATGCTTCCTTGATCGGCATACCGTCGTTGGGAACCAACTGCGTTTCTTTTTTGGCCGACGGGTCATACTCATAGAGGGTGAACGGCCCTTTTTCATCCGAGAGGAAATAAATCTTGTTGCCGACCCACATGGGATCGAATTCATTCCAGTCACCGCGCGGAATTTCCTCGTAACTTGAATCCGAGAGCTTGGCGATCCAGATCTTCGATTCCGTGCCTCCGCGATAGTGCGACCATGTGCCCCAGGGGAACGCCACGGGACGGTAGGCGATCTCATTGCCGTTCGACGAATACGAACCCTCATACGCGAGAGGGAACGGCAGCTTCGTGGGCAGTCCCCCAGTCACCGGGACAGTAAACAGATTCGCCACACCGCTCGCAAACGCGTCGCGACTCGATTCAAACAGCACGTTCTTGCCGTCAGGCGTCCAGCCCACCACCGTGTCTGGCGCGGGATGGTACGTCAGGCGTTGCGGCACGCCGCCATCGGCTGAAACCACGTACACATCCGTGTTGCCGCCATACTGGCCCGAAAACGCGATCCATTTTCCATCCGGCGAAAAATACGGATTGGACTGAATGCCGACTCCCGTCGTCAGACGGATTGCGTCGCCGCCATTGCGGCCCACGCTCCACAATTCGCCGCCGTAGACGAAAACGATCTGCGTCTTGCTGATTGCCGGTTGCTGCAGCAGGAGCGGGGTGGAACCGGGCTGCGCGTAACACACCGCCGCCAGCATAAAGACACACAGGGCCAGGGCTGCTTTCCTCATCGATGATTCTCCTTTGCGGGACTTCCCTGTCTAGTACGCGTGCGCGGTAAAAAAGTTCCCACACTCAACGCGAAACAATGGATACACGGAAGCGGTCCCATTTCATAATGAACCGGGGAGTATATCGCCCGCCCTAAATCCTGTCCACGGGACACTCGAGGCGTCGGCTTGCCAGCTTTTTCTTTCAGAAACCCTGTGCTAGACTGTCGCAGCAAGGGCACATAATAGGCTCCTGCCAGTTTCTTCTGCGAGGCATTCCGTATGTCCGGACATTCGAAGTGGGCGACAATCAAGCACAAGAAAGCCGCGACTGACGCTCGCCGCGGCAAGGCTTTCACGAAGATCATTCGCGAAATCATGATCGCCGCGCGCTCGGGCGGCGCGGATCCCAATACGAATCCTCGCCTTCGCACCGCCATTCTCGCCGGTAAAAACGAAAACATGCCCAACGATAATATCGAGCGGGCCATCCTCCGCGGCACCGGTCAAATGGAAGGTGAAGTCCTCGAGGAAGTGACATTTGAAGGCTATGGCCCCGGCGGCGTGGGAATGCTCGTGCAAGTCGTCTGCAGCAACCGCAATCGCATCGTCAGCGAAATTCGCCACCTGATGGCCAAGCATGGCGGCAACATGGCCGAAACGGGCGCGGTTGGTTGGATGTTCCATCGCAAAGGCGATATTACCGTTGCAAAAGAAGCCGCCGACGAGGAAAAAATGATGAGCATCGTCCTCGACGCGGGCGCCGAAGATCTCAAAGACGATGGGTCTTTCTGGGAAGTGGTGACTCCGCCAGAGGCTTTCGAGAAGGTTCGCGATGCGCTGATCGCCGCGGGAATTAATCCGGCCGCTGCTGAGGTCGGCTGGATTCCGCAGAACTACGTGAAGCTGACGGGCGCGCAGGCGCAACAAATGCTAAAGATGGTCGAGGCGCTGGAAGAGCACGACGACATTCAGCACGTGTACGCCAATTTCGACATCGACGAAAACGAAATTCAGGCCGCTGTGGCAGGCTAGTGTTCCCGCACGCGTAGTGTCCTTCGCGTTGCGCCCGCCGAAAAAACGCTACCCCCAATTTTTCTTCTGCGCGTAGACTGAAGCTCGCTGCCATGACGCGATCACGGCATTGTCATGGCGCAATAACAATGCCTGCAAACGGTTCAGTCGCGCGCAAATCTCTTCGCGTTCTCGGCCTCGACCCTGCGCTGGCCGGCGCCACCGGCTACGGAGTGGTCGAGCTGAACGGCCAGGCGGCCGCCATGCTGCGCTTCGGCGCGTTGCGTTTTCCGGCGCGCGCCAGTTTCGCCGAACGCCTTCGCGAAATCCACCAGATGGTCGCACAACTCGTCGACGAGTTCTCTCCCGACGCCGTTGCGGTAGAATCGGTCTTCGCGGCTCTCAATATGCGCACAGCACTCAGACTGGCCGAAGTCCGCGGCGTGATTCTGCTCGCTGCCGCGCAAGCGAACGTTCCCGCGCACAGTTATTCGCCGCGCGAAGTGAAGGCCAGCGTCACGGGGTTTGGCGGCGCTTCGAAACAGCAGATGCAGCAAATGGTGAAGGCTCAGCTCGGCCTGTGCGAGCAGCCGGAACCCGCTGACGCCGCCGATGCGCTTGCTGTCGCGCTTTGTCACGCTCATTTCGCCTGGGCGGCCGAACGTCTGGAGCGTAGTCTGATTGCCAATCCTGTGGCCGCCATGTTCCGCATGCGTCCAGCTTCGCGCAGCCATTTTTCCGCCGGGCGCATCCCAATCCAACGATGAAATCCTGCGGCTCGAAGTTAATGTGTCTCGCGATTGCGTTGCTCTTGTGTTTCCCGGCCACTTTTGCGCAGTCGCGAACGCCAGATGCGTCGAACTCCGCTGCAGGACCTACTCTCACGTTTCGCAAGATTTTCAAGTCCAGCTATCCTGAATTTGCGGAGATCAAAATCAACGAAGACGGCTCAGGGACCTACGACATTCGCCAGCTCGACGACACGGCGAGCCCTCAACCGATGCAAATCGGTCCAGTGCTCGCACGCAAAATGTTCGAACTCGCTGCGGAATTACACAATTTCCATGGCGTGGATCTCGACGTTCACCGCCGCATCGCCGATCTAGGGCAGAAAACGTTCGGCTATGAAAAAGGAGCTGAGAAATTCCAGGTGACATTCAACTACACGCTAAATAGCGCAGCCAACCAGCTCCTCGCTATTTTTGATGGCTTGCAGCGGCAGGAACTCGACCTGAGCGACATGGTGCGCACCATGCGTTACGATCATCTTGGCGTGAACGACGTGATGACTCGCGTGCAGAGCGACATAAGAAACAAACTCCTTCCCGAGCCAGAAGCATTGCTGCCAACACTTGACCAACTCGCCGCGAACGACGAATTGGTTGACATCGCCCGCCAGCGCGCCCGCGCTATCGCCGAGCAAATCCGCAATAGCCACTGATTAGTGCCCCATCGGCGGTAGAAGCAATCCGTACCTGAAGATAGACAAATAGCGTCTTCCATACGTTGGCGTTTCTGGCGAATTAGTCGCGCGCGGTCGGCAATATTACACGGTATCGAGGCCCTCCGGTGCGCGGCGAATTCGCTTGACCCAGTCCCCACAAAGCGCGAGCATATTGCCAGTGTGTCTGCGCACCTCATTGGTGAGGTTGCGCTCTCGGCTTCTCGAATGCCCCAAAAGGGGGTGCGTTATGCGCCGCTTCAGCGTTCTTCTCCTCAGTTTTGCAGCTCTTAGCTTAATTGGTGTCTCGCGACCAGCGCAGGCATCTGACATGAGCTACGCCCGCATTGTGCGCTTAAGCCTGGTCGCTGGCGACGTGCAGGTTACGCGCCCGGGCCGTTCTGGCTGGGAGGCTGGCGCGACAAACATGCCCATCACACAGGGCATGACCATTGGCACCAACGATGGCCGCGCCGAAGTTCAATTCGAGGACGGCAGCACGGCCTGGATCTCCGAAAACACGCTGGTGCAATTCACGGAACTCGCGCTCTCCGATGGCGGCCGCATCACCAAGCTGACGCTGGCGCAGGGCACGGTGAGCATTTACGCGGACCTGAAGCGCGCCGACACATTTACGATCTCCACTTCAGAGGAGCAGATTGTAGTGCCTAAGCGGTCGCTCTTCCGCGTGGATGCTTTCCACGATGGCGCTTCCGTCAGCGTGATGCAGGGCGAGCTGCAAGTCAGCGCTCTGGCCGGATCTGCAGGTGCAAAGACTCTCGTCAAGGGCCAGACGCTCGCCTACAAATCGAAAATGGAGACAAGCGCGATCACCGCAAACCCGAAGGCCGACGCGTGGGATCGCTGGGTGAACGGCCGCGAACAGAATCTTCAAGTCGAGACCGCGCGGTCGCTATCTTATGCGAACGCGCCCTTCAGCTACGGCATGGGCGACCTTTCCGCTTATGGCGGCTGGAATTATTTTGCAGGCTACGGCTATGGCTGGCAGCCGTTTGGCATGACGGCAGGCTGGGCGCCATTTTCAATGGGTCAATGGGCCTCTTATCCGGGACTGGGCTGGACGTGGATCAGCTTCGAGCCTTGGGGTTGGGTTCCATATCACTTCGGCGATTGGATGTTCTCGCCGATGTATGGCTGGATGTGGTTTCCGGACAATTTCGGCTTCTGGGATCCCGCGCCGGTGAATTGGTACGGCTTTGGAAATCAGGTGGCGTGGTCGCCGCGCGCTGGAATCGGCGCGCAGATGCCGGCGACACCGCGCATCTTGATGGTGAGCGGTTCGAAATCAATCGGCAGCACTAGCTCCGTACGAATTGTGACTGCAGGCGGGAACAGCCGGCCTATCCAAGCATTGCCGGGCGGCCCGCTCGAAAACGGCCGAATTCCCCGGTTTGGAGGTGCGGCCTCAGCCACGAACCACAGCGCACCGATGCAAAATCCGAGGGCATTTGTTCCGACTGCTCCGAGCATGGCCCATTTGCAAAGGTCGCTCGCCACAAGCAGCAGCATGCCGGCGATGAAAATGAATACGCGTCTGCCGGCCGCTCCCTCGCCGCAAATGTTCCGGGTCGAAAACGCCATGCGCATGCCGCCAGCCGCGCTTCCTCACCGTCCCGCGCCGATGTATGTGCCGAGAGAGCCAGTGTCAATCGGAATGGCGTCGTCCGCGGGTATGGGCGCACCGTCGGGTAGTTACTCAGGGCCATCTTTCTCCGCGCCGCGAATGTCAGCGCCAGCAGCAGGAGGCGCCGCTCCGGCGCCCGCGTCGCATGCGGTCTCTGCGGGCCGGCCACATTAGAGGCTGTGCAGCGTTTATTCCGCCTGCGCGAGTTTTAACGCACGATGATTCCCGCGTAGCCGACCACGTCTGCGTGGTCGCCATTTACGTCACCTGAAGTCGCGTATTGCAGGAGTTCCGCGCTCGTTGACCCTAAATCCCGCGTAGCAGTCAGCATCGCAACGGCGGGACCGTATCCGCACATCGTTATGTTTTCGCGGCGCACCGTGTCGTACAGCTCGCGCGCGTCCAGCGCAAGGATCGCGGCGATTGCTTTTTGGTCTTTCACGCGCGTGATGGCGTCGCTTTCGCGATGATTCATGTCGGAACTCGCGATAATCAATACGGTTTCCTTTTGCGCGCGAACTACCTGTGCGACCGCGTGTCCCAGCATTTTCAGCGCGTCGAAGCGGTCCGTTCCAATCACGATGGGGACGAACGTGAAGTCCGCAACAAGCCTCTGCAAGAATGGCAACTGCACTTCGAGCGAGTGCTCCGCCGAATGAGCCAGCGCATCTTCGCGCAACAAGGGGAACGCGTCTTTCAGGGCGTTCGCAAGCGGCGCATCTATTTTCGCATCTCCTAGCGGCGTGCTCCACGCACCTGCTGAGAGAATAGCCAGCCGTTCACCGCGCGGATAATGCCGCGGACCGAGCAAAATGAATCGCGATGGCATGTCGAGCGTTCCGTACACGGCGCCCGCCACACGTCCCGAATATATGTATCCTGCATGCGGCACGATGCAACCGCGCGCGTGAATTTTTTGGGGAGCGACGGAAAGGCAGCCCTCGACTTGGCGAAGCAATACAGCAGGATCAGCGGGATAAAAACGGCCGGCAACAGCGGCGGGGCGAATCATGGGAGCCTTCCGGGGGATTGTACTGCGATTCGTGGTTGCTGACTTAGAACGCTTTTGAGGCCTTGCCTTTGATCGACTGGGCTACCGTGCTTCCCGCAGCGTACTTGATCGTGACACGGTCGCCGGATTGATAACCGCCCTTGTCGATCAATGGTTGCAGCTTCTTCGCCACATCGGGAGAAAATGTGAACGTGCGCACGATATAGGAATTCTTGGGGTCACGCACCATGATCGAAATCGTGTCCATGCGTATCACTTCACCCTTGAAAATATCGAGCTTCACCTTGGGCGGCTTTACGGTTTTCGGTTTAACGGTTACGGTCTTGCTGGTGGTCACCTGTGCGGACGCGGAGGGTGCCGCAAGCCCAGATGCCACGACACCGAGCAGCATCGCGAAAAAAAGCACAGGAACGGTTCGTCTAGACATCTTCGACATTTTCATCCAGGGAGATTTTGAGCGACTTCAGAAATTTGATGTCCTGCGGCGTGATATCGACCTTTGCTTCGTCCGTGCGCTCGTCGAGCACTTCTTCGTCCACGCGAATATGCAGCGATTCGAGGAAGCGTCGGTCCGTCGTCGTCATCTTCGATTCTTGGGCGGGCCGCTGCGCCAGACCAATCGTCGCGTCCAGCTTCAGCACAATGTCGTAGCCGGCCGAGCGCACATTGGCAATGGCTTCCGCGATCTTCTCCGAATCCGCCACGGAATCGTTGATCGCGTGTCCGAGTTCGCGGAGCAAAGCTTTCAGGTTGTCATCGAGCCGCAAGGTTGTCCTCCTCGCTCTAATCCGATTTTAGGGCGGCAGACGCAAGGATACAAGCACAAGTGCGCCACCTGCCACTGCACCTTTGGCCAGCCCTATGTATTAGAATGGGGGCATGAGCGCAAGTGGATATTCGCGTCCAGGACCCAATTGGGTTTCGGCGCTTTGGCGCGGCGGCTCGGCTATGTTTCGTGCCTTCTGGAAGCTTGCCCGCCAGCTTTTCCATGAAGCCGCCGGGACGCTCTTTGCTCTATTCGCTCTATACGCCGGCGCAGCCGCGTGGAAGCAAGACCATCAGCCCGGTGGCCAGTGGATCGCCGCATTCGCCCTGGGCTACGCTTTGATGATGATTTGGTTTTCTTTTTCGTCTTTCCGCAGTGCGCGCCGCGTGCGCTGAATTGCCCAGACAAATGAATAAAATTCCCACAAAGACTGAGGCTCACGCCGGCAAGGAACAAAAGAAAGCGCCAAGAAACCATCCCGCGGAGCTGCCGATCGACGTGGTCGTCACACCGGAACATCTTCAGGGCTGGGATGCTGAGGCCGATCTGGGTTTCCCCGGCCAGTTTCCCTTCACGCGCGGCATTTACCCAACGATGTACCGCGGGCGCTTCTGGACCATGCGCCAGTACGCGGGCTTTGGCACGGCCGCCGAATCGAACCAGCGCTACCGCTATTTGCTCTCGCAGGGGCAAACGGGCCTTTCCGTTGCCTTCGACCTTCCCACGCAAATCGGCATGGATTCGGACCATGCGCTCGCGTGCGGCGAAGTCGGCAAAGTCGGCGTGGCCATCGACTCGCTTGAAGACATGGAGACGCTTTTCGACGGCATTCCGCTCGACCGCGTCTCAACCTCGATGACGATTAATTCCACCGCGGCGATCTTGCTCGCGTTGTACGTTGCAGTCGCCAAAAAGCAGGGCGCCGACCTTCGCCGCCTTTCCGGCACAGTGCAGAACGACATCCTCAAGGAATATATCGCGCGCGGCACGTACATCTATCCCATCCGTCCCGCGATGCGTATCGTCACCGATATTTTCGCGTGGTGCCGCGCCGAGATTCCCAATTGGAACGCCATTTCCATTTCCGGCTATCACATTCGCGAAGCAGGCTCGACCGCCGTGCAGGAAGTCGCTTTCACTCTCGCGAACGCCATCGCGTATGTTGACGCGGCATTGACTGCCGGCCTGAAAGTTGATGATTTCGCGCCGCAGCTTTCGTTTTTCTTCAACTCGCACAACGGTCTGCTCGACGAAATCGCGAAATTCCGCGCCGCTCGCCGCCTGTGGGCGCGTGTGATGCGCGACCGTTTTCGCGCACAGGACGCTCGTTCGTTGCTGCTTCGTTTTCACGCGCAAACGGGCGGCTCGACTCTCACGGCGCAGCAGCCAGAAAACAATCTTGTGCGTGTTGCTTTACAGGCGCTCGCCGCGGTTCTAGGCGGCTGCCAGTCGCTGCATACGAACAGTCTGGACGAAGCCCTGGCGCTTCCCACTGAACAATCCGCTCTGCTCGCGCTGCGGACCCAACAGCTGATCGCCTACGAAACCGGCGTCACGAACACGATTGATCCCTTCGCCGGTTCTTACGCTATCGAGCATCTCACCAACGAAATCGAGCGCGGCGCTTCCGCGTACATCGCCAAAATCGACGCCCTCGGCGGCATGCTCCGCGCCGTTGAAACGGGCTTCGTGCAATCCGAAGTGCAGCAGGCCGCCTACGAATATCAGCAGGCCGTCGAGCGCGGCGACGTGGTCGTCGTTGGCGTCAACCGGTTTACGGAAAATGAAGGCAAGCGTATTCCCACGATGCGCATCAATGCTGAAGTTGAAAGCTCGCAAATCGAGCGCCTGAATGCTTTGCGCGCACGGCGCGATTTCGCTAAATCGAAGGCGGCCCTCGCCGAAGTCGAACGCCGCGCCCGTTCCACCGAAAATCTGATGCCCGCCATTCTCTCGGCCGTCGAATCGTACGCCACGGTCGGCGAAATCTCCGACGCCCTCCGCCGCGCCTTCGGCGAATACCAGGAATCCGTAGTTATTTAGGGTTCACCTTCGTGCGGCAGAAATTCAAACTCATCCTCGCCTCCGCTTCTCCTCGACGCGCCGAAATTCTGCGCAAAGCGGGCTTCGATTTCGAAGTTGTGCCCGTCTATGCAGATGAATCGCCCCGCCCGGACGAAGCCGCCACGGATTACGTTCGACGCCTCGCGGAAGAAAAAGCTCGCACTGCCGCGCGGCAACTCGCGAAAGATGCCGTCGACGATTTCACGTTCATCATTGGAGCCGACACAGTAGTTGTCATCGGCAGCGAAATTCTCGGCAAGCCTTCGTCGCCGGCGAACGCGCGCGAAATGCTCCGCCGCCTGAGCGGCAAAACGCACGACGTCTATTCGGGTTTGGCAGTTCTGCAAGGGAACGGAAGCGCGCACACCGCAGTCGAAAAAACGCGCGTCACGTTCCAGCCCTTGAGCGAGGAGGAAATCGAGAATTACATCGCCAGCGGCGAGCCCTTCGACAAAGCAGGCGCCTACGCTATCCAGGGCCGTGGCGGAAAATTCATCTCGCGCATTGAAGGCTGCTACTTCAACGTAATGGGTTTGCCGCTCGCGCGCCTTTATTCTTTGCTTCGCAAGGTTGACGCTGAATACCCGATATAGCTTTTGATTCCCGCCGACCCTCAATTTCTTACTGTTTCTTTTCATCCGGGGAAAATGAAGCGCTCGTCCCCATCAACAAAAGGCTCCGCTCGGCAAATGGCAGATACACAAGCGCGGCAGTCGCTGCCAGTGCAAGGCCAAGCCCAATCTCCCGCGCAATCAGAAACGGAGAGAGCGCCCAGATTTCGTCCAGAGGGAATATATACGGGAAAATTTTCTGGAACTTATTGCTCAATCCGCGGTACTGGAACGCGATGGCGGAAAGAAGGTATAACCGGACAGGAATCCCGGCGAGGGCTGCCAGGATCAATACAACATACGCGGTCACTGAGCGGCCTGTGAAATCGGCCAATCGCGATTGCGCCTCAGGCAATCTGCCCAGAGCGGCGACGTAGAATCCCAGGTACATCAATTGAACCAGAGAAAACAATAAACAAGTGAGCCGATGTGGCGCTGCCGGCAGATCGTGTGGTTGGCTTAAGAACGTTTTAACCGCGGGGGGCGAACTTTCCGGAATGGTGTGAGGCTGCGGCGTTCCGTCAATCCCTCGGACGCTCAAAACGGGACCGCATTGCGGAGCGCCAGTATCCATTTCTTCCACCGGCGCGATAAATCGGTAACCGATTCGCGGCAACGTTTGGATAAAGCGAGGATTGGAGGCAGAATCGCCCAGCGCTCCGCGCAGCTTATTAATTGCCGTATTCACTCCGTGATCGAAATCCACGAAGGTATCCGACGACCAGATTTTCCGCCGCAACTCCTCGCGCGTTATCACTTCTCCGTGCCGCTCCAGCAGCATCAGAAGCACTTGAAGAGGCTGAGCCTGAAGGCGCGACAGACGTTTACCGTCTCTTCGCACCTCACCCGTGCCGGCGGTGAGTTCAAAGGCGCCGAAGCGGAACAATCTTGACTCCCGCACAGTCTCATGCACAGCAGGCTCTCCTGGGACAGGGGACTCATTGTAAATCACGCAAGGAATTTGAGTATCTATTTGATATCCAAAAGCTTATCAGGAGAGATTTTTTTGTGCTGGAGTTGACATCCCGTGCATTGCGCCTGACCCCCCTCCCATGCAAATCTCGCCGGCATGCGGACCCAGCATTTGAAAAATGAGCTGTCGATCCTCCTCGCGGCCCTCTTCCTCGCGGGTTCGCCACCAGCCCGATGCGCGATGGCTTCGGTTGAACCGCAGCCAGACACAGAGCGTGCCTTTGAAAAATACGTTCAGGCCGTTGAGGGTCATATGCAGGCGGATTGCAAGCCAAAGGGAGCCTTCCTCTGGATTGACCGCCCATCGGATGAGGACGCACGGTTCCGTGCGAACGAGCAACTCCAGAGCGGGCAAGTTCTTGCGCAATGTGTTGCCGGTTGCGACTCAAGTGGCGTGCCCATCCCCGGAGGGCTCATTCACGACTGGGTTGGTGTCGTATTTATTCCAGGTGTTTCGCTTCCTGAAGCGCTTTCGCTGGTGCAAGACTACGGCCGTGCGCAGAATTACTATCGTCCGGACGTCACAAGATCGAAACTGCTTTCGCGTTCCGGAAACAGTTTCCAGGTTTTCCTGCAGTTGAAACAAACCGATGTGCTCACTGTCGTATTCAATACGGAATACCGCATCCACTACACCCTGGTCAGTCCTTCGCGTGCTTGCAGCATTTCGCACAGCATACGTATTGCGGAGGTCGAGAATGCAGGCGGCGCTCAGGAGCGCGAGAAATCCCCCCACGACAACAGCGGATTTCTGTGGCGCCTGGATTCTTATTGGCGTTTCGAAGAGGCAGATGGCGGCGTCTACATTCAGTGCCGCGCCATTTCCCTGACGCGCGATATCCCGCGAGGACTGAATTGGGTCGTCGCGCCGTTCATTAAGGACATTCCTGGCAAGTCGCTGCGTTTCACCCTGGGCGCCACGCGAGAAGCGCTTCTGCGCAAATTCCCCGCGGCACGCTCAGGCGAACACAATGGCAAAACTAGAAAGGAGAAGACCAATGGCTCTGAACCAATTTCCGCTACCAGTGGAAAATCTCGGCACAGGCAGCTCTGAAATTGTTATTCATCCGGCAGATACGAAGGGCCCGGCAGCATTTCAAGACGCACTTCGCGTCCAGGAAAGTTTCTCCGCGCGATTTGAGAGGAAGGTCCTTCTGTATCTCGCCGCACGTTTACCTCTTTGGGTAACTCCGGATCAACTGACTGCACTTGGCCTCGCGTCCATGTGCCTTGCCTGCGCCTGCTACGTGCTTGCGCGCTGGCATCGTTCTGGCTTCTTGCTTGCGCCGTTTTGTCTGGCGCTTCATTGGTTTGGCGATAGTCTGGACGGTACTCTGGCGCGCTTCCGCAATTGCCAAAGGCCCCGTTACGGTTTCTATGTGGATCACATGATCGACTCCGTGGGAGCCGTGCTCCTGATGGGCGGCCTCGCCGCATCCGGGTGTCTCAACTGGAAGATTGCCGCGGGAATGCTGATTGCGTTTTTGCTGCTGTCAATCGAGAGTTATCTCGCCACCTACACGCTCCGAACATTCCAGCTTTCTTTTTGGAAGTTCGGTCCCACGGAGATTCGCATTCTTCTGTCGCTGGGAAGCATTGTGTTGTGGCTAAATCCGCGAGTGTCTGTGTTCCGTTCCAATTATCGGCTCTTTGATTTCGGCGGTCTCGTCGCTATCGGGGGAATGCTGGCGATGCTCTTCACTGCTGCGATACAGCAC
>Ga0307373_10004108_pt1 | contig 24728 bp, 23 predicted proteins | sample OX2MG_FD_202534 | JGI IMG/M metagenome (GOLD analysis project Ga0307373, IMG submission 202534) | Soil microbial communities from Risofladan, Vaasa, Finland - OX-2 | ecosystem: Environmental > Terrestrial > Soil > Coastal area > Acid sulfate soil | place: Finland: Risofladan, Vaasa | collected...
CTCGAGGAGGCGATCGATCACGGCGAGGAGGATATCGCCGAGCGTCTGCTGATCACCGCGCGCAGCGCCGCCGAGCAGATTATCGCCGCGGTCCGCAAGCAGCTCCACGATTACACGCGCCTGGTCGAGCCCGCTGAGCGGGCCGAAACTGAAGCGCTGATGGCGCGGCTCGAGAGCGCCCGCCATGGCAGCGACCGGGAGCAGATCGAAAATCTGGTCGAAGAGTTGAATCAGCTAACGACGCCCTTCGCCGAGCGCATCATGGACGAAGCCATCAAGCTGGCGCTCGAGAAGAAGACCGTCGAGGAGCTGTCGTAGGAGACAACCAAGGATGGGATTCAAGTGGGATCAGGCGGAGGAGATCGCCGAGGTGCTGGCCGAGAATCACCCCGGACTCAACCCGCTCGACGCCAGGTTTATCGACCTGCGCCAGTGGGTGATCGATCTCGACGAATTCGAGGACGATGCGGAGGCCTCGAGCGAGGCCAAGCTGGAAGCGATCCAGATGGCATGGAACGAAATTTATCGCGAGCAAAGTGAGGATTCTGAATAGCCGGCACACGGATGCCGTCTAAAGGAGGATGGGGCGGTGGAAGCAAGCGCAGTTAAGACTGATTCGGGAGGTAAGATGCAGGAAAAGGAAACCTTGGACGAGAAGCTGCCGGGATTATTCGAACCCGACACGCTTTTGCCGATCCAGTACTTCGAGGCGATGCGTCGCAAGCATCTCCTTGAGGGTGAGAAGCGTCTGATTTTGAGTGTGCTCGAGGACGCGGTCGAGTGCTTCATGAAGTGTATCGACTCGACGACCAATAAAGGCCAGCGGCTGTTCCGCGATGCCGACGACTGGATCAACCTGGAGGATAAGCACTGGGTCTTCTCCTTCGACAACGTCTGCGAGATGCTCGATATCGAGCCCGAGTATCTGCGCCGCGGTCTGCAGCGCTGGAAAGAGCGCCGGCTGCAGGCGATCGCTGAGCGCGCGGCGATGGTCGCGCAGCAGGCGACGCTCCCCGCCGCGCCGGTCGCCGAGAGCGAGCCCGAAGTGGCGGCGCCGGCCGCCAGCGTGATGCCCGCCTCCGCCCAGGTGTTCAGGGCGGATCGCGCGGTCAATTCCAAGCGCGTCAAGGTTGCGACCACCCGCAAGGTCGCCAAGCTCAGCAAAGCGCGCGCCTGAGATAGCAATATCACCGTGAACGAAGGCGGCCCCTTGTCGGCCGCCTTTGTTTCATTGGTGGTCGCAAGCAGGCGCATTCACTCAAAATTATCCACTACGCGCCGCGGCCGGCTTTCGGGCTGGCTTCGTGCGGGCCGCTGACCGAAGATGGAAGTGCGATGGAATTCGGTTCGCGGCCATGGCGATGCTGCGAACCACAAGGGGAGCGGGTCGCGATGAACTTCGGTATCATCAGGTCGATTGCCGCGCTCGCACTTCTGAGCTTGGCGCTGCCGGCCGTCGCCGGCGCCGACCAACAACATCAGGCCGACTTGAACAAGCCGGCCTGGGCCTATCAGTCTTCCGACTGGTGGCAGGTCTACGAGTCGCAAGCACGGCAGTCTTCCAGCCACGCCGATCAGGAGCGCAACGACGGCGCGCATTTCCGCTACTGGCGCGAGCATCATCGCCAGGCCGCCGGCGAACGCGACTACCGCTGGCGATGGAAGTGCGATCGGGACGGCGACAACTGCCGGCCCAATCCGTACTCCTACGGGACCAGCTTCACGCCGCCCGATTCGATCTACTATCGGCAGTACAACCCGTCCTACGGATACATGATGCCATGGAGCTTTTACGTCACGCCTTATCGTTGAGCGCCGGGCGGCCTCGCCTCGAGATTCAGCACCTGTGCCAGATGGAGCGGCCTGCGCTCCGGACAGAACTGGCGGATCTGCGTCCGGCACGCGAAGCCGTCGGCGATAACGATGGTGTCGGGCGGGCTCTCGCGCACCGCCGGCAGTAGTACGCGCTCGCCGATGGCGCGGGAAATTTCGTAGTGCGCGGCGTCGTAGCCGAACGCCCCCGCCATCCCGCAGCATCCGGAATCGAGCACGGCGAGCCTGAGCTCCGGCTGCCGGCCAAGAATCGCTATCTCACCGTCCAGGCCGGCCAGCGCCTTCTGATGGCAATGGCCGTGCAACAGCGCGTTGCCGGCCGGGCCGACGATTGACGGCGCGCGGCGCGCGATGAACTCGTCGAAGGTAAGGCTGCCGGCCGCCAGCGCGCGAGCCGCCTCATCGTGCGCGAAGAGTCCCGGCAGTTCGTCGCGGAAGGTGAGAATACAGCTCGGTTCGAGCCCGACGATCGGCACGCCGCGCCGCACGTAGGGCGCCAGCGTATCGATCGTCTGGCGCAGACGATGCTTCGCGCGCGCGAGCATCCCTTGATCGTATAGCGGGCGTCCGCAGCATAGATCGGCGCGCGGCACGATCACCTCGAAGCCCGCCCGCTCGAGCACCGCGACCGCTGCGATCGCGACCTCAGGCTCGAAAAAATTGTTGAAGGTGTCGGCGAACAACACCACTTTGGCATCCTGCGCGGCGCGCGCCGGACGGCTCCGAAACCAGGCGCGGAAAGTCGGCTGCGCGATCCTCGGCAGGCGCCGGTCCGGATGAACTCCCAGCCATCGCCGCGCGGCAACCCGTAGCGGCGCGGCGGCGATCGCGGGGTTGCTCAGGCGCGGAGCGAGCGCGGCGATTCGCGCCAGTTCGTGAATCCGGCCGAACAGCCACGAAGCGAGCGGGCGGCGATGGGTCCGATAATAGGCGTTGAAAAATTCCGCCTTGTACGTGGCCAGGTCGACGCCGGACGGACATTCGCTCTTGCAGGCCTTGCACGACAGGCACAGATCGAGCGCCTCCTTGAGCGCCGCGTCGCCGAAACCGTCGGGCAGCGCGTCGCCGGTGAGCGCCTCGAACAGCAGCCGCGCGCGGCCGCGCGTCGAGTGCATCTCGTCGCGCGTCGCCATGTACGACGGACACATCGTGCCGCCGTCGAGCTTGCGGCACTTGCCGATCCCGACGCATCGCAGCGCCGCGCCGGCGAGGCCGTCCTCCGCGCTGAAGTCGAAATGGGTCGCGACCGGCCGGGCCCGGAAGGACGGGCCGAGCCGCAGGTCGGAATCGAGCGGATACGGATTGACGATCACGCCCGGGTTCATCCGTCCGTCGGGATCGAAAGCGCGCTTGAACTCGGCGAAGGCCTCGCTCATCCCGGCGCCGAACAGTCGCGGCAGCAATTCGCCGCGCGCCCGACCGTCGCCATGCTCACCCGATAGCGAGCCGCCGAACTCGGCGACCAAGCCCGCGAGATCCTCCATCGCGGCGCGAAACACCGCGACCCCGCGCGCGCTCGCCAGATCGAAGTTGATCCGGCAATGGACGCAGCCCTCGCCGAAGTGGCCGTAGAACGAAGCCGCCTGAAGATCGTGACGCGCGAGCAGCGCCGCGAGTCTTCGCAGGTAAGCGCCGAGCCGCGCCGGCGGCACCGCGGTGTCCTCGGCGCCGGGCCAGGTGCGTGGATAGCCGGGCACGAAGGCGCTGGCTCCAAGTCCCGAAGCGCGAAGCCCCCACACTCCCTGCTGTTCGCGCGCGTCAGTGAGCACCGCGGTTCCCGCACAGGCGCCGAGATGCCGCGCCATCGCAGCCAGCGCCTCGCCGCGGCCGCGCGCTTCGTCGGGATTGGCGCCACCAAGCTCGACGGCCAGGAAGGCGCGGCCGCGCGGCAGCAGCTTCACCGCCGCCATCCCCTTTGAGCGTGCGAAGTCGGGCAGCCGTTCGTCAAAGCCTTCGAGCGCTTCGGGCCGATGCTCGAGAATCCACGGCACCTGGTCGGCGGCGAGGTAGATATCGTCGAAGCCCAGCACCGCCAGCGCGATCGCCTGAGGCCGCGGCACGACCTCAAGTGTTGCTTTAAGTATGATCGCGAGCGTGCCCTCCGCCCCGGTTATCGCGCGGGCCGGGTTGAAGCCGTTCTCCGGCAGCAGCCAGTCGAGGTTGTAACCCGAAACCCGCCGCGGAATTTTCGGATAGCGGCTGCGGACCAGGTCGCCGAAGCGATCGCGGATGGCGCGCAGGTGCGCATAGAGTTCGCCGGCGCGGCCGCCCGCAGTGCAGGCGGCGGCGAGCTGCGGCTCGTCCATCGCATCCAGTTCGAGCCGCGTCCCGTCATAGAGCAGGACTTCGAGCGCGCGCAGATTATCGACCGTCTTGCCGTAGGCGGCGGAGTGCGCGCCGCAGGCGTTGTTGCCAACCATCCCGCCGATCGTGCAGCGGTCAGCGGTAGTCGGGTCGGGCGCGAAGAACAGCGCGTCGTCGGCGAGCGCGCGGTTGAGTTGCGCTTGCACCGCGCCGGGCTCGACCGTGACGATGCGGCGCGCGGTGTCGACGCGCTCGATGGCGTTCATGTACTTCGAGAAATCGAGCACCAGCGCGGCGTTCACCGTCTGGCCGCCGAGGCTGGTGCCGCCCCCGCGCGGCAGTATCGGGATCGAATTCTCGCGCGCCAGGGCGAGCGTGCGGACCACGTCGCCCTGGTGACGCGGGATTACCACGCCGAGCGGAATTTGCCGGTAGTTCGAGGCGTCGGTCGAATAGACCACCAGCGCGCCGCGATCGAAGCGAACCTCGCCTTCGATCGAACGGCGGAGTTCCGCTTCGAGCAGCTTCAGCGCGTGGCTCAACGGGCTCGAGCGCGCCTAGCGATGGGTCGCGCCGCCCTCGCGCGGACGCAGAATGGCCGGCACCGGCGTCGCGGGGTCGGTGCGCCGTCCGCGAGTGAAGTCGGCCATCGCGCGGTCGACCTCCTTGGGCCACTTGCGCTTCTGCTCGTCATGAATCTTGACGCTGAAACGGCCGATGCGCTCGATCTCGATAGTGACCGTCTCGCCGTCCTGCACCGGGCCGATCTGCTGATGGTTGGTGCCGCACGAGATCAGATCGCCGGGCTCCAGCGTGCTGATCGACGAGGCGTAAGAGACCAGCTCGGCCGGCGGATGCTCCATGTCGCTGGTGTTGTAATCGTGGCGCGGCTGCTCGTCGTTCCACATCCTGATGCTCAGCTTATTGGGATCCGGAATTTCGTCGCGGGTCACGATCCACGGGCCGTGCGGGGCGAAGGTATCGAACGATTTGCCGATGAAGCCGACGTTGTCGCCCAGGCCGCGCGCCGAAATATCCATGAAGCAGGTGAAGCCGAAGACGTAGTTCATCGCGTCGCTCTGGCTGACGTTCTTGGCGCGCCGGCCGATCACGATTGCGATCTCGGCCTCGTGATGGAAGACGTTGGCCTGCTGCTTGGGCAACTCGACGGTGCCGCCCGGATCGAGCACCGCGGCGGGCGATTTCAGGAACAGCGCGAGCGGGCGGATGGGAGTCTTGGTGCCCTCGTAAAAGTTGCCGATCGCGCACAGAATCTTGCTCGGCCGCGGCAACGGCGCACGCAGCCGCGCCCCCGCCACGGGTACGCCGCCGCCGGCCTGCGCGGCCTTCTCGATCGCCGGGCGCAGGCGCTCGAAGTTCGCGATGATCTCGGCCATCCGCTCGTGCGGCCGCAGCTTCATCACCTCGTCGCCGACCGCCTTGCTGACATCGACCAGGGTCTTATCGCCAACCACCACGGCGGGAATATAATCGTTGAACAGCGCGAGCTTCATGAGGCCTCCTTGAACGTTGGTTGAGGGCAGGGCGGACCCGACCGGCGCCGCGCCCCGAGCGTATCATCGAGAACTTACTTATAGAGCGACTCGCCGCGACTTGCCACCCACGCCTGCGCGGGCGGCTGGCCATCCCGACCATCGGTGCTACAATTCGCCGCGTAGAGCGATCCAGCAGCGGGAGTAAGAGATGCCACCGTTGAGTCCTGAACACGAAGAGATCCGCCGATCGGTGCGCGAGTTCGTCGAGCACGAGGTCAAGCCGGTTGCCAACGAACTCGACCGCCGCGGCGAGGAAATCCCCGACAGCATCCTGCGCAAGATGGCTGAGCTCGGCTACTTCGGGATTATCTTTCCGCCCGAAGACGGTGGGCTCGGGCTCGATTACGTCTCGATGGCGATCGTCACCGAGGAGCTTTCGCGCGGCTGGCTGTCGGTCGGTTCGGTGATGACCCGCAATCTGATCACCGGCTCGCTGATTCGCGCCGAGGGCACGCCCGAGCAGCGCCGCAGCTTTCTGCCCCGGCTGGCGCGCGGCGAGATGCTGTCGGCGGCGGCCTTCACCGAACCCGACGGCGGCTCCGATACCGCCTCGTTCAAGACCCGCGCGATCAAGCGCGGCGACGGCTACCTGCTCAACGGGGCCAAGATGTGGTGCACGTTCGCCAATCGCGCGCACGTGCTGACGGTGATGGCGCGCACCGATCCGGATCCGGCGAAGAAGCATCGCGGCCTCTCGCTGTTCCTGTTCGAGAAGCAGCCGGGCGACAAGTTCATGCCGCCGCAGCTCACCGGTGAGCCGATCGCGACCGTCGGCTACCACGGCATGCGCAGCTACAGCCTGAGCTTCGATGAGGCCTGGGTGCCGGCCGCCAACTTGATTGGTGGAGTCGAGGGGCGCGGCTTCTACCAGTTGATGGCGAGTTACGAGGAGGCCCGGATCCAGACCGCGGCGCGCGCGGTCGGCGTGGCGCAGGCCGCTTACGAGGCGGCGGTCCGCTATGCGCATGAGCGCAGCCAGTTCGGCCAGCCGATCGGAAATTTCCAGGTCATCCGCCACAAGCTCGCTCACATGGCGGTGGAGCTCGAAGCGGCGCGCCAGCTCGCGTATCATGCGGCCGCCCAGAAGGACACCGGCAAGCGCTGCGACTTCGAGGCCGGGATGGCCAAGGTGTTCGCGGCCGAGATGGCCGAGCGGGTGGCGCGCGAGGGCATGCAGATTCACGGCGGCTACGGCTATGCGATGGAGTTCGACGCGCAGCGCTACTGGCGCGACGCGCGGGTGCTCTCGATCTTCGAGGGCACCAACGAGATTCAGCTCGAAGTGATCGGCCGGCGGATCATGGAGCAGGGCGCCTGAGCGGCTCCAGGAGCGATCGACGATGTACCTGCTCGACCACGGCCGCTTCATGATCCCGCGCACCGAGCTGAGCTATCCCGGCCATAATCTGAAACTTCATCAGAACGCCGCCGACCCGGTTAAGGCCCCGGTCGATCTCGCGATGGCCGACCTCGAGGACGCCTGCCCCTACGAGTTCAAGGGCGAGCGCAGCCGGCGCGTGGTGGTCGAGGCCTTCAACACGCTCGACTTCGGCGCCAAGGCGATCGCGGTGCGGCCCAACGGCCTCCATTCGCAATTCTTCCAGGGCGATCTCGAAGCGCTGATGCTCGGCGCGCCCAACCGCTTCCATGGCGTGGTGCTGCCGAAGGTGCGCGGCGCGGAGGAAATCGTCACGGTGGCACGGCTGCTCGACGACCTTGAGCGGCGCGGCGGATGGCAGCGGCGGGTGCAGATCGAGGCGCTGATTGAAACTCCGCAGGGTTTGATCAACGCGCATGCGATCGCGAGCGCTTCGGAGCGGATGTGCGGCCTGATCTTCGGGATCGCGGATTTCGCCGCGGCGCTCGGCGTGCGCGAGATCGTCGAAGATCAGAATCGGAATTTCCACTACGCCAAGCAGGCGATGGCGGTCGCGGCCAAGGCCGCCGGCCTGCACGCGATGGATAACGTCTACCTGCGGCTGTGGCGCAAAGACGATCCGCCGGCGCGAGTCGCGGAGATCGAGCGCGGCCTGCGCGAGAAAAATCTCGGCGCTGCAAAACTCGGGATGGACGGCACCTGGGTGATTCATCCGCAGCAGGCCGAGATCGCCAACGCCTGCTTCACGCCCAGCGCCGAGCAGGTCGCCGAGGCGCGCCGCGTGGTCGAGCTCTACCATCGCAACGGCGGCGGCTCGATGGCCGACCCCAACAGCGGCTCGATGATCGACGAGGCCACGGTCAAAATTGCGCTGGTCGACCTGGCGCGCGGCGCGCAAGCCGGAATGGTCACCGACAGCGAGCTGCGCGAGTGGTCGGAGAAGAGCCGAGCGATTACCGGCTACGATATCCTGGAGTTGATGCGCCGCGTGGCGTGAAGCGTCGCGCCACCGGCTTCATGATCGATCAGGGAACCGGCGCGCTGGTCATCAGGCCGGCGCTCTCGTCGAGCCCCAGCATCAGGTTGAGATTCTGCACCGCCTGGCCGGCGGCGCCCTTGCCGAGATTGTCGATCGCCGTCAGCACGCAAAGGGTCTGTGTCCGCCGATCGAGCACGAACGCGAGTTCGCAGAAGTTGGTCGCGCGCACGTTCTTGAGCTCGGGCAGTTCGCCGGCTTTCAGGATGCGCACGAAGCGCGATTTGGCGAAGCTCGCCTCGTAGGCCGCGCGCACGTCGGCTTCGGTAGTGCCCGCGCGCGGGCGGGTGAAGATCGACGTCAGGATGCCGCGCGTGACGGGCAGCAGATGCGGCACGAACAGCACCGCGACTTCACGTCCCAGCGTGGCGCCGATCTCCTGCTCGATTTCCGGCGTATGGCGATGGCTGCCGACCTTGTAGGGGCGGAAGTTCTCGTTGACCTCGGCGAACAGCTGCTCGATTTGCGCGGCGCGCCGCGCCCCGGTGGTGCCGGACTTGGAATCGATCACGATCCAGGCCGGATCGATCAGATCGCGCTTGATGAGCGGCAGCAGGCCGAGCAGCGCGCCGGTCGGATAGCATCCGGGATTCGCCACCAGCCGGGCCTCGCGCAGCTCGTGGCGATGGAATTCCGTCAACCCGTAGACGGCTTGCTTGAGCAGCGCCGCCGCCGGATGGTCGGCGCCGTAAGTCGCCCGATAGGCCGCCGGCTCGCGGAGCCGGTAATCGGCCGAGAGATCGACCACCTTCACGCCGTCCTGCACCAGTTGCGCGATGATTGGCGATCCGACGCGCTCCGGCAGGCACGACAGCACCGCTTCCGCGCGGCCCTGGATCAGATCCGCGCGCAGCTCCTCGAAGGGCGGCAGATCGATACCCGCCAGATGGCGGTAGACCTCGGCGACCTCGCGGCCGGCATAATGCTCGGAGGTCAGCACACTCAGCTCGACCATCGGATGGCCGGCGAGGATTCGCACCGCCTCGATTCCCGAGTAGCCCGAGGCGCCCAGGATCGCAGCCTTGATCCGCGCTTTCGACGGCATCAGTGATTCACTTTTCCGGGTAACACTTTCCTAATCGATTAGCATGATTTCGCGGACCGAACCAGTTCGCGATGATAAGGGCGCTTTTGGAACGCAAAAGCTCGTCAGGGCGGCACTACGACCGCCTCGTTGGGCAGGAAGCTTTCGAGGATCGCGAGCCGATCTTTCATCCGCCAGCGCCCGCCGAGCGCCACCAGCCGGTCCTCCAGGATACAGGCCATATGGAGGTTGGTGCGGCCTTCGGAGTCGGTGTGATAGACCAGCAGATTCGATTTCGCGGTCGCCGCCTCCGCGCCCGGAAACTCAACCATCACGTTCGAGAGCATCCGCATCTCGCGGAAACGCTCGTAATGCCAATGGTCGACGATCAACTTCATCCGGTAGATCAGGCGGTGCTTGTCGTCGTCAATCACGTGCACCGGCAGCCGCCGTTCGTAGTTGTCGCGCGGAATCAGCCGGTAGCTGCCGTCGTCGGTGAACTCGTCGACGAAGCCCTGGATATCGAAGTCGTCGAGCATCCGGCATAGCCGGTACAGGTAGGCGACCACCGCTTCCTTCTTGAGCAGGTAGTCGTGGTCGACGCCAAGCGCGGCCGCCGCGGTCGTCATCGTCTCGCTTCCCATCGCCGCCCCCCGGCCCGCCGTCAGGCGGTCATCGCCTCGATCCAGCCCTCGTAAAAGCCGCGCAACGAAACTTCCTCGGTCAGGTCACCTTCGCTGGCATGCAGGTCGCCGCGCAGCAGGATGGTGTCGGTATAGCGGGCGGGGGCGCCGGCCTGCGCCGCTTCCATCACCAGCTTGTCATCGAGCGAGGCCACCCCGGCGATGCCGAACTGAGCGCTGACCACCAGCGCGCGATGGCGTTTGACTTCCTCGCTTTCGCCGCGGACCGCAAGGTTATAGGTGATCACGTCGACCGCGTCGGGGCCGCGCGGCACCACCTGGCGCACGGTCAGGATGTCCTCGATCTGCAGGAGCATCGTGTTCGGGAAGATATCCGAAACGTAATTCCATCCCTCGCTGCGGCTCAGGCAGGCGGTGAGCGGCAGGTCGCGAGCCGGATCGTACGCCGCCGCCCTGGTCAGCGGCCACTGCAGGAAGCCGTGGCCGTGGCCGAACTTGGCGCTCTTACCGACGCCCGGGCGATACGCGTAGCTGTTGCGATCGAGCATGATCGGCATGTGCAGCAGGCCGGGATGGTAGCCGTCGATGGTGTTCTCGACGAACAGCTTCCAGTTGGCTTTCACGTGATAGCGCTGGAAGCCGAGGAACTCGACCTCGCCGCCGTGCATAATCTCGCGCGCATAGGGAGCGAAGCCGCCGAGATAGCTCTCGAGCGGCATGATGTCGGGGTCGTACGAGGCGTAGATCAGGCCGGCGAAGCTTTCGACCCGCGGCAGCTCCGGGATCGAGTAGTTCTCCTTGACGAAGCCGGGGCCGTAGCCTTGCGCGAGCGGCACGCCGATCAGCCGGCCGTCGAGCGCGTAGGTCCATTGATGGTACATGCACTTGAAGGCCTGCGCGTTGCCCGATACGCGGCGCACCAGCTTGGTGCCGCGATGGACGCAGACGTTCTCGAATACCCGGACGCGGCCGGTCTGGTCGCGCACCACGACCACCGGAGCCTCGCCGATATAGGTGGTTTTGAAATCGCCCGGGTGGGGGATCTCCAGGTCCAGGCCGACCAGGATCCAGAGCCGGCCGAAGATCTTGTCGAGTTCGAGCCGGTAGATCTCCTGGTCGGCGTGGACGCGATGGTTCACCGCGAGCACGCTGCCTTGCGGGTCGCGAGTTACGTAGCGTGCTGCGATCGAGCCGTTCGCGCCGTTGTGCATCGTCGCTTCTCCCTGCCGCCGAGCCGAGATGGGAGAAATCTATCGCGAAGTTAGCGGCGACCGCAAATCTGGCTGGCGGCGAGGCGAATTTATCGCGAACTGCCGTGGGCTCGAGGGGAACGGGAGATGGCTCAACGCTTGCTATCACCATAATAGGTCCTAAAACGTGCAACGCGGGTCGCCTGTTGATAAACCGGTTGACCCCGTCACTAAAAGGCTTTTTCGAGACGGAGACGGTAATGGCGCAAGCTGGAGTGTTTGAAAACGTCAATCAGGTACCCGGTAACGTCGAGCCTAACGGCGACTTCACCAGCCGCTGGCTGCCGACGCTGTTATGGGTCGCGATGCTGTGCGTCTTTTCGACCGGCTACTTCACTGCCGCCAATACTGGCGCCGTCATCACCACCATCCTGCACTGGATTTCGCCGGCTGGGACGCCGCTGATCGATCCGCAACTGGCAAACGTACTGGCCAGAAAAGGCGCCCATTTCAGCCTGTATGTCGGATTTTTCCTGATTCTTATCCATGGCCCGCTGGCCGGCCGGCCGTGGGTTGCGCTGCTGGTCTGCGTAATCGCCGGCACGCTCGACGAGACTCATCAAATGTTCCTCCCCGGCCGCACTCCGACGGTCTTTGACGTCGCGATCGACTCGTCGGGAGCGTTCTTCGGCTGCTTTATGAACGTCGCGGTCAGCGAGGTTCAAAGCGCCCTCTGACGGCCGGCGCGATTCGCAGATTCCGCGCCGCTCGATTTCGCTATAAAGCAGGACGCCCGGGAAGCCATCATGGCTTCCCGGGCGTCCTGCTTTATGGGGTCGCGGCTACGCTGCGCCGGAGAATCCGGGCACCGGGCGGAAAACGATTCCCGCCCCGGCGACTCGCTAGCGCTTGCTGTATTGGGGGCGCTTGCGGGCCTTGTGATGGCCGTATTTCTTGCGCTCGACCTCGCGCGGATCGCGCGTCAGCATCCCGCCCTTGCGCAACGCCGGCCGCAGCGTCTCGACCGCGGTGATTAGCGCGCGCGAGATGCCGAGCCGCACCGCGTCGGCCTGCGCCGAGACGCCGCCGCCGGTGACCTTGACGATCACGTCGTACTGATTGCGCGTTTCGGTCAGCTCGAACGGCTCCATGATACGCATCCGCGAGGTCGGACGCGGAAAGTAGGTCTCGAGCCCGCGGTCGTTGACGGTTACGGTGCCGCTGCCGGGGAACATGCGAATCCTGGCGATCGCCGTTTTGCGCTTGCCGGTGGTCCAGATGATATTTTTCTTCTCGGCCATTTTGTCCGACCTCGATCAGAACTCGATAAGTTTGGGCTGCTGCGACGCGTGGGGATGCTCGGCGCCGCGGTAGACCTTGAGCTTGGTGAAGAGCTGGCGGCCGAGCCGATTCTTCGGCAGCATCCCCCGCACCGCCATCTCGATCAGCCGCTCGGGACGCTTATCCAGCAGCTTGCCGGCACTGGTGCTGCGGATGCCGCCCGGGTAGCCGGTATGGCGATAGTACAGCTTCTGGTCGCCCTTGGCGCCGGTCAGCTTGACCTTGGCGGCGTTGACCACCACCACGAAGTCGCCGGTGTCCTGATGGGGGGTGAATTCGGGGCGATGCTTGCCGCGCAGGATGGTGGCGACGCGCGAGGCGACCCGGCCCAGCGGCCGTCCGGTGGCGTCCACCAGTATCCAATGTCGGGCGCGCAAGCCTTGTTCGCGCGATACGCTAGCGGTCTGTTCAGTCAGCTTCAACTTTAAGCACCGGTGCGCGCTTTTCGGCTGGCGCGCAAATTTTTCTGGCGGGGCCGATGGGATTTGAACCCACGACTTCCGACGTGACAGGCCGGCGTTCTAACCGGGCTGAACTACGACCCCGCCGAACCATCCTTTGTGCCACGTTTGGGGCTTCGGAGCAACCTTACCCCGGCGGAGGGTACTGTCCTAATCTGCTCGCCAGTGTCCTAAGTTCAAGGCGAGAGTGTCCTATTTTCCTTTGAGGCGCGGATCGTCGGTCGAATAGCAATGGCTCGCTTCCATCCGCTCCTTGCGCCATCCGCCTTGATTGTTCGCGGTCGTCCACATTTGGACCAAGACCTGTCTACATTTTTCTGCTGAATCAAAGCTATCGAGCAGTTGCCATTAGCTGAGAGGCTGGTCGGTGTGGATTTTGGCATTAACAGATACCAGCCGATCAAGGCGAGCGCTGCAGCGTGGCGGGGGTTCATGGTCGCCATCCCGGAGAACTCTTAGGCGTGGGTCGTTGCTCCTCAACGACTGGAATCAACATATACCAATCCTTGCGCTGAGTCGCCTCCGTAACTCCCTCCCCCTTTTAGTCTTGGGGGAGGGTTGGGGTGGGGGTCGAAAGGCGGTTCTGAATCTCTGTGAGAACCGCCTCGGTCTCCATCAGCGCTTCGCGATCTGAAAAACGCAGCACGCGAAAGCCACGCTCCGCGAGCCATCGTGAGCGCACCTCGTCGCGGGCACGATGGTCCTGATGCTGTCCGCCGTCGAGCTCGACCACCATCAGGCGTTCGACGCAACAGAAATCGACGATGTACGCGCGCGTCAGCTTTACCGTCGCGATGCCGGCCGGCGTGCCACGGGTGCCCGACGACGGGCTGGTGTTTCGCGACGGCAAGGTCTTCGTGCCGATCGTGCGCGCCAACCGTCTGCGCCTGGCCGAGGTGACGCTGGGCTACAACGACGGCCAGCTGGTCGCGATCGACGTCGGACAGGCGGCGCGCGATGGCGCGCCGGTGCAGCCGATTCTGCGTCGGCCCGGCGCCTAGAACCCCTGCGGGCCCGCGCGCCCGTCCCGTCGCGAGCTTTGACGGCGCCTTGAAATTCGCTTGCCGCGCGAAGAAGACCTGCTTATAAGGAGGTCTGAACCTAAGGCGAACATGGCGCAGCGCAACCCCCTCTACCGCCGCGACCTCCCAAGGAACGCCGCGAATTTCGAGCCGCTCACACCGGTAGGCTTTCTTGCCCGCACCGCCGCGGTCTTCCCCGACCGGGTCGCGATCGTTTACGAAGACCGGCGCTTCACCTGGCGCGAGTTCGACGCCCGCTGCCGGCGGCTGGCGAGCGCGCTCAAGCGCCATGGAATCGAGCCGGGCGATACGGTCGCGATGATCGCGGCGAACACGCCGCATATCCTGGAGGGCCATTTCGGGCCGGCGATGATCGGCGCGGTGCTCAACGCGATCAACGTCCGCCTCGACGCCGCCACTATCGGCTACATCCTCGAACATGGCGAAGCGAAGCTGTTGATTAGCGATCGCCAGTACTCGCCCGAGGTCAAGAAGGCGCTGGGGGCGATGAAATCGCCGCCGCCGGTGATCGATATCGACGATCCTTACACGCCGGGCGGTGAAGCGCTCGGCGAATGCGAGTACGAAGCGCTGCTGGGCGAGGGCGATCCCGAATTCCGTTGCTCGCCGCCGGACGACGAGTTTGACGCGATCACGCTGAACTACACTTCCGGCACCACCAGCCAGCCCAAGGGCGTCGTCTCATGCCATCGTGCCGGCTACCTGAACACGCTCGGCAACGTGGTGATGGCGCAGATGCCGGCGCATCCGGTGTACCTGTGGACGCTGCCGATGTTTCACGCCAACGGCTGGTGTTTCCCGTGGACGGTGACGATGCTGGCGGGCACCCACGTCTGTCTGCGGCGCGTCGAGCCGGCCAATATCTTTCGCGCCTTCGTTGAGCATCGCGTGACGCATTTCTGCGGCGCGCCGGTGGTGCTCAACATGCTGATCAATGCGCGCGACAGCGATCGCCGGCCGTTGCCTGCGCCGATTATCTGCCTGACCGCCGGTTCCGCGCCGCCGCCCACGGTGCTGGCCGCGATGGAAGGGATGGGCTTCGAAGTAATCCACGGTTACGGTTTGACCGAGACCTTCGGCGCGGTGGTAGTTTCGCAGTGGCACGACGAGTGGAACCATCGTCCGCCCGCCGAGCGCGGGCGCCTCAAGGCGCGCCAGGGCGTGCCGAGCGTGGTCGAGGTCGGGGCTGACGTCTTCGATCCGGCGACCGATCAGCCGGTGCCGCGCGACGGCGCCACGGTCGGCGAAATCGTGCTGCGCGGCAATATCATGATGAAGGGGTACTTGAAGAATGCCGAGGCCAGCGCGACGGCCTTTCGCAACGGCTGGTTTCATAGCGGCGACCTCGGCGTGATGCATCCCGACGGCTATCTCGAAGTCACCGATCGCGCCAAGGATATCGTAATCTCCGGCGGCGAAAATATTTCGAGCCTCGAGGTCGAGAGCGCGCTGTTCGGCCACGCCGCGGTACTCGAAGCGGCGGTGGTGGCGCGGCCGGATCCGAAATGGGGCGAGACGCCGTGCGCCTTCGTCACGCTCAAGCCCGGCGCGAGCGCCACGGCCGACGAGCTGATCGCGTTTTGCCGCGCGCAACTCGCCGGCTTCAAGGTGCCGCGCACGGTGGTGTTCTGCGAATTGCCCAAGACCGCGACCGGCAAGGTGCAGAAGTTCATTCTGCGCGAGCGCGCCCGCCAACTCGGCGCGCAGTCCGCGAAAGGTTAGATGGCAGCCGCCGCCGGAGGGAGCGGCGCGGCAGGCCTGCGGTAGTTTCCGGCAGCGTTCAAAACCAGAGGAAAGGGATATCAGAATGGCCGAGAGGAAGAAGCGAAAGGAAGTTGTGGCTTCGATCGCGGAGGCCGCCGCCCAGATCAAGGATGGCATGACCATCGGGCTCGGCGGCTTCGGCTCGGACAACCACCCGATGGCGATCACGCGCGAGATAATCCGGCGCGGGGTCAAGGACCTGACCCTGGTCGGCGCCGCGACCGGCGGCCTCGACATCGATTTGATGATCGGCGCGGGATGCGTGCGCAAGCTGATCGCGCCGTACGTCGGGCAGGAAGCGCTCTGTCCGATCGGCCACAACCTGCGCAAGGCCGCCGAAAGCAAGCAGCTCGAAATCTGGGAGTGCAGCGAGTACACGCTCTACGCCGCGCTGTTCGCCGGCGCCGCGGGCCAGGACTTCATGGCGTGGCGGGGCGGTATCGGCTCGAGCATCCCGGACCTCAATCCCGACATGAAACCGTTTATCGATCCGATCGGCGGGAGCAAGCAGTACCTGGCGATTCCGGCGCTACGCACCGACTGGTCGATGATCCACGTCGGCTGGTCGGATCCGTACGGCAACGGGCAACACTTCGGAGCGCCGTTCGGCGATCGCTGGATCGCGCGCGCCGCCGACCGGATCATGCTGGTGGCCGAGCGCATCGTACCCAACGCGCTGATTCGCAAGAACCCGTTCATGACCTCGGTGTCGTACGCCGATTGCGTGGTCGAAGCGCCCTACGGCAGCCATCCGTTCGGCGCCCACGGCTGCTATCGCGAGGATGTCGCGCACCTGCGCGAGTATGTCGCGGCGAGCGAGGCGAATCGCAAGGGCGACACCAAGCCCTGGAACGCCTACCTCGACAAGTACGTGCGCGGCCCGAAGGATCACGTCGAGTACCTGGAGCGGATCGGACTGCGCAACCTGCTCGGCCTCTACACGGCGCCGATCGTTACCTGGTGAAGCAAGGAGAGAGAATCCGATGAGCGACTACACCTGGAAGGAAATGATGGCGGTGTTCTTCGCGCGCGAGATGGAGGACGGCGATCGCGTCACCGCCGGCGCGCACACCGAGATCTTCTTCGGCGCGACGATGCTCGCCCAGAAAACGCACGCGCCCAATCTCAAGCTGCAGTTGGGCGGCACCTGCTTTCTGTGCAACGTGACGGATATCGAAATCGACGAGCTGCCAATCTCGTCGACCAGCTACAGCCTGTTGAAATATGCCGAGACCGTGCACGACCATCCGGAGACCTTTCTGTTCTATTGTCCGCCGGGCCGCGAGAAGTATTACGAAGACAACAGCCCCTTCCGGAACACCAATCACTTCTGGTTCGCCGACAAATTTTTCGTCGGTGGCATCCAGGCCGACAAGTACGGCAACTCCAACCTGATCGGAATCGGCAAGCCCGGCGATATTACCTTTCGCGGACCCGGCAGCATCGGGATCAACGATATCGCCAACACGGTGCGCGACGTCTATGTGTTCCTGACCTCGCACGACAAGCGCCGGCTGGTCGAGAAAGTGGATTTCGTTTCGTTCCCCGGCCGCAAGCTGCATCGCGAGCATCAACTGCTCTCAACCAGTCCCAAATGGATCGTCACGCCCAAGGCGATTTTCGACTTCGATCCCAAAACCGACGAGGCGCGGCTGGCGGCGCTGTTCCCGGGCGCGACGGTCGAATGGGTGCGGCAAAACACCGGCTTCGAGGTGAAGACCGCGGGCAACGTCAAGGAGATCGAACCGCCGCGCCGCGACGAACTCGAGATCCTGCGCAACGAGATCGATCGGACCGGAGTGCTCAAACAGTGAAGCGCTCGAGGCGCGGGTAATCGGGATGGCGACGGCAAGCAAATCGCGGAGCGCTGCGCAGCGGCAGTATGAGCCCTATCTCGAAGCGGTCTGGGGCCTCAGTAATCACTGGTATCCGGCCGCCTTCAGCCACGAGGTTCCGGACCGCGTGGTGACGGGCGTCATGATCTGCGGTCATGAAATCGCGCTGCGGCGCGCGCGCGGCAAAGTTTACGCGCTGGCTGATCGCTGCGCGCATCGCGGCGTCCGCATCTCGAAGAAATCGATGTGCCTGACCGACGAGCATCTGACCTGCTGGTACCACGGCTTCACTTACGGACTTGAAGACGGGGTGCTCAAGACCATCCTGGCGTCGCCCGACGACGCGCAGATTGGCCGCTTGCGAATCCGCACCTACCCGGTGGAGGAGCATAACGGCATCATCTACGTCTTTGTCGGCGACCCCGACTACCGGCCGATTCCACCGCTGGCCTCCGATCTGCCGATTCGCATCACCGACGATCCCAACCCGGTCGGTCATCCGCTCGATGAGCAGGTCTACGTGCGCGGTATCCGCCGCACCTGCGTCGGCAATTGGCGGCTGGGAATGGAGAACGGTTTCGACTCGGGCCACTTCCTGATTCATTACGATACGCAGTTCATCGTTGCCACCGATCGCGCGCTGGCGCTCGGCTGGCAGACTACGGGGCCCGACGCAATCCGCACCATCGACGAGCCCGACGGTCCCAAGGGGCTGATGAGCATGTTCAAGAGCGGCCAGTTCCGCATAATCCGCGAGAGCGCGCCGCTCGGGATCAAGGTTTACGGGAAGAATCGCCATTATGCGCGGACCTCGATCTACCTGCCGTGCGTGGTGATGGTCGAGAACTGGCCGATCAACGGATGGGCGCAGTACGAATGGCAGGTGCCGATCGACGACTATCGTCACGAGTACTGGGAAGTGCTGGTCGGTCCGGGCGCGACGGAGGAGCAGATCAAGGAGGCGGATTTCAAATACGCGAATTTTTTCGAGCCGCTGGGACTGTGGAACTTCAACGATCCCGACGTCTTCGCACGCGCCGCGCTCCAGGAGCCATACGGAGTCAGCGAGGGATGGGAGCGCGAACAGCTCTGCGCGTTCGACGGCGCGCTTATCAGCTGGCGCAAGCTGGTCTCGCGCCACCATCGTGGCATCGTCGAGCGACCGCGTTGGGCCGGTCCCCCGGCCGGGTAGCATCGGGCGTCGCCGGATTCCCGGGCGCGCGCTTTCCGGTTATTCTGAGGGTCTCAGGTGCGCCTCCTTAGCTCAGATGGATAGAGCACAGGATTCCTAATTGTAGAAAGTCATTTTCTGCGTAGCACTCAGTAGAATTCGATCTAACGAAAAACGCTTGCAACAGGCGGTTTGTTACTCAGTCCAACAGGCGCTTGAATGCTACCGAGTTACACCAACGTACATTGGGAGTCGGCACAAAACTCGGCACACTCGGGACGCCTAGCGGCGTGCGTTGAGGTGCCGCGTTAACCGGTCTCTATGCGAGTTCGCGGTTCCACCTTCAGCTACTTTGCGTCAAGGTCTGTCCGCACGGCGCAGATCGGCAGTCCAATAACCCCATCTGGTGTCAACTACGCGACACGTTCGCGCTTTTCTCAACTATTATCGATCGAAGGAATTGAAATTGACTGCGCCCCCTGTTTACCTCCCTAGTCTCCCACGTTCTGTCGAGAATCGAATTGATAAGAATTTATCGCACACACCAAGTTGTTGCCTCTATTGACCGTCGTGACGGGCCCTTGAGGGAAGAGATGGCAATTCGAACGGCGTCGAGCCTGCGCGGGCTTACGGTTCTAGTAATAGTTGGGTTGTCTTTGGTGCTGCTCGGCCATCGCCGAGCCTACGCGGCCGGTCCGATAGGTACCCAGCCGGTGGATAGAGCTTCGAGTAAGCATAATGGATCTGCGACTCCATCTGCGACTCCTACCGCCACTTCGACGTCGTCCGGAGCTCCAACGCCGACCGCCACTCCGACACCTGGCGATGGCACGACCTACTACGTTTCGCCCACCGGCAGCGACTCAGCCGCGGGGAGTTTCAGCGCTCCGTGGCGGACGATTCAGAAAGCGGCCGACACGTTGCAGGCGGGCCAGACCGCGATCATCTCGGCGGGCAACTACGGCGAGCGGGTCTCGATTGCGGGCTCGGGGACACCAGCCAATCCGATCACTTTGCAGGTCGCCGCCCAGGCGGATGCCCAGCTCCTGGGCTTCGATCTCACAGGCAGCAACTGGGTGCTGAGCGGGTTCGACATCTCGACACAGACCAACGGCAGCGAAGGGTACGGGATCCACGTATCCGGTTCAGCCGCGAACGACACTATTGAGAACAACTACATCCATGAACTCTGCCACGAAGGGATCTTCATGGAGCCGGGAGTTTCACACATCTCGGTGCTGAACAACCGCATCTGGCGGGCCGAGATGGCCGGCGCGCAGGTCGATGGGCTGAACGATCTCATTGAGGGCAACGAAGTCTGGGGCACCCAGCAGTATCCTGCCAGGGCCCATGGAATTTATTCGGGATGCAAAATAAGCGGTGGCGCCGATGCGGACGCGTTTCGCTTCTTCGGACAGCATCACGTGTTCCGCTCCAATTACGCGCACGATATATATACGTCATCGCCGACCAACCCCAATCCGCACACCGACTGCTTTCAGACTTGGGGCAGCAGCGCGATGGAAGTGGACGACATCCTGATTGAACGCAACTTCTGCCGCTGGCCGGTCGCCTCATCGACAGTGGACGCGGAGACCGCGATGATCGAAGGAGTCGATGGCCCGGTGGGAACGGTAACCTTTCAAAACAACGAGCTGTCTGACATGCGGCAGGGCATCAATGTAGGGTCCAACGTCGCCGCCTTGAAACTTTACAACAATACCTGGGATCACATACTGCAAGAAGCGGTGATTTTCTCGGATACTCGATCGCCGAACGACGAGATCATCAACAATATATTCTACGATGTCGGCAGCGGCGGCGACTCCTACGCGTCGGTTTGGAGCGGTAACCCGGTCTTCGAAGCCAACGATTTCTACATGCCGGGCGGCGCCAGCGTCGGCAGCTATCCGAGCGTGGAGCCGTTCCTCAGCGTCGATCCGATGTTCGTTAACTACGGTGACTCGACCGGAGCGGGCGCGGATTTCCATCTGCAAGCGAGTTCAGGCCTGAATGGCGCCGGGATCACGCTGCCGCAAGTCACCAACGATTTCTACGGCAACCCCCGGCCTGCAACTGGATACTCAGTCGGCGCCGCCCAATGATTGTCTCAGTATGGATTCCGGCGGATATGACTCTGTCGAACTTGAATCATGACGGGCGCCCCCACCTAACGTCGCGAATGGCCACAAGCCGCCGAGCATCCAGCCCGCTGCGGCGAGGCGAGCAGCTACGTGCGTTCGACGGCGCGCTTATCGCCTGGCGCAAGCTGGTCTCGCGCCACCATCGCGGAATCGTCGAGCGGCCGCGCTGGGCCACTTCCGCGGCCGGGTAGCATCGAGCATCGCCGGATTCCTGGGCGCGCACTTTCCGGTTATTCTGAGGGTCTCAGGCGCGCCCCCTTAGCTCAGATGGATAGAGCACAGGATTCCTAAGCTTGCCCGCTATGTTTTCTCAGATCGGCCCATGTCATATAAGGCCCGAAATATAAGGGTTTTTTGAGAACCGACATCATCTCAGATCGTCCTGAAAAAGCCCAATGTGGGCACTGAGTGGGCACTGACGCTGCCTCACTAACGCTTTGACTTATACGGCAATGCGGTATAGGAGCCTCAATGCATACGGTTCGTCGAGACACCGCCATATCTCGCTGACGCCAGGGTCGCCGGCCTGACGGAAGGCGACAGGGAGGCGGTGGTTGAGCTGTTCGCCAATCACCCGGAAGCTGGTGACTAAATCGGCGGGACTGGCGGCGCCCGCAAGGTTCGTGTCGCGGGTCGCGGTAAGGGAAAAAGCGGTGGGTATCGTGTGATCGCATTTTACTCTGGCAAAGACCTGCCGGTGTTTTTGCTGGCGATCTATTCCAAGGGAGAGAAAGCGAATTTGACCAAAGCTGAAAGGAACGAGTTGAAGGGCATTTTGGGGGATATCGTTCGGGAGTACAGGAAGGGATTGAAGCGTCATGTCTAAGATTGGAACGAGGCTCATCAAAGCAGCCAAGGAAGCTCGCGCTATTGTGCGGGGTGAAATCACCGATGGCTTCGTCGTGCACGTGCCGGATGACGTCGACGTCAAGGCGCTCAGGAAGAAACTGAAATGCTCTCAAGCGGAATTTTCCAGGCGCTTCGGGTTCGCCATCGATGCCGTGCAGGATTGGGAGCAGCAACGCAGGACACCGGACAGAACGGCGCGCATTTTTTTAACCGTGATCGCGCGTGAGCCGGAAGCGGTCCGCCGCGCACTGGGGCGATCGCATGGGATGAGGGCAACCGGTCCAAGTGCCAAAGGAAATGGACCATTATGAAAAAGAAACTGCCACGCTTGCGAAGCGATAAAGAAGCCGAGGACTTCGTCGAAAAGGCCGACCTGACCGAGTACGACTTGTCCGGCATGCGACCAATCCGCTTTGAGCTTCAGGCCCAAAGGCGAATGAGCGTGAATCGGAACTATCTGCATCGCTGCTTCGAAGCGTTCGAAGAGGTCACGAAAGAGAGATACGGCACTGCCCAGGATCTGGCGGCCATCGAGTCGGCCGTTGCCCCTCTGCGCAATCGAAGACCGTTGACCTACGACGATCTCCGAGAATTCGAATCACCTCGCAATTGGGGGTTCAAGACGTGGTGGGTCTTCCCTCCGGAGCATCATGTGACTGCGGAGCTGAAGAGTCCCAAGTTCAACTTTTGGCGGCTTCCGGAAAACGAACACACCCTGGTCAAATCTCTGCTCGACGTCTTCAAGTCCATCGAGCTCGTGTCGATCATTCTTCGCTTCGTGAGACCAGAGCATTACGGCATTATCAGTCCTCCCGTCGAAAGGATTCTCGATGTGCGCCGCGGCGGCAACGCTGTCGAGACCTACCTGAACTACATCGAGGATCTTCGCGCGATCGCAGGGCATTATGGCTTTAAGCGGGTGGCAGATGCGGACATGGCGCTCTGGGTTTTCTATGAGCGCTGCTTCGGCAGTACGCCGGACGCGGCGACGCAAACCGAATACGCGAACGATCCATTCATCCGTAAATTGCGCGCCAAGAACCTCATGGGACATTTCCTTGAGGATTCCACCTACGCACAACGGGCGGACTCGCTTTTAGAGACGAATCATATAGTCGCAGGACAGTTCGGCGGTATCGCATTTGAACAAATGGTCCGCAAACGTGGGCCGCGCGGCAAAGATTGGGACGAAAAAGAGCTTAAGGTCATCATTGACGAGCTTTATAGCGATGGGGTTATAGACGACCTCACCCACGGAAAGTGGCAGCAGGCGCGGCACACTCGTAACAAGGCCATTCACATGAATCCACCGCCGACTCCTGAAAAAGTGAAGCAGCTAATCGAGCTGCTCGACCTGTCTACTCCTGACCCGGCGCCGGCGAGGCGCTGAGATCGTCATCAATATTCTGCTAGAAGACCCGAGGAACGCGTGGGCGAGGATCAAGCTCGCCCCGAATCATCACCGTGTTCCGACAACCAGTGTAACTGCGGGCCTCTTGCAAGGCCTTCCATTGGTATTTCAATGCCGCAGCCTAATTCCCTAAGAGCAGGCACCAGGAACTCACGATATTTCTCGCCTGCCAGCAAGACGACCGAGGTTCCGGGCAGACAGCACAATCGCAGTTGTTGAGCGACCTTGTCTGACCATTGCTTGCGCTCCGCAACGGTCTTTTCGTTGAGCGTTTCATCGTACGGCTCAATCACCTTATCTGGCGCGACCAGTCCGTACTTCGCAGAGAGAATGAACCACTCGCCGACCTGCCTCTCCACGAAGGTGCGAGCTTTTTGGAACCACGCCGAACAGTAGAGTTCGCGCGCGGGCACCGGACGATCATGCTTTACAGAAACGCACGAGACGAGAAACACCTTTTTTGGCCTCGGGACGATATCCAGCTCTTCCGCTCGCTGAACGGCCTTTTTCCTGAGTTCCTTGAGCCTCGCGCAGAAGGGATGGTTTGCGTTGCCTTGGATGTTGAGCGGCAGACTCAGCGCTTTGAGAAGATGGTCTTCGAGTACCCAGGGTTTCGGCGTCTCGACCCATGCGATAAGCGCATTGTCGGTCATCCATCCGCTCAGGGCGCTTTCCTTCTCGACAAATGTTTGAGTCTTGCCCGAACCGACACGCCTCAAGATTGTTCCTAACTCGTCTTCGAGCAGGCAGCCCAGAGTTGTACGAAGCGTGGAGAATTCCGCGATTCCTTCAAAGTGAGACCGGAGGCGATCTTGGAGAGTTTTTTTGCTTTTGTCATTTTTTGGCGATATGCCGACGTAAAGAAGGGTTGATTCATCTCGGACGACGCATGAATCAATAGGAACCGTTGGCGGCACCCTTTGGAAAAACCATGCGTAGACACCCGGGGAACGCGGCGGAAGGGTTGGATTGTTCATCAGCTCGCTCCAGCGGTAGAGACGGGACGAGTTTACAAGCTGTTGTCCGAGCTCTGCGATTTCCTTCGACGACAGGTCACTAACCAGCAACGGCGGAGCGGAATGCTCTCCTTCCTTGCGGTCTGGAGCAGGCCGTTGGCCGGTTCGAAGAACAGAAAATCCCAGCCGCAACAGATAGCGTTCCGCCTCTGTCGTGATGAATTCACCGCTCGGTAGCTCCCGCCCTGTCGCGATCTCGCAGGCTACCGATATGACAAATTTCGGCGGGTAGCCTTTGCCTTGGTGGTGCAGCACAACGCTGCGGTTTTGGCGCGATGGAGGGACTCTTTCGCGGTCGATCCGAGCCAAGGCCTCTAAGACATGTTCACGATTGATTCCTTGAGGAATCACGAACGCCTCTCAACCCCACGAGGTATCGGCCAAATGTAGCCCGGCGTCAGGCTGACGCTCGGCCGTCGTTCGTTTTCGAGTTCGCCCGGAGGAGCCGCAATCTTCCAATCCCACACGGCACTAATTTCTCCGCTCTCGGCTGTTCGCACAAGTCTCTGGCGCGCTGATGGCAAGGAACTTGCTCTGCCTACAAATCCAGCGAGCCGCACTTTGATGTGCGGGTTCCAGATTTTCACAGCGAGGCGTCGGTATGGAAGGCAGCGTCTATCTCAAAGCGCGGCAGGAATGGGACGAGCGTTACGCCGATCTGGTTCTCGGCAAACGCAACTGGCAGATCGCCGCCGCCGGCATGATGGCCATCACTCTGGTGCTGGCCT
>Ga0307373_10004109_pt1 | contig 24719 bp, 22 predicted proteins | sample OX2MG_FD_202534 | JGI IMG/M metagenome (GOLD analysis project Ga0307373, IMG submission 202534) | Soil microbial communities from Risofladan, Vaasa, Finland - OX-2 | ecosystem: Environmental > Terrestrial > Soil > Coastal area > Acid sulfate soil | place: Finland: Risofladan, Vaasa | collected...
GTCAGAGAGGGCTGCAAGAGCAGGTGCCGGACGTGGGAGTGACCGTTGGACGGTTCGTCGGGAGCGACGTTCTGGCGCCGCGACAGGTCGTCATGCTGATAGACCAATTCCATCGGGGCCATCCGCTCCAGCGCGCTCGCCAGGTCGCCCAGTAGGAGCGGTTCGTTCTCGTTCACGGCCAATCCGAAGGTGGTGTGCAGGGACTGCACGAAGAGCCGCCCGTCGTCGAGACCGCTGGCGCTGACCGCCTCCTGGAGGGCGGGGGTGAGATCGATGAATTCGGTCGCGCGGCGGCTGGGCACGCGGATCCGGCGGGTGGTGATCATCGGCCACTACCAATCGCCGCCAGCAGCAGCGCCCGCACCGAGGGTAGGGGAGTGGAGGCCGCGGCCGAGGTGGACACCGACTCCACCACGCCCGCGAACGCCACCTGGCGGGGCTGGTCGCCGAGGTCCGCCAGCAGGCGCGAGGCGCGAGCCAGACAGAGGTCTCCCAAGAGGAGGTCGCCGGGCGTCGCCAGGCCTTCACCCAATCGCTGCATCCCACACCCGACTTCGACCAGGGCCGCGGCCAGGGCCAGGACTGGCTCGGCCGCCACCTGATATTGGGCAAATACGCTTTTCAGCCCCGCCTCCCACAGCGACTCCAGTCGCTCGAGATCGGGCGGAGGGGCTTCGAGCTGGTCTCTCATGGGACCAGAACGGGTTCAATGACGGTCACCGCCAGCTGACGGAAGGCGGTCAGCGCCCGGAGACACGATTCGTCGTCGTGGGTGACGACGTAATAGAGGCCGAATCCCAGGACGGTGTTCAGGACCAGTGGCACCAGCACCTCCCGTGGCACCAGCAGGCGTGCCCGGCCGCCCGACTCAAGGCGATCCAGCTGCTCTTCGATCAGCTCTCGGTAACGGGCGAAGAGTTCGGGCAGATAGGCCTGCAGGGACTCGCCGCGGGGAGCCTGGATGAGTAGGTCAAAGGCCACCAGCTGCGCGTCGCCGAGTTGGCGCAGAGCATCCCAAATCGCGACCGCGCCCGCCTCCAGCACCTCCAGCGGTTCATCGAGTCCGTTCAGGGCCAGCCGGAGTTGGTCCACCGAAGCCGCGGTCAGGTAGCGCCAGGCCTCGACCAGAAGCTCGGCCTTGGTGGGGAAGTAGTACTGCAGGTTGCCGACCGCGACACCGGCATGGGCGGCGATGGATCGCACCGTGGTGCGTGCATACCCGCGCTCGAGCAGGGCCTCGGCGGCGGCGCGCACGATCTGGTCGCGCGCACTCAGTCCAGAATCTGACGTCGGCTCATCGGTCATACGTACGTACTAGTCTACCGGTCGGACGCTTCACCGAGGTGGGGTGGTGGCGGCCGCCGGCCGCGGCCCGGCGCCCGTGGCCGGGCCCCGAGGGCGTCCGAGATCGCGTTCAGGGTCGGCACCGAGACCACCTCGCGTCCGCCCGCCCGGCGTGCTCCCGACGCCAACGACCGCTCTTCGAGCGCGGCCAGGAAACGCAGCGCCAGGCGTTCTCCCCCGGCGGTCAGCTCGACCACCGTCACCCGTCCGTCGTCCTCCCCGCGGCGCCGCCTGACCAGGCCCCGGGAGGACACGCGATCGACCAGGCGGCTGACGTTGGAGCGATCACAGTGCAGAGCCTGTGCCAGGCCTCCGACCGTGCCCGGCCGCTGGACGGCGCACAACAACTCGCACTGTTGCGCGGTCAGCCCCAGCTCCTGACTGCACGCTTCAAAGGCGTCATTCAGCGCCACACGCAGCCGACCCAGCGCTTGCGGAAGCGTCTCGGCGGCATCACCGCCCGACTCCGGCACGGGTCGGATTGTAGCCACCGTTGTTGACATGGTCACGTATCTCCGCGCCCCTTTTGGCCGGCCGCTTTTTATGCTCCGGTCTTCGTTCCGCCCGGTCCGACCATGAACGACGGCGGAAGGGGTCAAGGGCGTGGAAACAATGGGGACCTTGCGGCCCGGTCAGGGCAAGGTGGGGCGGCTCCAATAGCTATCATCGTCGCTGTGCTGCGCTGGTTCACGGCGGGAGAGTCTCATGGTCCTCAGTTGACCGTGATCATCGAGGGACTGCCCTCGGGCTTAGAGCTCGTCGCCGCCGATTTGCGTCCTGATCTGGCCCGCCGCCAGGGCGGCCACGGCCGTGGCGCGCGGCAGCAGATCGAGGTTGACGGGGCTCGCATCGTGGGCGGGGTTCGCGGCGGAGTGACGCTTGGTAGCCCGGTCGCCTTGGTGGTGGAGAATCGCGACCACGCCAACTGGTTGGCCGAGATGACGCCGGAGCGCGAGGGATTTGCCCCCAAACCGATCACCCAGCTCCGCCCCGGCCACGCCGATCTGGCGGGGGCCCTCAAGTACGCCCACACCGACATCCGCAACGTCCTGGAGAGATCCAGTGCCCGCGAGACCACCTCGCGAGTTGCCGCGGGCGGAATCGCGCGCAAACTCCTGGGTCACTTTGGGGTGCGCATTTTCAGCTTCACGCAGTCAATTGGGCCGGTCGACATCGGCTATGACGCGGTCGATGTTGACGCTGTCACCGACGACGAGATCGCGGCTTCCCCAGTGCGCTGTCCGCAGGCCGAGGGCAGCGCTCGGATGGTCGAGGCCATCGACGCCGCGGGTGATCGCGGAGACACCCTGGGTGGCACCTTCAGGGTCATCGCCAGCGGCCTGCCGATCGGTCTCGGCAGCCACGTGCATTGGGATCGAAAGCTGGACGGCCGCCTGGCCATGGCCATGCTCTCCATCAACGCCATCAAGGGGGTTGAGTTCGGCGCCGGTTTCGAGGGGGCTTCGCTGCCCGGCTCCCACTTCCACGACCAGATCGAATACGAATCAGGTCGATTCCGGCACCTCAGCAATCGGGCCGGCGGCCTCACCGGAGGCACCACCAACGGCGAGCCGATCGACCTGCGCCTGGCCATCAAGCCCATCTCGACCATGAAGACTCCGCTCCGCTCGGTCGATCTGGCCAGTAAGCAGGCGGTCTCCGCCCACTATGAACGGAGCGACGTGTGTGTGGTCCCGGCCGCCGGGGTCATCGCCGAGGCAATGGTTGCGCTGACCTTGGCGGACGCGTTCCTGGAAAAGTTCGGTGGCGATTCGATGCTCGAGATCGAGCGCAACTGGCGCGGCTACCTGGCCCAGATCGCGGCCAGCTGATCCGCCTCAGCGGCGGGCAGCCGGCCGCCGCCACCAATCCACGGGGCCGACCCCGGAGGCGCGCCCTCTCAGGCCGTGCCCCGGTTCAGTCGGTCCCAATTGGCCTGGCAGGCGACGCACCGGGTGGCGGCGGAGAAGAACCGCAGCCGTTCCGGATCGATCGGCCGCTGGCAGTCCTCGCAGACCCCGTACTGGCCCTCGGCCAGCCGCTCCAGGGCATGCTCCACCTGCTCCCGGTTCTCTGTCAGCAATCCCACCAGGGTGCCGCTGGTTTCGCGTTCACTCAGAACCTGGGCGACGTCGGTGTCTTCGAAGTCGTGGCCGACGACGTCACCGGTCGATTCGGCGATGGGGCGATTCATGCCCGATTCACTTTCAAACGAATCCTTCAGGGCAGCCAGCGTACGCAAGCTGGCCTCCAGGGTCTGTTCCTGGCTCGGCTCGGTCGGTCGCGTTTGTGATTTGGACATTGATCAACCTCCAATTGCAAACGAATCCATCAGTTGTGCAGCGAGCAGTGCGGAAACTGGACCCAAGGGCCGGTTCGTGCCCCGCTCGGTTGGTTGTTTGTGTGATTTGGACATTAACTAACCTCCGGTGAGCGCTGGAACGGGACTTGGAGCAGGTATGTTCCGTTGCGTGCCACCGCAGTTGCGACCCTCCCTTTCGGCCCCGCCTGGCAGAGCCCGCGGCTGGGGCTGGATCCGCCGAGTCGGCCCCGCCCTGCTGGGGCTGTCGCTTCTTTGTTCGTGCCAGCTTGGGTCGCTCGGAGCGGCAGCCCCAGCACCCCCACCAAAGGTGGCCAGTGCGGCCGGCAACCTCTCCTGCCCGCGCTCCGATCACGGACTCGATGAGCCCCAGCTGGGCTGGGGATTCTGCTACCCGGCGAGTTGGAAATACATCGAGCGCGTGCAGCCGAGCACCGCGCCCAGCGGCGTCGACACCACCTTTGACGTGGTGGTGGATGCTCCGGCCGGATCGGTCGGAACAGACCAGGGACAGTTTGGCTTCATGATCATTGGCACCTACGAAAAGGGCTCGGCCACCACCCTGGCGCAGTGGGCCGCCACCAACCTCGGCCCCTCCTGGGTTCTGAGCCCGATCACCTGGGGCAACTCGCGGGAGGCGGCCCTGGCCCAGGGTTCGCGCACCATTCGGCTGGCCCGGACCGCCCATCACGTGGTCGAACTGGATGTGCGCTCCGGCCAGGGCAACCTGAATTTGGATGCGGTCATGACCGCCGGCCTGGATACCTGGCGCTTCGACTATTGACGGCTTCCAGTACTGGATGAGTTCCTGACCTAGCTGTGCGCCGCGAATAAGAGGGCGGTATCGCGCTCTAGGGGTCACGGGTGCGGGGTGGTTGAGGGGGCGAGCGGCCTAGCTCGAGGGACGGTGGAAGAGGGATTGCAGGCGCAGGGCCAGGGACATGTCCCCCTTCAGCTGCAGCTTGCGGGTCATAAACGCGGTCGTGGCTTCCATCTCCCCGGTCAGGATCTTGACCGCGTCGCCGGCGGAGGCGGAGACGGTCAGGCGCGGCGCCTCGGCCTCGCCCACGCTCGCGGTCGCCTGTCCGTTGGCGATGGTCACGTACCAGCGCCCGCCCTCCGGACCGGAGAGGTCAAATTGGATGGTGGCGTTCAAATCGCCCGCCTTGGCCGCGTCCAGGTAGCCGGGCATACGGTCGAACAGCTGTTGCGGGGTGATGGCCTCGTTCATTGGATCCTCCAATCCCAGGAATCCGGGGCGCCGTAGTTTGAGTCATCTTATACAGCGGACGATGACCGAATTAGCTCTCTCCGAGGTGGCCGATTCCGTCTGGCGGCTCTCGCTGCCCATGCCCTGGAGCCCGCTCGGCAGCGTGCACTGCTACCTCTTTCCGCGTGGGGATCGAGTCGACATGATCGACTGCGGCTTGAAGACCGAGGATTCGGCGCAAATGGTCCAATCGGCGGTGGAGCGCCTGGGCGGGGTGGGGGCCAGGGTGGGGAATCTGGTGGTAACGCACATCCACCCCGATCACTACGGGGGGGCGGGCGAAATCGTGTCGCGGGACTCATCGGAGCTCTACATCCATCGCCTCGAGGTGCCGATGATCCGGCCTCGATACCGCGAGGTGGGGCCGCTCTTGCACGAGATCGTGGAGTACTTCGTGGTCCACGGTGTGCCCAACTCCGAGGCGGAGCTCATGAAGGACACCTCCATGGGCCTGCTCCAGTTCGTGGTCCCGGTACTGCCCACCGTTCAATTGGACGGATCGGAGCTGTTGCGCCTGGGGCGACGCGAACTGCGCGTCGTCTGGACGCCCGGCCACTCGCCCGGACACGTCTGTTTGTTCGACGCGAGCGATGGATTGCTCTTCGCCGGCGACCACCTGCTCCCCAACGAGAGCCCCAACATCGGGCTTCACCCACAGAGCACTCCCAATCCGCTGGACGACTTTCTGGCCGGCCTCGTGGCTCTGCTCGCACTCTCCCCGCAGGTCGTCTTGCCCTCGCACGGTGGCGTCTTCAACGACCCCGGTCGCCGGGTGGACGAGCTGTTCGCGCATCACCAACGGCGCAAGTCGCAGATCGAGCAGATCGTCGCCGGCGGAGCCCAGAGTGGGTGGGAGGTGGCACGTTCGGTCTGGGGTCCGAGGGACCCGCACTCCATGCGTCTGGCCCTGCAGGAGGGGTTGGCCCACCTCCAGTCGTTGGCCTACGAGGCGCGAGTCGAGAAGCGGGTCGAGGCCCGGCGGGTCATGTGGCGGCCTCCACGTTGAGGGTGCCGAGCCCCAGTGGCAGCAGGCGGGCGGGGTAGACACCGATTCCGATCGTGCCGGGTCCGGCGTGGGCCCCGACTACCGGTCCCAGCGGCAGCAAGAGCAGCGTTTCCGACCTTTCCGAGAGGCGGTCGGCCAGCGCCTTCGCCTCGGCTTGGGCGTCGGCATGGCCGACGATGACGCAGAGTTCCTCCTCGGCGAAGGCTCCGGCGGTCAATTCGTAGAGCCGCTCCAGCGCCCGGCCCGAGGTTCTGACCCGCTCCAGGGGCGCCACCTGCCCGTCCCTGAGGGTGAGCACGGGCTTGATCTGGAGCATCCCTCCGAGGAGCGCGCTGGCGGTCCCGATGCGCCCTCCCCGGCGCAGGTACTCGAGTGTGCCGACGGTGAAGTAGACGCGCAGCGCGGAGAGTACCGGCTGCAACTCGGAGCGCAGTTGGCGTCGCTCCCGGCCGCGCCCGGAAAGCCGGGCGGCGGCCAGTGCGGCCAAACCCAGGGGCATCGAAACCAGGCCGCTGTCGATCACCTCGATGCGCCCTGGAGCAACCAGCTTGGCGCCCTCTTGGGCGGCCGAGAAGGTGCCGCTGAGATGCTCGGGGAGGTGCAGCGAGAGAATCTCATCGTGGCTTTCGAGGAGCTCCTCGTAGGCCTGGGCGAATCTGCCCGGCGAGGGCTGGGATGTGGTGGCGACGGAGCTCGAGGCCCTCATTCGACGATAGAAATCGTCGGGCGTGATCTCCACCCCGTCCAGGTAGCTCTGACCCTCCACCATCACCGTCAGGGGGACGACGGTGATCCCCAAGTCCCGGGCCAGGTCTCTCGGCAGGTCGGCGGTGGAGTCGGTCACCACCGCTACCGGACGTCTCAAGGCACGAGCAGGCGGCGCTTGGAGGATCGGGTCGACTGCAGCGCGCTGGCGGCCTCGACCAGGGCCGAGAGCATGCCCTCGGGAGCCCGTTGCGCGTCATCCAGCCGGCTCACGAATCCGGTTGCGGCGCTGGTTATGCGGGCCGCCAGGCGCGATCGACCAAGCCCGGCCAGGATGGTGCCCAACCCCATCGTGGACAGCCCCTGAATTTTGGCGGAGGGGCCCGCGTTCCCCTCCAGCAGGGCCCGGGCGGCCTCCTGGGCGCCGCGTCCGGCGGCCTCCAGCCGTCCCATCCAGTACCCCAGGTGGACCAGGATGTCGTCGCCTGGATCGCGACGGGAATCCGCCAAGTAAAGGCGGGCGGCGAGCTTCTCATCGGCGATGGCGGCGAAACGCTCCACCGCCGCCCCCAAGCGTTCGATGACCTCGCTGCCGAGCGTCACGGTCCTCCCGGTGGGGCTGAAGACGATGCGGGAGCGGCCCCCCGAGCGGGCGCCGGTGGCGGGCGCATAGCCGCGTTCGGCCAGGCCGCTGCGCTCCAGGTCGCGCAGCATCGCGTATGCGGTCCAGGACGAAATGCCCATGCTGCTCGCCACCAGCGAGTAGTGGACGCCGCCACTGCTCTCGACGGCCAATTTGCGCAGCGTTTCCAGGGCCACCCGTCGACGCGGGGTCAGCGAAGCCTTAAAACTTCCCACCCGACTCCCATCCCCGGGCGCGGTCCCAAATCCTCGAGCTGGAGCCGGGCACGCGCTCTAAATGCTCGTCCGACCTGGATCGTCGGGCAGATCGGGCAGATCCAGGCTGTTGACGAGGTTGCGGAAGACATCGAGACGGTCGTCGTCGCCGCTCCGGCCGTCCCCGGCCGCGGTGTCGTCCGGGTCGGGGGTCACACCCGCCTCCTCCAGCACGGCCGTGGCGACGAAGATCGGACACTCAAAGCGCACGGCCAGGGCGATGGCGTCGCTGGGGCGGGAGTCGATGTCGACCTCGCGACCCATGTGGACGACCTGGAGGCTGGCGTAGAAGACCTCGTCGGCGAGGGCGGTGACCACGATTCGGTTGAGCTGGATGCCCAACTCGGCGAAGACGTGATTGATCAGGTCGTGGGTGACCGGACGCTCGACAGCGACGCCGGTGATCTTGAGGGCGATGGCGTTGGCCTCGAAGTTGCCGATCCAGATCGGGAGGTAGCGCTCGGCGCCCTTCTCCTTGAGGATCACGACGTGCTGTCCGGTGGCCATGTGGACCCGAATGCTGTCGACGGCCACCTCAAGTTGATTTTCCGTATCGCCCTCCACCCTTCAGTCTACCCACGGTCGGCGGGCCTGGATCCCGGACAATGAAGGAAGTGGCGAAGTTGACCCGGCGTGAGCAGCTGGTGCTGATCGACGCCCACAGCCTCATCTACAGGGCTTTTTTCGCGCTACCTCCGATGAGCACCTCGCGCGGGCTGGTGACCAACGCCGCCTACGGCTTCACCTCCATGCTGGCCCTGGTGCTGGCCGCTCGCCCGCGCTATGCGGTGGCCGCCTTCGATACCGGTCGGCCCACCTTCCGCAGCGCCGAGTTTGCCGGCTACAAGGGCGGCCGGCGCCCGATGCCGGATGACCTGAGACCTCAGTTCGACCTCGTCAAATCGATCCTGGCCGCGCTCCAGATTCCGATCCACGCGGTGGAGGGATTCGAGGCCGACGACCTCATCGGCACCCTCTCCGCCCAGGCTGAGCAGGCAGGCTTGGCGGTCACCATCGTCAGTGGGGATCTCGACTGTCTGCAGCTGGTGAGCGATGCCACATCAGCCCTGGTCCCGCGCCGGGGGGTGAGCGAGACCACCCTCTACGGCCCCGACCAGGTGCGCCAGCGGTACGGACTGGAACCGGCCCAGCTGATCGACTTCAAGGCCCTGCGGGGCGACACCTCGGACAGCATTCCCGGCATTCCCGGGGTGGGCGACAAGACGGCCGCCGAACTGGTTCGCCGATTTGGCAGCGCGGAGTCCATCCTGGCCGGTCTCGAGGAACTGAAGGAGGGCCGGGTTCGTAGCGCTCTGGCCGCCAACTCCGAATCCCTACTCCTGGCCAAGCGCCTGGTCACGATCCGGCGCGACGTGCCGATCGAACTCCATCTCGAGGAGGCCGGCTGGCTGCACTACGACCGCGAGGCGGCCCAGCGGGTATTTGACGAGCTCGAGTTCCGGCAGCTCCTGGCCCGCTTCCCAGTCCCCGACCAGGTCGCCTCGCAGTCCCTCCTGGATCTCACCCCCGAGCCCCCGCCGAGCGCGGTGCGTCCGGTCGACCAGGAGACCATCGGGGCCCTGCAGGCCGAACTCGCGGCCCAGGGGCGAGCCGCCCTGGCGGGTCTCTGGGAGGGCCCCGCGCGCACCGCCTCCCCGGCCGGATTCGGGGTTGCCACCGCTGCCGGCGCCTGGTACGTGCCGGCCCCCATGCTGGCCCAGCTCAAGGCCGCCTTGCCCTCGGTCTCGCTCATCGCCCACGACGTCAAGGAGACCCAGGTCGTCCTGGGTGGGGACAACCGTTGGGAGTTCAGCACCCACCTGGCCGCCTATCTGCTCGGCCAGGGCACGCGCGATCCGCGCCTGGAGGATCTGGCCCGGGAAAAGCTGGGCCTGCAATTGCGGTCCTGGGAGCAGCTGACCGGGCCCAGGCGATCCGCGCTGCCGCTGTCGGAGTTGGTGGCCGCGGAGTTGGCGGATTTCGCCGCTTCGCAGGCCAGCGCGATCCTCAGGTTGGGTCCCCTGTTGGAGGCCGAAATGCGCAATTTGGGGGTTGATTACCTCTTCCACGAGATCGAACTGCCGCTGGCCGCGGTGCTGGCCGAAATGGAGGCCGCCGGGGTTGCGGTGGACGTCGATTATCTGCGGGAGATGGGGACGGAGCTGGGAGCCCAGCTCGCCGACCTGGAATCGCGCGCCTGGGCCCTGGCCGGGTATCAGTTCAACCTCAACGCTCCCCAGCAGCTGGCCAAGCTGCTCTTCGATGATCTGGCGCTGCCGGTGGGAAAGCGCACCAAGACCGGCTTCTCCACCGATGCCGACACCCTGGAGGGCCTGCGCGGCCAGCATCAGGTGGTCGAACTCATCCTCGAGCATCGACAGCTGAGCAAGCTCAAGTCGACCTACGTCGACGCCCTGCCCCTGCTCGTCGATGGGGCCACGGGCCGGGTCCACACTTCGTTCGGCCAGGCCTCCACCGCCACCGGCCGCCTCAGCTCCTCCAATCCGAACCTGATGAACATCCCGATTCGGACCGAGCTAGGGCAGCGGATTCGACGCGCCTTCAAGGCCGGCTGGGCGGGGCACATCCTCTTCTCCGCCGACTATTCGCAGATCGAGTTGCGCGTCGCCGCCCACCTCTCCGAGGATGAGCAGTTGCTGGCAGCCTTCGCCGCCGGCCACGACATCCACGCCGCCACCGCGGCCAGAGTCTTCGGCACCGAGATCGGAGCCGTCAGCGCGGATCAGCGCCGCCTTGCCAAGATCGCCAATTTCGGTTCCCTCTACGGCCAGGGCGAATACGGCCTGGCGCAGCAGATGGGGATTCCAGGTGATCAGGCGCGTCTGTTTCTGAGCGAGTATTGGAGCAACTACGCGGGGCTCAAAGAGTGGCTGGACGGAGTGCGGGCGACGGCCCGTGAAACCGGTGTCGTGGTCAGCGCCACCGGCCGCCGGCGTGCCATCCCCGATCTGCGTTCACCCAACTATCAGCTCCGGCAGGGAGCGGAACGGATGGCCATCAACTTCCCCATCCAGTCGCTGGCGGCGGACATCATCAAGATCGCCATGGTCAACCTGGACCGCGAGATGGCGGCCCGGGAGCTGCGCGGCCGGATGCTGCTCCAGGTGCACGATGAATTGGTCTTCGAGCTGCCGGCCGAGGAGCTGACCGTCTTCCAGGAACTCGTCCCCCGGCTCATGATCGAGGCCTATGAATTGCTACCGGGGCTCCAGGTGGAGGCCAAGGCGGGCGCCAATTGGGCCGACATGACACGGGTGGTTTAGGTCTCCGCCGGGGTGCCCGAACTGCCCGAGGTGGAGACCGTTGCCGCCGATCTGCGCCCGCAGGTGGTCGGCGCGCGAATTGTCGGTTGTCAGCTCAGCGCCACCAGTCTGGTGCGTTTGATGGGAGTGCGGGAATTCTGTGCCGGCGTCGTGGGGGCTCGAATCACCGCCCTCGGGCGGCGCGGCAAATACCTCCTCTTCGGCCTCCTCGGAGGACGAACCTTGGTCGTGCATCTGGGCATGACGGGGCAGCTGACGGTGGCCCCGAGTGGGGTTCCGGCCGCGGCCCACACCCACCTGGCCCTGGCGCTGGAGGGGGGCACCGAGTTGCGACTGCGCGACCCGCGTCGGTTCGGGCGGGTTCTGCTCGGATTCGAGGCGGACCTGATCGCGGCCGGGGCCATGCCCCGTCTGGGACCGGAGCCGATCGACCCCAAGTTCAGCGGCACCCTCCTGCGGTCCCGGCTGGAGGGCCGACGGGCGGCCATCAAGACGCTCCTGCTGGACCAGACGATCGTCGCCGGTGTGGGCAATATCTACGCCGATGAGGCGCTCTTTCGATCCCGGATCCATCCCGCGCGGTCCGCTGGCGACATTGGCCCCCGGCGCCTTGGTAGGTTGGCCCAAGCCCTGGCGGCGACGCTGCAGGAGGCCATCGAGAACCGGGGCAGCACCGTCTCCGACTATCGCGACGGTCATGGTCAGCGCGGCCGGCAGCAGGACAGCCTCCAGGTCTACGGCCGCGCCGGTCTGCCCTGCCCGCGCTGTGGGCAAGGACTGCGATCCTTGCGATTAGGCGGCCGGAGCTCGGTGTTTTGCAGTCGCTGCCAGCGTTGAGGCGCCACCTCGTCGCCATGGTCGCCCTGACAATTGGCTTTGTCGCCCTGAGCGGGGCGGTTGGGGCTGGCGCCCTCCACCCCCTGGATCACGCCGTCGACCGTCTTGGTCAGCATCTATGGTCGCCGGGCGTGGAGCCGATCTATCAATTCATCGCCCTCTTCGGTGGCATCGAGGTCACCTCGGGGCTCGCACTTGGGCTGTTCATCTGGCTCCGCCGGCAGGGTTTCAGGGCTGAGTCCTGGGCCCTGCTGGCCTATCCCGTGGCCCTGCTGCTGGAGACCGTGTACAAGCGCCTCATCTATCAGGTCGGGCCCCTGCCCGGCCACGAGGACGGGCCGAGCCTGTCCGCGCTGCTGGTCAAGGACCTCCCCAACAGCTTTCCCAGCGGCCACCAGGTGCGAACCGTGGTCGTCTACGGGCTGCTGGCCTTCTGTCTCCACCGGCTGCTCCCGCCCGGCCGGGTTCGCAGCGCCGCTTATCCCGTCCTGGGGCTCATCATTGGGCTGATGGCGATAGACCGCATAATCGTGGAGGCGCACTGGGCCTCGGACGTGGTTGGAGGCCTGCTCTTGGGAGGGGCGGTGCTGGCCGCCGCCGTGGCCTGGATGGAATTGCCACGGAGTACAAATTGAGGGCCGAGGACGAGGTCGTTCTACTGCTGGTGACGTTCCCCGGCCGGGACGACGCGGAGCGCCTGGGCGAGCAGCTGGTCGAGGAGTTGATGGCCGGCGCGGGCCTGGTCATCCCGGCCGTGCACTCGTTCGCCATCAACGCCGGGCGGCTGCAGCGGGAGCACGAGGCGCTGCTCATCCTGCACACGACCAAGGGCCAGTCGGAACGGGCTCAGGCCCGCCTCGCGGAGCTGCACGGGTCGCCCAACCTGGCCATCGTGGAGATTGCCGCCAGCGGTGGATCCCAGCGCTACCTGGACTGGCTGGCGGGCGCCGTCGGCGCTCCCCGGGCCGAGGCCCAGCCCACCCCCGGCGAATGAGGATCCTCCTCCACCGCTCCCGCCGGTGGCCGGGGCGAGAGGGCTGATGCGGGCCTCCACCTACCCCCTGCTGGAGGCCTCGGAGGCCCTCCGCACGGTGCTCGAAGCAACCCCGGTGGGGGGCGTGGAGCGGGTCGCCGTCGGCGCTCTACGGGGCCGGGTCCTGGGCCGGGACGTGATCGCCAGCCATCAACTCCCCAGCTTCCCGGCCAGCGCCGTCGACGGCTACGCCCACCACTCCTCGGACCATCCCCAACGCTTGTCGGTGGTGGGCGAGTCGGCCGCCGGCCGGCCCTGGGATCGCAGCCTGGGGGTGGGCGAGGCCATCCGAATCCTGACCGGAGCGGTCGTCCCCGAGGGCGCGGACGCGGTCACCATGTTGGAGGACGCCGAAGAGCTCGAGGGATGGGTGCGCCTGCCCCTTGCGCGCTCGGGTCAGAACCTCCACGCCCCGGGGGCGGACGTGGAGGCGGGCCAGGTGGTGTTGGGCCAGGGCTCGATCGTGGGCCCCGCCGAGCTGGGGCTGCTGGGAGCGCTGGGGCTGGCCTCGGCCGACGTCCATCGGCGGCCGCGGGTGGCGCTGATGTCGACCGGGGATGAATTGGTGGAGGTTGGTACCGAGCCCGGGCCGGGCCAGATCGTGGACTCCAATCGCTGGGCGCTGAACGCTGCGCTGGAGGAGGCCGGGGCGGTCGTGACCATGCTCGGGATCGCTCCCGACGAGCCGGGCTCGCTCCGCCGGCTGGTCCAAGAGGCGCTCTTGGAGCACGACGTCCTGGTCACCTCGGGTGGCGTCTCGGTGGGCACCCACGACCTGGTCAAGCCACTGCTGGCGGAAATCGGCCAGGTCCTGGTGGGACGGGTCAAGGTGCGCCCCGGCAAGCCCTTCACGTTCGCGACCCTGCCCGGCGGCAAGATCGCGTTCGGGCTACCCGGCTTCCCGGTCAGCTCCCTGGTGACGCTGGAGGTCTTTGTCCGTCCTGCCCTGCGCCGCATGCAGGGGATGGCGCGCCTGGAGCGGCCCCTGCTGACGGTGAAGATGGGCTTCGACGCCCGCTCGCCGGGTGATCGGACCGACTACCACCGGGTCCGATTGGAGGCCGAGGGCGACCAGTTGGTGGCCCATTCCACCGGCCGCCAGTCGTCCTCGCGGCTCCTCTCCATGGCCGGCGCCCAGGCGCTGGTGCGGGTCCCGCCCGGGGAAACCGGACTGGCCGCGGGTTCGCTGGTGCCGGCCATGATCCTGGATCTCAACTGAGCCGCCCAACGAACAGGCGTTCGGCCTAGAATCGAATTCGTATGCCCAGCCAGTTCCGCATCGATGCGCCATTCGAGCCGGCCGCCGACCAGCCGCAGGCGATTGAGGGTTTGGTATCCGGTTTTCAGAGGGGCCTTCGCCACCAGTTGCTGTCCGGTGTGACGGGGAGCGGGAAGACGAACGTGATGGCCTGGGCGATCGAGCGCCTGGGTCGACCGGCGCTGGTGCTCAGTCCCAACAAGACCCTAGCCGCGCAACTGTGCGCCGAGTTCCGGCGCCTGTTTCCGGACAACGCCGTCGAGTATTTCGTCAGCTACTACGACTACTACCAGCCCGAGGCCTACATCGCCCGCAGCGACACCTACATCGAGAAGGACTCCAGTCGCAACGAGGAGATCGACCGCTTGCGCCATAGCGCCACCACCGCCCTGATGACGCGGCGCGACGTGATCGTGGTGGCCAGCGTGAGCTGCATCTATGGCATCGGCTCGGTCGAGGACTATCTGGGCGAGGCTCTGGAAATTCACCGCGGCATGCCGATTCGGCGCCAGATCCTCCTTCGCAAGCTGACCGAGATGCTCTACGAGCGCAACGACTACGATCTCGGTCGGTTGCGCTTTCGGGTCCGGGGCGAGATCGTGGACGTGGTGCCGGCCAGCGAGGAGCGGGTCTTCCGGATCGAGTTCATGGGGGATGAGATAGAGCGCATCCAGGAGCTGGATGGGGTGACGGGGGAGATTCGCGGCGTGCGCGAGGAGCTGAAGATCTTTCCTGCCAGCCACTACGTGACCCCCAAGGACAAGCTGGCGCTGGCGATTCGGGATGCGGCCGCAGAGATGGAGGAGCGCTGTGCCTGGTTTGACCAACAGGGCCGGCTGCTGGAGTCGCAGCGCCTGCGCCAGCGAACCAATTTCGAGCTGGAGATGCTGCGCGAGACGGGAACCTGCGCCGGAGTCGAGAACTATTCGCGACACCTGACCCGCCGCCAGCCTGGCGATGCCCCCTACACCCTCCTCGATTACCTACCCGAGGACGCCCTCATCCTGGTCGACGAGTCGCACGTCGCCATCCCCCAGGTGGGGGCCATGCTGGGTGGCGACCGAGCGCGCAAAGCGGCCCTGGTGGAGTTCGGATTCCGCCTTCCCAGCGCCTTCGATAACCGACCCCTGGGTTTTGACGAGTGGGAGGAACGCGTTCGCCAGGCGGCCTACGTGACCGCCACGCCGGGCCCCTACGAGCTCGCCCACTCCGAACAGACGGTGGAGATGGTGGTGCGTCCGACCGGCCTGGTCGACCCCACGGTGGAGGTGAGGGCGACCACCGGCCAGGTCGACGACCTGCTGGTGGAACTGCGCAAGCGCTCCGAGCTCGGGCAGCGCTCGCTGGTCACCACGCTGACCAAGCGGTTTGCCGAGGACCTCACCGACTACCTGCGCGAGTACGGCGTCCGGGTCCGCTACATACATTCGGATCTCGACGCCATGCAGCGCATCGAGGTGCTGCGCGACCTCCGGCTGGGGGAGTTCGACGTGCTCGTCGGCATCAACCTCTTGCGCGAGGGCTTGGACCTGCCGGAGGTCGCCTTCATCGCCATCCTGGATGCCGACAAGGAGGGCTACCTGCGCTCCTATCGCACCTTCATCCAGGTCATCGGCCGGGCGGCGCGCAACGTGGACGGACACGTGATCATGTACGCCGACCGGGTCACGGACTCCATGCGCCAGGCCATCGACGAGACGGATCGGCGCCGGGCCCGGCAGGTCGCCCACAACCTGGAGCACGGCATCACCCCGGAGAGCATTCGCAAGGCGGTCTACCAGATCCAGGTCGAAGAGCAGGAGGTCAAGGCCGACGCCATCGAATTGATGGGTGGTGCGGGCCTGCCCCGAGCCGACCTCATGGCCATGGTCAGAGACCTGGAGCGGGAGATGCTGCGCCTCTCCCGGGATCTCCGCTTCGAGGATGCGGCCAAGGTGCGAGATCGGATCAAGGCCGTTCGGGCCCGGCTCCTGGGCGACGATGGGGGAGACGACGACCAAGAGATTGCGCTCGCGGTGGCGGCGACGCCCGTTCCCAAAGCCACCCGGCGCGGCGCCGGCCGCCCGCGGCAGGGAAACTGAAGCCGGAGTGAGCATCGACCAAATCACGATCCGCGGGGCTCGGGAACACAACCTCAAGAACGTCGACCTGACCATCCCCCGCGACAAGCTGGTGGTGTTCACCGGGCTGTCGGGGTCGGGCAAGTCCTCGCTCGCCTTCGACACCATCTACGCCGAGGGGCAGCGCCGCTACGTGGAATCGCTGTCGGCCTACGCGCGCCAGTTCCTGGGCCAGATGGACAAGCCCGACGTGGACATCATCGAAGGGCTCTCGCCGGCGATCTCGATCGACCAGAAGGGCACCTCCAAGAACCCGCGCTCGACGGTTGGGACGGTGACCGAGATCTACGACTACCTGCGCCTGCTCTTCGCCCGGGTCGGCCATCCCCACTGTCCAAAGTGCGGGCGTGAGATCCAAAAGCAGACCATCGATCAGATGGCGGCGAGCGTGGAGCGCCTGCCCGAAGGCACCCGGCTCATGATCCTGGGTCCGATCGTGCGGGGACGGAAGGGGGAATACCACGCGCTCCTGGAGGACATCCGAAAGCAGGGTTTTTCGCGCGTCCGGGTCGACGGCGTGCTCCACGAGCTGGGCACCGCCATTCCCATGGAGCGCTACAAGAAGCACGACCTGGAGGTGATGGTCGACCGGGTCGTGGTGGGACCCGAACAGCGCACCCGGCTGGTCGATTCGCTTGAGATGGCGGCCAAATTGGGCCAGGGCGCGGTGCTCCTGGTGCCCATGGATGGCGGCGATGAGATGTCCCTCTCCCAGGATTACGCGTGCCCCTACGACGGCCTCAGCGTGGCCGAGCCGGAGCCGCGCAACTTCTCCTTCAACACCCCCCACGGTGCCTGCCCCGTCTGCACCGGTCTCGGCTCCCAGATGGTGGTCGACGCCGACCTCGTCATTCCCGACCCCGGGCTCAGTCTCAACCAGGGCGCCGTCGCCCCCTGGAGCCGCTCCCAGTTCTTCTACCCGGAGTTGTTGCGCTCACTCTGTGAGTCGCACGGGATCGACATGAACCAGCCCTGGTCGGAGCTCGATGAAGGCTTCCGGCTGCTGCTCATGGAGGGAACCGGCAAGCAGAAGGTGCGCTTCAACTACCGCAACTATCACCGCGTGCGGCGCACCTACGAGGCCCCCTTCGAAGGGGTGCTGGCGAACATCCAGCGGCGCTACGGGGAGACCGACTCCGACTTCCTCAAGAGCGATCTGGAAAAGTACATGAGCGAGCGCCCCTGTTCCGGCTGCGGAGGCAAGCGCCTGCGGGCCGATTCGCTGGCCGTCACCCTGGGCTCCCTCAACATCGCCCAGGTCTGCGCACTTTCGGTGACCGAATGTGATCGCTGGTTCGAGGACCTGGACCTATCCGAACGCGAGCAGCAGATCGGACGTGGCATCCTCAAGGAAGTCCGCGAGCGGCTTCGCTTCATGCTCGACGTGGGACTGGACTACCTGACCCTGGAGCGCACGGCGGCTTCGCTTTCGGGCGGGGAATCGCAGCGGATCCGGCTCGCCACCCAGATCGGTTCCAAATTGATGGGGGTGCTCTACATCCTCGACGAACCGTCGATCGGACTCCACCAGCGCGACAACCACCGCCTCATCCAGACCCTGCTGCGACTACGCGATCTGGGCAACACGCTGATCGTGGTCGAGCACGATGAGGACACCATCCGGTCCGCCGATTGGCTGGTGGACGTGGGGCCGGGAGCGGGCGAGCACGGCGGTCGAGTCGTGGCCAGCGGCCCCCTGGAGGCAATCCTGGCCAGTCCCGAGTCGATCACCGCCGCCTTCCTGCGCGGGGATCGTCGGATCGAGGTTCCGGCCACGCGGAGGCCCCGAGAGCACGGCCAGCTGGTGATTGAGGGGGCGCGTGCCAACAACCTCAAGGGCATGGATGTGGCCATGCCCCTGGGATGTTTTGTGGCCATCTCCGGGGTCAGCGGGTCGGGCAAGTCGTCGCTGATCACGGACGTCCTTTCCCGCCGTCTGGCTCAGCACTTCTACGGCGCCAAGGCCAAGCCGGGGCGGCACGGGGCCATTCGAGGGCTGGACCTGCTGGACAAGGCGATCAACGTTGATCAGTCGCCGATCGGGCGCACGCCGCGCTCCAACCCGGCCACCTACACGGGCATGTTCACGCACATCCGGGAGCTCTTCGCCTCCATGCCCGACGCCAAGATTCGGGGCTACGCGCCGGGACGCTTCTCCTTCAACGTTCAGGGTGGGCGTTGCGAGGCCTGCCGCGGAGACGGCATCATTCAGATCGAAATGCAGTTCCTGCCCGACGTCTACATTCCCTGCGAGGTGTGCCACGGCTCTCGCTACACGCTGGAGGTGCAGGAGGTGAAATTCCGCGGCCACTCCATCTCCGAGGTGCTCGAGATGACGGTGGATGAGGCGATCGAGGTCTTTGAGAACGTGCCCCGGATCGTGAGCAAGCTGCGCACGCTGCGGGACGTGGGACTGGGCTACATCCGCCTGGGGCAGCCTGCAACCCAGCTTTCGGGCGGGGAGGCGCAGCGGGTGAAACTCTCAACCGAACTCTCCCGCCGCGACACCGGGCGCACCATGTACGTGCTTGACGAACCGACCACCGGCCTCCACTACGCCGACGTCGAACGGCTCCTTCACGTCCTTCACCGTCTGGTCGACAATGGCAACACGGTGGTGGTGATCGAACACAACCTCGACGTCCTCAAAACCGCCGACTGGATGATCGACCTCGGACCCGAGGGCGGGGAGGGCGGGGGTGAGGTGGTTGCCTGCGGCACCCCCGAGCAGGTCGCAGACACGCCCAGTTCGTACACCGGTCGCTATCTGGCCCCGATCCTGGCGCGCGATTCTGCCCCCCAGCGAGTGACCGCGTGAGCGCTCTCGACGAGCTCCGGGCGGATCTCGCCACGGTCGCCGATCTGGAGCGGGCGGGCGCCGTTCTGGACTGGGACCAGGAGACCCAGATGCCGCCGGGAGGGGTGGAGGACCGTGCCAACCAGCTCGCCACGGTGGGCCGCTTGAGCCACGAGTTGTTCACGTCGGACCGCATCGGAGAGCTGTTGGAGCGCGCTGGCGAGGAGGTTGCGGGCCAGCCCTACGAATCGTTTGAAGCGAGCCTGGTGCGCGTGACGAAGCGGGAATGGGAGCAGGCAACCAGGCTCCCGGCCGAACTGGTGGAGAACATCGCCCGGGCCGGCGCGGAGGCACGCCCCGACTGGCTGCGGGCGCGGCAGGAGTCCGACTGGAGCATTTTTGCGCCCCGCATGGAGCGGACGGTGGAGTTCTCGCTGGCACTGGCCGAGGCCCACGGCTGGACGGCCAGTCCCTACGACGCCCTCATCGAGCGATCCGAGCCCGGCCTCAGCACGCGATTCCTGGAGGGCCTTTTCGGCGAGCTCAAGGAGGCCATCGTGCCCATGGTGCGCGCCATCGCCGCCCGCCCCGAGGCGGCCCCCGATGAGGTGCTGGACCGCGATTTCGATCCCGAGTTGCAGCTCGGGATCTCTCTGGCTGTGGTCCAAGAGCTGGGTTACGACCTGGAGCGAGGACGGTTGGACAAGTCGGCCCACCCCTTCTGCGTCTCGCTGGGAGCGGGCGACGTGCGCATCACCACGCGGGTCAAGCGCAACATCCGTGACTCCTGTCTGTTCAGCACCATCCACGAGAGCGGCCACGGCATGTACGACCAGGGCATCCCCAAAATCCTCGATCGCAGTCCGCTCTGGGGTGGAGCATCCAGCGGGGTGCACGAATCGCAGTCACGGTTCTGGGAGAACCTGGTCTGCCGCAGCCGCGCCTTCTGGATTTACTTCTTCCCCCGGCTGGCCAAGGTCTTCCCCGCCCAGTTGGCCGACCAGACCGCCGAGTCCTTCTTTCGGGCCAACAATCGGGTCCGGCCTTCCTACATCCGGGTCGACGCCGATGAGGTCACCTACAACCTGCACGTGCTGATGCGCTTTGAGATCGAGAAGCAACTCATCGAGGGCAGCCTCGCCGTTGGCGACGTGCCGGAGGCCTGGAACCAGGCTCTGGACCAGTATCTGGGTCTGGCCCCGACCGGCGCCCTCACCGGTCCCTTGCAGGACATCCACTGGGTGCAGGCGCCGCTGGGCGGATTTGTCGGTTACGCGCTCGGCAACCTGATCGGGGCCCAACTCTTGGAGAGAGTGAGGGTCGATGTGCCCGAGTTTGACTCGCTGCTCGCCGTGGGTAGTTTTGGCCCCCTCCTGGAGTGGCTCCACCGGGAGGTTCACGCACACGGGCGAAAGTTCACGCCCGACGAGCTGACCGAGCGTGCGAGCGGCGGTCCGATCCGGAGCGATGCCTGGATCCGATACGCGCGAGCCAAGTTTGGGGAGATCTACGGGCTCGACTGGTAGGGTGCATCGAGCGCGCCCGAAGTAGCGCTGAGCCCGCCCATTGACACATGCAGCAGGGAGTCATGCCGGCCCTCCTGGCGGTCCTGACCCTGCTCTTCGCCGAAGAGCTGGGTGTGCCCATCCCCTTCGCCCCGGGGGAGGTGATCCTGATCGGGGCCGGACTGCTGGTCGCCTCGGGCCGGATCGGGCTCACCTACATGCTCCCCCTCTGCTGGCTGGCGGTGGCTGCCGGAGGGCTGGGCGGATATGGCTGGTCGCACCTGGTCGGCGAGGTGAGGCTGCGGGGCCTGGCGCGGAAGCTGCGAGCCGAGGAGACCTTCAATCAGCTGGCCTTGCGCCTCCAGGGGGCCAGTGTGCCCCTGATCGTGCTGACCCGCCTGGTGCCCGGGCTGCGGGTCTACACCAGCCTCGTCGCGGGCGGCTCTGGGGTTCGTTTCCGCCGCTTCGCGCTGGCGCTGCTGATCGCGGAGATCCCCTGGGTCGCCCTCTTTCTGCTGGTGGGGATTTTCGTCGGCGTCCCGGCCGAACGCCTGATCGGACGCGTCGAGGGGACGGCGCTTCGGGTGGGGGCGGTGCTGGTGATCCTGCTGGCCGTCTACCTGCTGGCCCGCCGTCTGCCCGCGGCCCGGCCGAGGGGCGGGCTGCGCCCCCCGTCGCCGCTCTTGATTCTGGCCGCCCTCTCGATTGATCTGGCCGCCATCATCGTCATCCTCGTCGTCTTTGCCCTCCTCTTCGGCCTTGAGGAGGGCGCGACCAGCGCCGCTTCGGCCACGGCGGTGGTGGGGGCGACCGCGCTGGGCTACCTGATCGTGGCCCGGCGCAGCACCGGTAGCACGCTGGGCGAGTCACTGCTGCGCGTCCGCTATCCCTGAAGCGGCTCTTGGCGCGGAGCGCGCCGTCATCCCCGCGACCGGCCCTGCCTAGAATCGGGTTCAGTGACGATCGCCCCTGAAAACATCAGGCGCCGGCTGCGGGCGGTACCCGACTCCCCCGGCGTCTACCTGCTACGCAACGAATCCAACCAGGTCATCTACGTGGGCAAGGCCCTGCGCCTGCGCGATCGCCTTCGGTCCTATTTCACCCTAACTCCGGGAGCGCCCGCCCGGACCCAGGAGTTGATCCGCCGGATCTCCGATTTCGAGTTCGTCAAGGCGGCCAACGAGGTCGAGGCGCTGGTGCTGGAGTGCAACCTGATCAAGCACTATCGGCCCCGCTACAACGTTCGGCTCAAGGACGACAAGAACTACCTCTATCTGAAGCTGCCGACGCGGGAGGATTTCCCGCGCGTGCACTACACGCGGCGGCTGGCCGACGACGGGGCCCAGTATTTCGGTCCCTACACCAGCGCTCAATCGCTCCGCAGCACGGTCAAGACCCTGCGCCAGGCGCTGCCCTTCCGAACCTGTTCGGACGACGTGTTCAAACAGGGCAAGGTCTGCCTGGACTTCCACATCCGGCGCTGCCCCGGGCCCTGTGAGGGTCGCATCAGCGCCGAGGACTACAGGACCCGAATCAAGGAGGTGGCCCTCTTCATGGACGGCCGCTCCGACGAGCTGACCCGGCAGCTCAAGCGGCGCATGCGGGAGGCGGCCGATGGCCTGGACTTCGAGCGCGCGGCCGGCCAGCGCGACCAGCTGGCGGCTATAGAGCGCATCGCCGACCGGCAGAAGGTCCTGGTGCACAGCCACAGTGACGAGGATCTGATCGCCTGGTCCCGGTTGGGCCGCGACGCCTACGTCGAGGTCGCCTACGTTCGCCAGGGCAAGATGGTGGGCCACGACGGCTACGCGCTCGAGGGCGCTGGCGAGGTGGCGGAATCGGAGGTGCTGCGTGGCTTCCTGCTCCAGTACTACGCCGGCGCCACCCACATCCCCCGCTCGGTGGTCATACCTGCCCTCTTGCCGGCTGCGGCCGAGGTCGAGGCCCTGCTCGCCCACCGGCGCGGATCGGCGGTTCGATTGGAGGTCCCCCGCCGAGGGCGCAAGAAGGCCCTTCTGGAGCAGCTTGGGGCCACCGCGGCGGAGGTCCTGACGCAGCTGCGAATCCAGGCCGACTACGACCGCAGCCGGACCGAGCCCATGCTGAGCGTGCTGGCCGAGGCCCTGGAGTTGGAATCGCCGCCCCGGCGCATCGAGTGCTTCGACATCTCCAACCTGCAGGGTGACTCCGCGGTCGGGTCGATGGTGGTGTTCGAGGACGGCCGGCCGCGCACCGATCACTACCGCAGCTTCAAGATCAAGTTCACGCCCGGGCCGAACGATTTCGCGATGCTGCAGGAGGTGCTGCGGCGCCGCTTCGACCGTTTGGAGGTGGCGCTGCGTCGGGACCAGGGCCCCGAGGCGGTCGATGCGAGCTTTGCCGCTCGCCCCGATCTGGTCATCATCGACGGCGGCAAGGGCCAGCTTGGTGCTGGCCTCAGCGTGATGGAAGAATTCGGCTTCGCCGACATACCGGTCTTCGGGCTGGCCAAGCAGCGGGAGGAGCTGTTTGCCCCGGGCCGAGCCGAGCCCATCGTCCAGGAGCACGATTCGCCGGGCATGTTCCTGGTTCAACGCATCCGCGATGAGGCCCACCGATTCGCCATCACCCACCACCGCAAGGTGCGGACCAGGCGGGCCCTGTCCTCGCCGCTGGACTCGGTGGAGGGGATCGGGCCGGCTCGCAAGCGGGCTCTGCTGCGCCGCTTCGGCGGCCTGGCCGGGATCAAGGAGGCATCCGACGACGACCTGGCGGCGAGCGGCATTCCGGCACGGGTGGCGCTGCGTCTGAAAGAACTGCTCTGATGAACGGGGAGGGCGGCGGCCGCCTGGTGTTCCTGAACGGACCCGAGGCTGCCGCGCTGGCCTTCGCCCGGGCTGGCTTTGAGGTTCGCTCCGAGGTCGTCGCCGGGGAAGTGGTGGGCGACCTGGTGGTCCGCCTGCCGGCCCCGGCCGCCCGCTATTTGCGGGCGGCGGACGAACGTGGCCTCAAATACACCCTGGTCCACGTCGGACCGGACAATGGGGAGGCCGAGGGCTCCTACCAGCGCGCCCATCACCGCCTTGACGAAGCGGCGGTGGAGGCTTTGGCTCGCACCCTCGCCACCCTTCCCGGCCGCCGCCTCCGCTGTCTGGCCTTCGGCTACAAGCAGGGCCTGCCCACGGATGCGAACTGGGTCATCGACGTCCGCTTCTTGGACAACCCCTACTGGGTCGAGGAGCTTCGCCCGCTGGACGGCTTCGAGCCTCGGGTGGTGCGCATGGTGCTCTCCCAGGGCGCCGCCACGGACCTGCTGGACGGCGTCGAATCGGTGCTCCGAAAGGCGCTCCCGCTCTATCAGAAAGGCCAGATAACCGTCGCCTTCGGTTGCACCGGAGGGCGCCACCGTTCGGTGGTTATGGCCCGGGCGCTGGCGGATCGGCTGGCGGATCTGGACGGATTTGAGGTGGAGTTCGCGGCCCGCGATCTGGGAGCGCTCAGAGACCGCGAACGGGAGCCGGGGTAGGTCAGGCTTACCCGGGCGCCGCGGCCACCGCCGAGAGCGGCCGGGCGATGTCCTCCAGCGACCTCCGCTCGGCGTTGACGCCCAGGAACCAGGCCACCAGTCCGCCCAGAATCATGACTCCGGCACCAAAGTAATAGCCCGCCGCGAGGGGTCCCCGGCTGGTGCCGTTTCCGATCAGGCTGGCGAAGAGGTAGGGAGCCGCCACGCCGCCCGCCAACTGCGAGATGGCGAAGAAGAAGGAGATGGCCTGGCCCCGCAACTCAAGGGGAAAGATCTCGCTGACCGTCAGGTAGGCGGACGATGCCCCGGCCGAGGCCAGAAAGAAGATCAGACACCACATCCCGGTCTGGGTCACCGCGCTCAGATCCCCCTGCCCGAACATCCAGCCCGAGACCGCCAGCAGGAGTCCGGACAGGACGTAGGTGCCGAAGATCATCTTTCGCCTCCCCACGGTGTCGAAGAGTGGCCCGAGCAGGAGCGGGCCGAGCAGATTCCCGACCGCGAAGGGGAAGAAGTAGAAGCCGATTTGGGAGGACGAAATCTTGTAGAAGTGGGCCAGAACCAGGGCGTAGGTGAAGAAGATGGCGTTGTAGAGGAAGGCCTGGGTCACCATCATGGAGAAGCCCAGCACCGATCTGGAGGGGTAGTCGCGCAGCATCGTCCGAGCGATTTCCGGATAGGAGATCGCCCCCCTCGCCTTGACCTCCAGCGCCCTGTCCTCGGGGACCGGCTCCAGGTGCACGCCCTCGCGCTCCACACGTGCCTCGATCTCGCTCACGATCCGCTCCGCCTCCTCTTCGCGGCCGTGGGTCATGAGCCAGCGCGGACTCTCCGGTAT
>Ga0307373_10004112_pt1 | contig 24712 bp, 19 predicted proteins | sample OX2MG_FD_202534 | JGI IMG/M metagenome (GOLD analysis project Ga0307373, IMG submission 202534) | Soil microbial communities from Risofladan, Vaasa, Finland - OX-2 | ecosystem: Environmental > Terrestrial > Soil > Coastal area > Acid sulfate soil | place: Finland: Risofladan, Vaasa | collected...
GCACCAGGATCGCGTGTCACCGACCGGCGCGGTCGGCGTGATGCAGATCGAGCCGTTCACCGGGGAGTGGGTGTCGCGCCACATCGCCGGCACGCAACTCGACATCTGGCGCGCGCAGGACAACGTTGCCGCCGGGGCGATGCTCCTCCGGCATCTGATGAACAAGCACGAGGCGGACATTCCGGCAACGCTCGCCGGCTACTACCAGGGTGATGCGAGCGTCGCGACCCATGGTGTGTACGACGACACTCGTCGCTACCAGCGCGAGGTGCAGGCGCTCATCGCTCAGGACGCCTGAGCACTCGCGGGGGCCATCCGCCGACCCGCCGGACATCGCCGGATCGATCGACAAGACGCGCCGGGAGCCCGGCCGTCTCGAGCCACGCCATGGCCGCGAAACCACGGACGATCGCTGCGGTGGCCGCGATGTTGGCGTCCACGCAATTGCCGGCGACGACGCTGACCGTGCGCCACGGCCCGATGGCCGGCAGGCCGGTCGCGGGGTCGATGATGTGATGCAGCTCGACCCCGCCACGACGCCAGCGACGCACGGTGGTGCTCGAGGTGGCGACACCGCCCGAGCGGATCGCGATCGTCTCGCCGTCGCGCGTGATCGGCGCCTGGCTGTTCTCGGCGATCTGCACGTGCCAGCCGTCGTCGGGGGGCATGCCCGCGACGGCGACGTCGCCGCCGAGGCTGACCAGGACGCCGCCGCCGCCCAGCGCGTCGCTTGCCGCCGCTGCAGCGAGATCGGAGGCAAGCGCTTTTGCTGTCGCTCCGAGGTCGACCTCGATGCCGGCGGGAATCTCGACAGCGCGGGTGGCCGGCGCGTACGTGATCCGGCGCCAGCCCGGCACCGGGTGGATGGTCAGGGGAATTGGGGCGCCATCCGGCGCGAGCGCTCCGAAGTCGACCGTGTAGCCAGCGTTGCGCACAGCGCCGCCAACGGTGGGATCGACGGCGCCGTCGGTGAGCTCGGCTGCGCGCAACGCGCAGGCGATCGCCCGACCGAGCATCTCCGAAACCGTCGACTCGTGGCGACCGGGGCTCGCGAGGAGGATGCTCAACTCGCTGTCGTCGCGGAACCGGCTGCATGTACGGTCGATCGTGTCGACGACCCGCTCCACCGCTGACGTCGCGCTTTCCAGGTGATCGGGATCAGTGACGACCACCTGCATGAGGGTGCCGAACGCCGTTCCCCGGAACGCCGCGATGGTCACGAAGCGCCGCTCACGGTGCTCGCTGACGACGAGCTCCCACTGGTCGCCGAGCCCGTCGCGAGCGGCGCTGATGCGCTGCCCGACGGCGTGGGGGTGCTCGACGTGGCGGTAGTCGTCATCGATATGGTCGACGTTGCCGTGATGGTTCCAGCGTGCGTGTGCGCGGAGAGCGCGGCCAGAGCGGCAAGGGCGGCCGCGCCGGTGACGCCTGACGACACAGTGAGCCTCTTGCGAAACCTTAGCGCGCGATCACGTTCTGCGACCGTGAGCCGGCGCTTTGGCGTCTGCATGATCACCTCATCGTGGCGAGGGCTCCCGGGGCAGGGGTGAGAGATTCCTGGGGGAACGCTGGGAATTCGCGATCAGCGTTTGGCTGCCAGCGCCTGGAGGCGGAGCGCAAGTGTCGGACAGCCGGACACTGCGCGCCGCGCGTGAGGAAGCACCGATGGCGGAATCGCGCCGGGCAGGATGATCGGGTAGCCCCAGTCGTCGAGCTCGATCATCTCCGGCAGGAGGTCAGCGCAGACACCATGCCCGTCGCACTTGATTCGGTCGACGGCGACGCCGAACCGTCCACTCAAGACGCCACCGCCTGCGCTGTGGACACGCTGCAGCGGTGCAGCTGATCGTGACGTTGAAATTCCTCGGCAAACACGCGGAGCGCTGACCCGAGCAATCCTGCGGCGCCGTCGGGATGGCGGCACGCGCCGCGGCCGGCGAGCAGCCCAGACCATCGTTTGATGTGATCGAGGTCTCCGTCCGCTGCGGTGAGGCCCGCGACACGCCCGGTCGCCGCGGCGATGGCGCGAAGCCCGAAGGTGCACGGACCGCACTGCCGCGCGCTCTCGTGGGCGAGATACGCGAGGATCCTCGCGGTCTCCACCACACCGCAACGCCCGGCCGGGAGCACCGCGATCACTCCGCAGCCCAGTGCGTACCCGAGGGCGCGCAGACCGTCGGCGTCGATGGCGAGACCCCATGCCCTCGATGCCGGAACCCAGCTGCCGAAGTAGCCACCGAGCAGCACTGCCTCGCTTGCTCCGGTGAGGCCGCCCGCCGCGTTGACGGCATCGGTCACGGTCGTGCCCTGCGGCGCCTCGATGAGCATCGTCTGCGGTACCGCGCCGCCCACGGAGAGCAACGTCGTGCCGGACGAACCGCCGGCACCGAGCGAGCGGAACCACGTGTCACCGTATCGCGCGATGAGCGCGGCATGGGCAAGCGTTTCGACGTTCTGCACCAGCGTTGGACGGTCGTCGATGCCGCGTTCGTAGGGCCGCGGCGGGATCGACGTTGGCAGCGCGACCCCGGAGTTCACGAAATTGACCGCTGCAGTCTCCTCGCCGGAGACGTAGCGCACCGGTGCGCTCACCAGCCGAACCATGTCGCGCTCCGCAGGCGGTCGCTCGCTCATGGCCCGATGCATCGCGCGGATGGCGCCGGCGTGGTCCGCGCCGACGTAGAGCACGATCTCGCGTGCGCCGACGGCGCCCGCTGCGAGCAGCGCGCCGTCGATCACGAGGTGCGGGCGTTGCTCCATCAGCGTGCGGTCCTTGCGGCTCAGTGGTTCGCCCTCGCCGCCGTTGGCGAGCACGACCGGGTTGCCCGCTCGCTGCGACGCAACGGCGCGCCACTTCGTTGCGGCAGGGAATCCGGCGCCGCCCTTGCCGCGCAGGCCACTTCGCTCGATGGTGTCGATGAGCGCGTGCGTGCCCGGGGGGACCGGCCCGAGACGCGCGACGTGCGCGGCGTACCGTTCCATCCCGGCAGTCGTCGGTGGGCCGGCGAGCACCGACAACGTCATCGCCCCGTACCGAATGACGCACGCTCCGCCGCATCACGACGTTCGTCTGCAAGCGGGTCAGGTGGGGCGGCGAGCATGCGCCACGCAACGGCGCCGAGCACGGCGGTGGTGCACATGATGTCGATCGCGATCATCCACGACGAGGAACTGTCCGTCCCGGTGCCGGCGCCGTGGAGCACTGCGACCGGCCAGCTTGCGTACGCGAGCCAGTGAATCCCCCGCCACGTGCGTGCGCCGATGTGGCGGCGCAGCAGGCTTGTCGCGACGATCGCGAGCAACAGCTCGAACGCGATGGTGCCGAGGCCGAGCCAGAACGTGCGGTAGTACGACCCGAACGGCACGAGCGCTGCGACGAGGCCGAGGTGTGTGAACGGGTCGACCACGGCGGTGACAATGTGCAGCAGGAGGAAGACGAGTGTCATCAGCGCGAGGTCGCCGTGCACGGCCGCGCTCAGAAACCGCGGCCACCCGCGCGTCTCGACTCGCAGTCGGGCAAGCAGGCCGAGGACGACGACGGCGCTGAGCAGGATGAGGCTCACCGCGCCGGCGCCGCGCGTTGTGTACCAGAGCAGTTGGTTGGACATGGGTCAGCCCACCGGCAGCTCGATGCGGAACGTCGCACCACCGCCAGGAGTGTCGTCGACGCTGATGCGGCCGCCGTGCGCGTTCACCACCGCGGCCGCGATGCTGAGACCGAGACCGCTGCCTCCCTGGTCTCGGCTGCGCAGCGGGTCCGCGCGGTGGAAACGTTCGAAGATGCGCTGGCGCTGGGTCTCGGGGACGCCGGGACCGTGGTCGATGACATCGATCGCCGCGTGCGCGTTCTCCGACTGGAGCGTCACTTCGACCGGGCTCCCGGCCGGCGTGTGCACAAGCGCGTTGCGCACGAGATTGGCAACGGCCTGGCGGAGGCGCAGGTCGTCGCCGGTCACGACCATCGGTGCGGCGATGCGTGCGATCACGTTGCGTCCGGGGTCGGCCGCACGCGCGTCACTGACCGCGTCGTTGATCATCGATGTGAGGTCGACGGGCGCGCGGTCAAGCGGGCGGCGCTGATCGAGTCGTGCGAGCAGCAGCAGGTCATCGACCAGCAACCCCATTCGCCGTGTCTCGTCCTCGATGCGCCGCACCGCGAGCAGCACGTCGTCGCGCGACATGTCAGGGTTCCGCTGCAGCAGCTCGGCATAGCCGCGCATCGACGTCAGCGGCGTGCGCAGCTCGTGAGATGCGTCAGACACGAAGTGACGTAGGCGTTGTTCCACGACTTCGCGTTCGGCAAAAGCGCGTTCGATCTGCCCGAGCATCTCGTTGAGCGCGAGACCGAGACGCCCGACCTCGGTCTTCTCGGTTGACGGCGAGACACGGCTGCCGAGCCCGGTTGCGGCGATGGTCCGCGCGGTGGCACCCATGCGCTCGAGCGGACGCATGCCTCTGCGCACGAGGAAGAACGTCGCGAGGAGGACCAGGACCGTGATGCCGCTGCTGATCGCGATCTCGAACAGGAGCAAGGTGCTGAGCGTGCCGTCGACCCCGTCGACACCGTCCAGCGGCACCGCAACCACGGCTGCCAGGTTCGGTATCTGGTCGTTCGCGACCGGCGTTACGGACACGCGGTACGCATGCCAACTCCCGTTTCCGGAAACCGTCAGCGTCTGACCGGATCGCTTTGCGATGTCGCTCGGGAACACAGGGTGCGATGCCGACGAGGCGAGAGATCCGCCGTAGAGATATCCCACCGCGAGGACCTTCGACGAGTTCCCGTCGATGAGCTCTCCATACGTGCCGGCCGGGAAGGCGTACCCCTGACCGTAGCCGTCCGGGCCTTGCTGCGGACCATGACCGAGGAGCACGCTGGTGACGCCTGGCTCGATGCTCACGAGTTGCTGATCGACACCCTGGACCAACGTGTTCTGCACGGCCGCGTAGGTACCCGCATCGGCTGCGGCGAGACCGATGATGAACAGGGGTGCCAGGGTGAGCAGCAGTCGGAGGCGCAGCGACATCTACGGCCCCGACGACATCGCCGGCGCGCCGTTCACGCCTGCGCCGCGCTGGTGCGCGGGACGCGCATGACATACCCGACACCGCGAACGGTGTGGATCAACGGTGGTTCCACCTGGTCGACCTTGCGCCGCAGGTAGCTGATGTACGTCTCGAGCACGCTCGCGTCGCCGCCGAAGTCGTAGTCCCAGACGTGATCGAGGATCTGCGTGCGCGAGAGCACGCGGCCGCTGTTCATCATCAGGTAGCGCAGCAGGCGGAACTCGGTGCGCGTCAGGTCGACGACCTCGCCGCCGCGGAACACCTCGTGGGTTTCGTCGTCCAGCTCGAGATCGTGGAGCACCAGCTTGTTGCTCACCGCACCCGTATCGGGATGGTGGCGGCGCAGGACCACGCGTATCCGCGCCACAAGCTCCTCGATGCTGAAGGGCTTGGTGACGTAGTCGTCGCCGCCGATGGTCAGGCCGTGGACCTTTTCCTCGGTCGCGTCGCGCGCCGTGAGGAAGATCACCGGGACCTTGATGCCGTCGGTGATCAATCGCTGTACCAGGGTGAAACCGTCGTCGTCGGGCAACCCGACGTCGAGGATCATCAGGTCAGGCCGGAAGTCCATGACGGCGTGGCGGGCGCTTTTCGCGGTGGCCGCGGTCTGGACGGTGAAGCCCTCGTACTTGAGCGCCATGGCGACCAGGTCCGTGATGGCGCGTTCATCGTCGACCACGAGAACGCGGTTCGGCTCGCCCTGGCTCGGAGTGGACACGCGTCCATCTTCGCGCGGAAGTCTGGGAAAAAGCTCAGAGGTTGTTGGAGCTTCCCTGGGCGTTGCGCGAGGTGATCTGTCCGTTCGGGCTGCCGACACCGAGTGGCAGGGAGAGGCAACGCACCCCGCCGCCAGCCTTGAGAAACTCACCCATCGCCAATGGGATGATCGTGAACCCGGCGGCCTGCAACGGTTCGGCAAGCTGGGCGATGGTGAGTGACGACACCACCTGCGTTCCGAGCGGCATCGCGTTGCAGGCAAACCCCACCGCCACTTCGACGGGCACCTCGATGAGGTTTGGGACGAGCTGCCGGATCAACTGCGCAGATGCCGGCGAGAAGGCCTCAGGGGCGGCGACCACCGTATTCGCGTCGAGCGGACAGAAACAGGTATCGAGGTGATAGAAGCGGGGGTCGACCAGCTCGAGTGAGATCACCTCCACTTCGAGGATGCGGCCCACGGGCCGGTGTGAATCACCGTCCGTGCGGAACCCTGTGCCGCAGAAGAGGCGATCGCCGACGAACAGCGCGTCGCCGGCGCCCTCGAACGACAGCGATCGAGGCAGTTCGTGCACCTCGAAGCGCAACCGCTCCAGCTCAGCGCGCCAGTGCGGCTCCTCGCCCTGTCGCTCGCGATGGTGAAAGTTCGCCAGGACCGCGCGTCCGTCCCAGACGACGGCGGCATTCGCCGTGAACACCATGTCCGGGAGCCCCGCAACGGGCGCCGCGAGCTCGATGTCGACGCCGAGCGCGACGTAGGTGCGGTGGAGCGCCTCCCATTGCGCCTGCGCCAGCGCATGGTCCACCTTGATGGCCACGTGCATCCACGGGTTGATCTCGTACTCGATGCCGAAGTGGTCCGGCCGGCACATCAGCACCGCACCTGTCATGAGCGTGGCCGGGGCAGGACCGCAGCGTCGCCGAGCGGGAGCGGAACGATCAACGTCGGCGCGAAGCCGAACCGCGGGGCGACCTCCGCGGGCGCCTGGACCGGCGACCGGCGCACGCACCAGCGCGGTTCGACGTCGTCGCGGACGGCGAGGAGCGACGGGCGCAGCAGCGCGCCACCGGCGCCGCGCCCGTGATGGCGGATGGTGGCCGTGAGCGCGGGCCTCAGCCAGGTCGCGTCGAACGGCTGGACGCCGTCGAGCATCGCGGCGCCGACTGTCAAGGTCGCGGCCTGCTGCGCCAGCCAGCGCGAGACGACCTTGTCATGCGGACCCTCCACCTGACCGGCGAACACGAGCCGGCCGGCGACGTGCTCGCCGAGAATGAGCCGAGGAGCGCCGAGCCGCCGCTCGACAATACCGGCGATCACACACGTTGTCTGCTCGGCAAGCGAGATCCGGAGACGATCCGGCGATGCCAGACCGGGTCGGTACGGTGCTCTCGCACGCCGCGCCAGCAACGCGGGAAGGCTCCGAGCTGTGGCTGCTGCCGCAAGCGCGGTGCCTCGACCGCGAACGTGGTCCGGCACCTGGAGCACGTCGCCGCTTCCGGCGAACGCGCTCAGCGCCGCGACACGACGCTCGAGCGCCCACCCAATGATCGGGCGCCCGTCGAGGTGAAGGACATCGAAGGCGAGGTACACGGCGGGCAGCTCGGCCGCGAGTGCCGGCCCGGCGGCGAGTCGCCTGCCGAGAGCGGCGAGATCCGGCCGGCCCTGGGCGTCGAGGACGGCGATGACGCCGTCGAGCACTGCGGCCCGACCGGCCGTGGTGACCACGGTATCGATGACGTCGGGGAACCGCCGCCCGAGCTCGCCGAGCGTCTCACCCTGAACCCGCGTAGGGTTGTCGGGGTCGAGGTAGAGCAGCGCGCGCGCCCCGTCCCAGTCGATGCTGAAGAGCCAATCGTGATCGTCGAACGGCTCGGAGCATGGAACCGACGCCTCGAGCGGGATGTGCCCCGGAAGCAATGGCGGCGTCGGGGTACGGAAGAGCAACGGCTCCTCGAGTGCCGGGGCGACGACACGGGACACAGCTGTCCTGATCGCCACTCCCGGTCCGCGCAGCCTCAGGAAGCGCGGCGGCGGCCCGCCGGTTCCGCCGATTCCTCGTCAGACGATGCCTCGTTGCCGGCGGTATCGCTGCGGCGCGACTTGGCGGCCTCGACCGACGCTTTGAGCGCGGCCATGAGGTCCGTGACCTTGCCCTGCTCAGGCGCTTCCGGCCGCTTCAGCGGCTCGTTGGTGAGCTTCGACTCGACGACCTCGAGCAACGCCTCGCGGTATGCGTCGTGATGCCGCGCGGGATCGAAATGGGCGCTCAGGTTTTCGATGAGCATGACGGCCATGTCGAGCTCGGCTTTTTTGACGTCGAGGTTCTCGTCGGGCATGGAGAGCTCGCCCGCCGAACGGATCTCATCGGGCCAGTGCAGGGTGTTGAGCAGCAGTCCGGTCTCGTGCAACGCGAGGCGGCAGAGGTGCTCGCGGTCGCGCAACGCGATCTTCCCGATGGCCACCTTGCCGGTCTTCTCCAGTGCCTGGCGGAGGAGCGCATACGGCTTTGCGCCGACCGCCTCCGGCTCCAGGTAGTACGCGCTCTTCAGGTACACGCCCGCTTCGATCTCGGAGTCCGGGCAGAACTCGATGATGTCGATGGTGTGCGTCGTCGTCAGAGGGAGTTGGTCCAGGTCGGAGTCGGTGATGACCACGTATTCGTCCTTGCCGACCTCGTAGCCACGGAGCGCATCGCTCCAGCCGATCTCCCGGTCCTCCTCAGGGCACCAGCGCTTGTTTCGCACCGGCGTCTGGTCGTTCGGACACAGCAGCCGGAACGAGACGCTCTTCGATTCGGTAGCGAGATACAGCCGCACGGGAATTGCCACCATGCCGAAGCTGATGGCCCCGCGCCACATCGATCGAGGCATGGTGTCTCCGAGTATACGGGCGCGGGATCGCCATGAACGGGCCCGACTCAGGCGACGGCAAGGAGCCGGTCGTATGCCTCCTTCAACTCCGGATAGCGCAGGAAAATGATGTGCGCGTATTCCTGCGTCAGCGGCACAGGCTTGCGACGCAGCAGGAGCCCGACCTCCTCGGGACGGTGATTCGCCTTGCGCCAGTTGCACTTCCGGCACGCGATGACCACGTTCTCCCACCGGTCGGGTGCTCCGCCGCGGGACACGGGGATCACATGGTCGACGGTGAGGTCGGCGGCGGTACCGAGCCGGCCGCAGTACTGACACGTGTGGTCGTCCCGCAGCAGCAGGTTGCGCCGGTTGGGACGGAGCAGCCGGCGCGGGACGTGAATCGTGCGCAGGAGACGGACGATCACGACGCCCTCGGGAAGCCGGCGTCCGGCGAGCGCCTCGGCCGCCGCGCGCTCTGCTGCCTCGTCAACGAACGCGACCCGTTCCTTGGTCAGCAGGACGACCAGCCGCCTGTGACTGATCACGTTGAGCGGCTGCAACGAGGCATTGAGCAGCAGCACCGCCATGGCGGAATTCTATTGGGAATCCGGAGTAGGCGTCGAATGGCACACCGGGAGCGCGGGATCAGTTGTAGGGTGCGGACTTGATCGGACCGACCTTGATTGCGCCGCTGCAGACATCACTCTGCGGCGTTGCGGTCACGTCGGTCTGGAAGCCCGATGTCGGCAGCGTGATCTGCCAGAACTTCGGCGAGGTTGACGCCGCGGCGGAACACGTCGCGTCGCTCCATGACACGAGGAAATACCCGTGTCCGGTGGCGCCCGCCGCTCCGAGTGGATCCGAGCCCGGAGAGAGGTCCACCGCCGACGGCGAGGCCATCGAGTTGTCGTTCGTCCACGCCGTCGAGAGCTTTCCCCCGTTGGGGCCGAGCATCTGCAGCTTCGGGTAGCCGTTCTCGGTGCAATCGTTCGTCGTGGTGTTCCGAATCTCGAAGGTCGTGTAGATGGTCCCTGCGGCACCCTGCTGGTTGTTGATCGAGATCTCGAACTGACCCGGCATGCATGGGATGGCGGGCGTCGGCGTGGGCGCCGGTGTCGGCGTTGGAGCAACGGTCGGCACAGGCGTCGGCGTCGCTTCGGTCGTGACGCCGGGCGTCTCGGTCGGCGTTGTGGTCGTGGAGCCGCAGCCCGCGATGACACCTGCGGCGGCAAGCACCGCGAGCGGAAACAGCAACCGTTGCATAGCGGTGGAGCGTACCCGCTGCGGGCGATTCATGCGCACCTCAGCGTGGCATGTGTTGCTCAGCCGGGCAGGTCCTGATCCGCGTGCAGCACGGGCGCGAAGAGGTCCCCGACTGAGTCGACACGTTGGGAGATCGTCGCGATGGTCCACCGATCCGGGCGCAGCGCCGGATCGTCAAGCTCCTCCCACGCGATTGGCGTCGACACTGGTGCGCCGGGTGCGGGCCGTAGCGAGTAGGGCGCCGCGAGCGTCTTGTTGATGATGTTCTGCGTGTAGTCGATGCGGATGCGCCCGGTCCGTCTGGCAACCGCCCACTCCCAGCTGACGCGGCCGGGTGCGGCCTGGTCTATGGCCTTGCCCACCTCCTCCACCCAGTTGCGTACGGCTGCATAGTCCGGCCCGCGGCGCACCGGAACGTAGATTTGCAGTCCGGTCTGCCCGCTCGTCTTGACGACGCCGTGCATCCCGTAGTGGTCGAGCGCAGCCTTGACCAGCTTCGCGATGTCGATGACGTCCTGAAACGTGGCGGGCTCGAACGGGTCGAGGTCGAAGACCGCCCAGTCCGGCGCCTCTGGCTCGTCAATTCGTGAGTGCCAGGGGTGAAGATCGATCACGCCCGCGTTGGCGACCCAGGCGAGGGTCGCGACCTCGTTCACGACGATGTACGTCTTGGTCTTCTCGCCGTGGTATGTCCACGACTCGATCCACGATGGAGCATGCGCCGGCTTGTCCTTTCTCCAGAACGACTTCCCGTCGATCCCGTCAGGAAAGACCTGCATCGACAGAGGGCGGTCACGAAGGTACGGGAGCATGTATGGAGCCATGCGGACGTAGTGCTCGATCATGTCGCGCTTGGTGAGACCGTCTGCGGGCCACAGCACCTTGTCCAGGTTCGTCAGCGGGAGGCGGCGGCCTGCGATGTCCCAGCGCGCGTGGCCATGCAGCGTTCGGAGTTCCTGCAGCGCACTGATGATGTCTGGGTCCTGTCCCGGTGGGGTCCGCTCGTCGCTGCTCCCCAGCGGGTCAGGCAGACTCCCTCTTGCTGAAGTCGCTCCGATCACGGGCGCCTCTTCGCGAGCTGTATCTCCGATGGTTTGGTCGCCTCGCAGTTTCTGGAAGGCGGGGTGACGGAGCATGCCTTCGTTGGTCCATTCCGAGAAGCGGACTTCGCAGATCAGTTCCGGCTGCACCCAGGTGGCGGGTTCGGTCGTTCGCGGGGTCTTGGCGAGTGGGCACTGCTCGACGATCAGGGGAGCGAGCTGTTCCTTCAGGTCGCGCAGCATCTTGTCGTTGAATCCTGTGCCGACCTGGCCGCAGTGCACGAGGCGGCCGTTGTCGAGGATTGCGAGGATGAGCGCCCCGAGCTGGTTGGACCGCCGGCCGCGGCCGGCCGTGTAGCCGGCGATGACGCAGGACTGGCTCCGCCACGATTTGATCTTCACCCACTCCGGCGTGCGCGCTCCGGGGTGATAGAGCGAGTCCGCGCGCTTGCCGACGATCCCTTCGATGCCGGACTTGCGCGCCTCCGCGAAGAGGGCGACACCGTCGCGCTCGACATGTTCCGCGAAGAGGACGTGCGGGGAGTCGACGATGGTCTCGCGCAGCGTCTTCTTGCGAATGCGCAGCGCTGTGGCCGAGAGGTCACGTCCCTCCAGTTGCACGAGGTCGAAGGCGACGAACGTCACAGGATGCTCGGCGGCGAGTCGCCGCGCGTCGCTCTCCCGGGAAACGTTGATGCGTTGCTGCAGACGCTCGAAGGACGGACGGCCGTCGGCATCGAGGACGACGAGCTCGCCGTCGACGACGGCCTGACGTGCGCGGATGCCGGCCCGGATCGCCTGCGCCTCCGGATAGCGTGCGGTCTCGTCGTTGCCGCGGCGGCCGCTCACACGGACAGCGTCACCTGCGACGCTGACCATGGCGCGGATCCCATCGTACTTCAGCTCGAACAGCCATCCCTCGCGTGAGAAGGGCCGCTCGACCGGAGTCGCCAGCATCGGCGAGGGCGCGCGGGCAGGTTCGTCCGCCGCGGCAACCGTCGCGGGCGGAGCCGGCGCCCCCCGGGCTCGGGCGCGCTGCATCTCTCGCGGGTCACCGCCGCCATCACTCGCAATCTCCGCCAGGCTTCTGCCGGTCTTGACCGAAACATCACGGTCGATCGCCTCATATCCCTCGACGACCGATGGGTCGCGCTTCTTGAGCATCAGCCAGTTCTTGGTGCCGTCGCTGCTGCCGCCGTACTGCCGGCCTCGCTCACCGATGTGCACCAGCGCGAACTCGCCGGAGAGCTTGTTGCCGGCGAGCCGGAACTTGATGTCGCCCTTGAGACGCGACCGCTCGTAGTCCTCGGCCGACTCCTTGATCCATTCGTAGGTGCCGATGTCCCAGAGCATCACCGTGCCGGCGCCATATCCGGAGGGGATCACGCCCTCGAACTCGCCGTAATCGATGGGGTGGTCCTCGGTCTGCACGGCCAGTCGCTTCTTGGCGGGATCGAGGCTTGGACCCCTCGGAACCGCCCACGAGAGCAGCACACCCTCGTGCTCGAGTCGGAAATCGAAGTGCATGCGCGTGGCCCGATGTTTCTGCACGCAGAACCGGTGCCCGTGCGGCAGGAGATCCCACGCCGATCGGTCGGCATCGGCACGTCCGGTCGGCTCCCCACTGGGCTCCGGCGTCTGTTTGAAGTCGCGTTTGCGCCGGTACTCTTTGAGGGCCTCCTCTGCCACGTCCGCGACACTGTCCTTCACCGTACTGATGCTAGTGCAGCGGCACCGCGCAGCAGAGCAAAGTGGCCCTCCGGGCTGGTAGAATAGAGGCATCTGGAACGGCCGATTTGAGCAGTCAGCGCTGGAGAATCGAGCGGTTTCATCTTTGGCCCCAACTCCAACACTCACGTCACCACCGGAGCAGTACCGATAACCGACATCGCACGCCCCGAGCGGCCCCGCGAGGAGCCCGCCGAACCCACGTCGAGCGCCAACGGCGGCAGCTCGAATCCTCCAACTGAGGGCATCAGCCGGGTCTCGAAGGACACGTATTCGGCAGACCAGATCCAGATTCTGGAAGGTCTCGAGCCTGTCCGCCGCAGACCAGGCATGTACATCGGGTCCACCGACCTGCGTGGTCTGCACCACCTTGTCGTGGAGCTTGTTGACAACAGCATCGACGAGGCACTCGCCGGCTGGTGCGACACGATCAAGGTCACGTTGCACGCGGACAAGTCGGTGTCCGTGCTGGACAACGGCCGCGGCATCCCGGTCGGTATGCATCCCACCGCGAAACGATCCGCGCTCGAGGTCGTCCTCACCACGCTGCACGCCGGAGGGAAGTTCGGTGGTGGCGGCTACAAGGTATCGGGTGGTCTGCACGGCGTCGGCCTCTCAGTCGTCAACGCGCTGAGTGAGCGGCTGCTCGTCGAGGTCTACCTCGACGGCGAGGCCCATCGCCAGACGTACCTGCGCGGTGTTCCCGACGGGCCAGTCGCCGTCAGCGGCAAATCCGACCGCCGCGGTACGTACATCCGCTTCTGGCCGGACCCCGAGATCTTCCCGGAGATCGAGTTTTCGTGGGAGATCATTCAAAACTCCTTGCGCAGCTATGCGTTCCTCAACAAGGGGATCACGATCCAGCTCGCCGACGAGCGCGACGGCGCGGCGTACACGTTCCATTTCGAGGGCGGGATCCAGTCCTTCGTGCGCTATCTCAACGCCAACCGCAACGTCATCAACCTCAAGCCGATGTATGTGGAGCGCGAGATCGACGGCAACGTCGTCGAGATCGCCCTGCAGTATCAGAACACCGTCTTCACTGAGCATGTCCTCGCGTTCGCCAACAACGTGCACACGGAGGAGGGTGGCGCGCACGTCACCGGGTTCCGGACCGCGCTGACCGCGACGCTGAACAAGTACGCGCGCAAGGCGGCGATCCTCAAGGAGCAGGACCCGAACCTCACCGGCGACGACGTCCGTGACGGCCTCACCGCCGTCATCAGCGTCAAGCTTCGCGAGCCGCAGTTCGAAGGCCAGACCAAGACCAAGCTGGGCAACAGCGAGGTGACGGGTCAGGTCTCGACGGTCCTGAGCGACGCGCTCATGCAGTACCTCGAGGAGAATCCCGGGGACGGACGCAAGATCATCGATCAGTCGCTCACCGCCGCGCGCGCGCGGCAGGCGGCGGCGAAGGCACGAGACCTCGTGCAGCGCAAGTCGCTGCTCGAGTCGGCGACGCTCCCCGGCAAGCTGGTGGACTGCAGCGAGCGCGACCCGGCGCATTGCGAGATCTTCATCGTCGAGGGACTGTCCGCAGGCGGCACTGCAAAGGAGGCTCGCGAGCGCCGCAACCAGGCCATCCTGCCCCTGCGCGGCAAGATCCTCAATGTCGAAAAGGCGCGCGCCGACAAGATCCTCGGCAACGAGCAGATCAAGGACCTGATCATGGCGCTCGGTGGCGGCTTCGGAGAGACGTTCAGCGTCGACAAGCTCCGCTACCACCGCATCGTGCTCATGGCAGACGCGGACGTTGACGGCTCGCACATCCGCACCCTGCTGCTCACGTTCTTCTGGCGCCATCTGCGGCCGCTGGTCGACGGTGGCTACCTGTACCTCGCGCAGCCACCGCTGTACAAGCTCGAGAAGGGCAAGGGACGCAACAAGCAGACCGAGTACGCCTTCAGTGACGACCAGCGCGACGACAAGGCGAAGTCGATGGGCCGCGACACGGAGATCTCTCGATACAAGGGACTCGGCGAGATGATGTCTGAGGAGCTGTGGGCGACCACCATGGATCCGGAGCGCCGTGTGTTGCTCCAGGTGGGCGTCGCCGACGCAATCAAGGCCGACGACATCTTCGACCGCCTCATGGGTTCCGACGTGGAGCCGCGCAAGCGATTCATTCAAACGCACGCGACGAGCGTGCGTAACCTCGACGTCTGATGTCGCTTCCGATCGCGGTCGACGCGATGGGGGGTGACAACGCCCCGGCAGCGATTGTCCAGGGTGCGTTGCGCGCCGTGAACGAGCACGGTATCGCTGTCACATTGGTGGGGCGGCGCGAGGCCGTCGAAGCCGAGTTGCGGAGCGCCGGCGCGGCGCCGGCGGCGATCAGCGTCATCGACGCCCGCGAGGTCATCGAGATGCACGAGCACCCGGCCAACGCGGTGCGGGCAAAGCGCGACTCGTCGATGGTGCGCAGCTGCGCCCTGGTGGCAGGCGGCAGTGCGCGCGCCGTCGTGAGCGCGGGCAACAGCGGTGCGATGCTCGCCGCCGCGCTGTTCACCATCAAGCGGATCACGGGCATCGCGCGACCCGCCATCGGCGCCGCGTTCCCCAGCGAGTCCGGTCAGACCTTCATGCTCGACGTCGGTGCCAACACGGACTGCAAGCCGGAGTGGCTGGCCCAGTTCGCGCTGATGGGCGACGTCTACGCGCGCACCATGCTCGGCATCAAGCGCCCACGAGTCGCGCTGCTCAGCAACGGCGAGGAGGCCGAGAAGGGATCGGAGCTGGTCCAGGCCGCGCACCCGCTCATCGCGGCGCTCCCGATCAATTTCGTCGGCAATGTCGAGGGCAAGGACGTCTTCCGGGGCGGCTGCGACGTCGTCGTCACCGACGGATTCACCGGCAACGTCGTTCTCAAGGTGGCCGAGGGCATCGGAGACTTCCTCTTCTCGAGCATCGCCCGCGAGGCGCGCAAATCCATCGGCGGCAAGGTCGGCGGTGCACTGCTCCGTCCGAGGCTGCGCCCCCTGCGCGACCGTGTCGACTACCGCAAGACGGGCGGCGCGCTGCTGCTCGGTGTTGCGGGTGAGGTGGTGATCGCTCACGGGCGATCGGACGCCGAGGCGACCATGAATGCGATCCGCGTTGCCGCCCGCGCCGCCGACCAGGGCGTCAGCGGCGTGATCGCCGGCGCGGCGAGAGCCCCCGTGGAGGTTGGAGCTCAGTAATGGCGATCTTCGAACCCGGTCAGATCCATCCCATCGAGCTCGAGGCGGAGATGCGCGCCTCGTACATGGATTACGCGATGAGCGTGATCATCAGCCGCGCGCTCCCCGACATCCGCGACGGGTTGAAGCCGGCCCAGCGCCGCATCCTCTGGGCGATGCTCGATACGGGCATGACTGCCGGGGCTCGTTATCAGAAGTGCGCGGCCGTCGTCGGTGAGGTCCTCGGCAAGTACCACCCGCACGGTGATTCGGCCGTGTACGACACGCTGGTTCGTCTGGCCCAGCCGTGGGTGATGCGCTATCCACTCATCGACGGACAGGGCAACTTCGGCTCGGTTGACGGTGACCCGCCGGCCGCGTACCGATACACCGAGGCGCGCATGACCGCGGTGGCGATGAGCCTCGTCGACGACATCGAGAAGGATACCGTCGACTTTGGCCCGAACTTCGCGAACGTGCCCGGGGTGCGCGAACCGGTCGTCATGCCGTCGCTGCTCCCGAACCTCCTCGTCAACGGCGCGAGCGGGATCGCGGTCGGCATGGCGACGAACATCCCGCCCCACAACCTCGGTGAGATCTGCGACGCGGTGGTGCGCTTGATCGACGACCCCGACACGGCGACTGAGGATCTCATCCGCATCGTCAAGGGCCCGGACTTCCCGACGGGTGGGATCATCTACACACGCGACATCGCGAACGTGTACGGCACCGGGCGCGGACGCATCGTGATGCGAGCGCAGGTGGATTTCGAGGAGTCGAAGTCGGGACGCGAGCAGATCATCGTTCGCGAGCTCCCGTACCAGGTCAACAAGTCGCGTTTGATGCAGACCATCGCCGAGCTCGTCAACGACCGCAAGATCGACGGCATCGCGGACCTCCACGACGAGTCAGGACGCGAGGACAAGGTCCGCATCGTCATCGAGCTCAAGTCGAACGCGCGCCCGCACACCGTCCTCAACAACCTCTACAAGCACACCCAGCTGCAGATGACCTTCGGCGCGCTCATGCTCGCCATCGTCGACGGGCGGCCTCAGGTGCTGAGCCTCAAGGCGATGCTCCAGCACTACATCAGCCACCGCCGGAATGTGGTCACGCGGCGAACGCGGCACGAGCTCGAGACCGCAAGGGATCGCGCGCACATCCTCGAAGGACTCATCAAGGTCCTCGACAACCTCGATGAGACGATCCGGATCATTCGCGCCGCGCAGGACGAGAAGGCGGCGCAGAGCGCCCTGGAGCAGCGCTTCGGGCTCACCGACCGCCAGTCGAAGGCGATCGTCGACCTCCGGCTCGGACGGCTCACGAGACTCGAGAGCGGCAAGCTCCGCGAGGAGTACGAGGAGCTGATCAAGAAGATCAATCAGCTCGAGGAGCTTCTTGCCAACCCGCGTCTCATCGACGGGGTCATCAAGGACGAGGTCACCAACCTGCGCAGGCGATTCGCCGATCCACGGCGCAGCGAGATCCGCCACGACGAGCTCGAGATGAACGAGGAAGACCTCATTCCGCAGGAGCAGGTCTTCGTGACGCTCACGCACCGCGGGTACGTCAAGCGCATGCCGCTCGACACGTATCGCGCGCAGCATCGTGGCGGCAAGGGCATCGTCGGCGCGCGGCGCTCGACGGACGAGGACTACATCGAGCACTCGACAACCGCCAACACGCACAGCGACATGCTGTTCTTCACGAATCGGGGACGAGTGTTCCGGTTGCGCACGCACGAGATTCCGGATGTGAAGCGCCAGGCCAAGGGAATCCCGATCATCAACCTCATCGATGTCGACCAGGGCGAGAAGGTCACCGCGCTCATCGACATGGAGGTGTTCAGCGATGAGCAGTACCTCGTCATGGTCACCAAGCTTGGTCAGATCAAGAAGACGCCGGCTGCCGCATACGCTGCCGTGCGCCGCAACGGCCTGATCGCCATCAACCTGCAGGATGACGACGAGCTCAACTGGGTTCGGCGTTCGTCCGGCGGCGATCAGGTGCTCGTCGTCACCCGTCAGGGCAAGGGATCGCGCTTCACGGAGAAGGAAGTTCGACCCATGGGCCGCGACACCATGGGCGTCGGTGCGATCCGCCTGCGCAAGGGTGACGAGGTCGCCGGGTTCGACATCGTCAACCCCGATGGCCACGTGCTCGTCATCACCGAAAACGGCTTCGGCAAGCTGACACCGATGAGCGACTACCCGATCAAGAGCCGCAACATCCAGGGCGTGTACACCGTCGACCAGACGGCAATCCCGAAGATCGGCGAGATCGTCGGGATGCGTGTGGTCGAGGCGCTCGACGAGGAGTTGATGGTCATCTCGACGATGGGCCAGGTGATCCGCATCCCGCTCGACCAGGTCCGCATCTCGGGCCGGCAGACGCGCGGCGTGATCATCATGCGGCTCGACGACGGCGACAGGGTCGCGTCCATCGCGGGCGTCGGCGCGGTCGTCGCACTCGAGGCGTGACGTCCGGGAGATGACGCAGGTCTTCGAGCTGTCCGACGCCTTCGTCGGGCAGCTCTCCGTGCTCGATCCATTCCTGGCCACCGGCATCGGCGAGCGCGGCCACGACGATGAGGTCACCGACTACTCGCCGGACGGCGTCGCGCAACGTGTGGACCTGGCCCGCGCGACGCTGCGCCGGCTCGAAGCCGCGACCGAAGAGAACGACGATGATCGGATCGCTGCTGCGGTCCTGCGTGATCGACTCACCGTGCAGATCGAGAGCTTCGAGTCCGGCCACGCGTGGCGGCAGCTCTCGAATTTCGACTCGCCGATCACCTTCCTGCGTACCGCCTTCGACCTCAGCCCACGCGACACGAGGGAGGACTGGGAGCATCTTGCGACCCGGATGACCCGCGTCCCGGATTCGCTCGCCGGGTTCACCGCATCGCTGCGCCACGGCCTGGCCACGGGTCAGCTCGCCGCCCGCCGGCAGGCACTGGTCTGCGCCGAGCAGGCCGCGACCCTCGGTGGCGTCAGGGGATCCGGCGACCCGTACTTCGTGGCACTCGCGGCGACGCCCGGCTCGCATGGCGTTCCGGCCGAGCGACTGCGAGAGAGCGCACGCGTCGCGAGCGCCGCCTACGCGGACCTCGCGCGGTTCCTGCGCGAGGAGTACGCGCCGCGGGCGCCCGAATCCGACGCTGTCGGCGAGGAGGCGTATTCGCTCGGTGTGCGCAGGTGGCTCGGCACGAGCGTCGATCTCCGCGAGGTCTATGCGTGGGGCTGGGACGAGCTGCATCGCATCGACGCGGAGCGGGAGCGCACCGCTGAGCGTGTTGCCCCCGGCGCGGGCGTCGAGGGTGCCGTCGCGCTGCTCCGGGAGGACCCCGCGCGCAGCCTGGACAGCGTCGACCAGCTGCTCGGGTTTCTGCAGGAGCTGAGTGATCGGACCATCGCGGAACTCAACGGCGTTCACTTCGACATCCCGGAGCAGATCCGGCGCATCGAGTGCTGTGCCGCCCCACCTGGGGCCGCAGCGGCGATGTACTACACGGCCCCGTCGGCGGACTTCAGCCGGCCGGGGCGTACCTGGTACCCGAATCGCGGGCGCACGCGGTTCCCGCTCTGGACCGAGGTGAGCACGGCGTACCACGAGGGCGCGCCGGGGCACCACCTCCAGATAGGGCTCTGCATGACGTTCCAGGACCGGCTGACGCGCTTCCAGCGGCAGCTGGGGACGTACGCGGGGCACGCTGAAGGATGGGCGCTCTACGCCGAACGGCTGATGCAGGAGCTCGGGTATCTGGAGAACCCCGACTACCTGCTCGGCATGCTCTCCGCTCAGGCGTTCCGCGCGATGCGGGTGGTCGTGGACATCGGTCTCCACCTCCAGCTTGAGATTCCGCGAGCGGAGACGTACCTGCCCGGGCAGGTCTTTGACTTCGACACCGCGCTCCCCTTCGTCGGGCGCTATTGCGACGTCGGAGGACCCGGGTTCGCTCTGAGTGAGCTCGAGCGCTACTGCGGGATGCCCGCGCAGGCGATCAGCTACAAGGTTGGCGAGCGGACCTGGCTCGACATTCGAGCCCAGTCGCGCGCCAGGCTCGGCAGCGAATTCGATCTCAAGCGATTCCACATGGACGCGCTCCATATGGGGTCGCTGCCGCTCGACCAGCTCGAGCGCGAACTGCTCAGGTAGCCGGCCGGAGAGGTGGTGCTGGGGCGCGCCTGCACCCCGTCACCAGTGCGCACTTGCCAGGCTGGAGCCCGGCAACGGAATCCTTAGGTGGCCTTGCCGATCTTGAAGATCTTGGTGCCGCAGACCGGGCACGTGCCGGTGGTCGCAGGCTTGCCGTTCTTCATGGTGATTGCTTCAGCGCCCTTGATCTCGCGCTGCTCCTTGCATTTGAGGCAATAGCCAGTGGCCATGTGCTCTCCTCCGGTGGGTGGGGTGGTTCTGTGACTGCTCGGAGGCAGGTTGCGCGCATTCTAGCCACATCCGAGCCGAATTGGAGCCGAATTCAGGCGTCGCCTCCAGCGGCGGCCCGGAATCGGAGCCTTAGACGGGGGTGACGGTGGTCGCCAGGTGGGTCCGGAAGAAGGCACGAGTCCGGTCCCACGAGAGGCGGGCGGCGTCCTCGTCGAAGACCTCGGGCCGGGTGTCGTTGAAGAACGCATGGTCCGCGCCCTCGTACCAGAAGAACTCGACATCGATGCCGGCGTTGCGCATCTCAGCTTCGAGGGTCGCGACCTGCTCAGGCGTGTACGCCTCGTCCTTCGTCGCGAAGTGACCGAGCACGGCGCCCTTGATGTTGACGATCTCGGGTGTGGCGGCCGCGGTCACGCCCATGTACGGGTAGAAGGGAACGACGGCCGCGAAGACGTCGCTCAGGGTGGCCGCGTACAGCGCGAGGGCGCCGCCCATGCAGAAGCCGACGATCCCGACACGGTCGCCTGCGGTCTTGTCGCTCTGCGCCAGCCACGTGCCCGCCCCGAGCATGTCGCGAGCCGCCGTCGGGAGGTCCAGTTCCATGAGCAGCTTGCCCGCCTCGTCGGGCTCCTTGGTCTCCTTGCCGTGATACAGGTCGGGGGCCAGAGCGACGAAGCCCTCGGCCGCAAACCGGTCGCAGAGATCACGGATGTGCGGCACCAGCCCCCACCACTCCTGGATGACGACGACGCCGGGCCCGCGACCGCTCGCCGGCGTCGCGAGGTAGCCGCTGCACGTGTGGCCGTTGCTTGGAAATTCGACCGTCTCACCCATTGCTGACTCCTTAGCCCAAATCCCGGCTCATGCGGCCGAATGCTCACTGCTGCTGTGCGCATCGATGAGCTTCTGAGCAACGTGCGCCGGCACCTCCTCATAGCTCGCGAACGCCATCGAATACCTGCCACGACCCTGCGTCATCGCCCGCAACTCGACCGGAAATGTGTACATCTCCGATTGCGGCACGTGCGCGCTCACCTCGGCACGGCCGTCGCCGATCGGGTTCATGCCACCGACACGGCCGCGCTTGGAGTTGAGCAGACCCATGATGTCGCCGGTGAAGCGGTCGGGGACGATCACGGTGACGTCCATGATCGGCTCGAGAATGATCGGCGAGGCTTTCTGGACGGCCTCGCGCATCGCCATGGCACCCGCGATCTGAAACGCGATGTCCTTGCCATCCACGGCATGAGTCGAACCGTCGACGAGACGCACTCTGACGTCGACGATCGGGTTGCCGGTGACCGCTCCATGCTCGATGGTCTGACGGACGCCCTTCTCGACCGACGGACGGAATTGATGCGGGATCGATCCGCCGAAGATCTTGTCCTCCCACTCGAAACCGCCGCCACGCGGGAGTGGCTCGATCTCGATTGTCGCATCGCCGTACAGGCCGGCGCCGCCGGACTGCTTCTTGTACTTGTGGGCGACCCGGGCGGTGCCCGTGATCGTCTCGCGATACGGAATCTTGGGAGGGTGCAGCTCAGCGTCGACACCGAACTTGCGCTTCATCCGCTCGAGAGCGACGTCGAGGTGGACGTCACCGAGACCATGGACGAGCACCTCGTTGGTCACGGGGTCACGATCCGTTGAGAACGTGATGTCCTCCTCGGTGAGGCGCGCGAGCGCGCTCATGATCTTGTCCTCGTCGCCCTTGGTCTTGGCGACGATTGCCGCCGAGGCCGTCGCCGGCGGTGTCGGCAACATCGGCAGTGTCACCGGCGCGTCTTTGACGCAGAGGGTGTCGCCGGTATGCGTATGGGCAAGCTTGGTCACCACGCCGATGTCGCCTGCAACGACCTCCGCAACGGTGACGATCGCCTTGCCGTTGGGCTGACCCAATTGCGCGAATCGCTCCTCCTGGCCGAGCCGGGCGCTGAGCGGATGCGTGTCGCCGCGCATCCTCCCGCGCAGGACCTTGAAGAACGAGACCCTGCCGAATGTGTCGACGGTCGTCTTGAACACCTGCGCCACGAGCTTGCCGTCCGGGTCGCACGCGATCTGGGTCTCGTTGCCCTTGGCGTCGGCGCCGGTTCGGGTTCGCTCGCTCGGCCCGGGCAGATAGCGAACGATGCTGTCGAGCACGAGCGCGGCACCCTTCTCGCTCGCCGCGGCGGAGCAGATGATCGGCACGAGCGATCCGCGCGCCGTGGCGGCGTGGAGCGCGGTACGCACCTCGTCGTCGGTGAGCTCGGTGCCCTCCAGGTACTTCTCGAGCAGCGCGTCGTCGCTCTCGGCAGCCGCATCGACCAGCGCCGCGTGGGCGCGTTCGATCTCGGTGCTCATCTCGTCGGGAAGGGCGGCGTCCGTGGCGCGCCCGTGGCCGTCGAACTCATGAGCACGATCGTCGACCAGGTCGACGTAGCCCCGGAACCCGTCGGCCGCCCCGATGGGCACCGCGACGGCGATCGGCGTGCGCGCGAACGTCTCGCGGAGCGCGTCGACCGTGGCCTCGTACGCCGCGTTCTCCTTGTCCATGCGGTTCACCACGATGAGCGCGGGAACCCCGGCGGCCTGGATCATCTCCCAGGCCATCTCCGCGCCGACCTGCACGCTGCCGGTCGCCGCGACCACGAGGACTGCCGCGTCGGCCACCGCGAGCGCCTCGATCACCTCTCCCGCGAAGTCCTGAAAGCCGGGCGCGTCGATGAGGTTGACGCGGTAGCCGTCCCAGTCGCAGTGCGCGATCGAGAGCCCGATGCTCATCGAGTGACGCTGCTCCTCGGGCTCGAAGTCGAAGAGCGAGGTTGCAAGCTCAGTCGACCCCATGCGCTGCGTCGCTCCCGCGGTGTGGAGCAGGGCCTCACAGAGGGTCGTCTTGCCGTCGTGGCTGTGCCCGACGACGGCAACAGTGCGAATGCGATCAGGCGTCGGCATGGTGAATGAACTCCAGACAGAACTCCCGGACCGAAGGAGACGAATGGTAGCCGCTCGCACCGCCCCTTCATGGGGCGTCAGCGCTTGCGCCGCCGGGCCACCACCAGCACGCTCTCGGACGCGGGCGATCCCGTCTCCCCGGTCCACCCGTCGTACATGGCGACGACTCGCAGACCGCCGCGTTGGAAGAGGCGCGGGATCGATCCGAACGGGCACATCCATGCGCTCGTCTGGCGAATGGAGACCGTGCCGTTGTCGAAGACGGCGACGTCACGCAGCACGTAGGTGTGGCGGCGCTGGTCGTAGACGGAGTCGCCGAGCAGCAGGTGGCCGCGGTCGGAGAGGAGGGAGCTCGGCACGGCGTCCCACCACTCGAGGCGCCCGGGCGGCTGCTGGGGTCTGAGGCGCATCTCGGCGATGAGGACCCCATCCGATCCCAGCGCGTTCGCGAGGCGCGTGAGGACCAGCGGCTGGATGGCGCGCGGGAAGGCCTCGATGACGTAGTACACGAGCAGCGCGGCATCGAAGGTGCCGGGCGCGAGTGCCACATCGCGCAGGTCCGCCCGCAGGAAGGCCGCCGACCCGGACGGCTTGGCGTCGCGAACCAGGCTGCGCGCGTGCCGCAGCGCCGGGGCGCTGACGTCGACGCCTGTGACGCGATGGCCGAGACGGGCGAGCTCCACCGCGTACAGCCCCGGACCGCACCCCGCGTCGAGGATGCGCGACGGCGGCGCCGGGATCAGACGCCGCAGCCGCCGTACGTGCCGGGCGATGATCGTCGCACGCCTGCTGGCGCCGTCGTGGGACTGGTCGAGGTGCTCGCGGAGCAGGCGCCTCGCGAATTCAGGCTCCCCCCAGTCGAGCTCGTACGCCGGATCGAAGGGGATGGGCCAGGGCGGGACCGTGGCCGGACGGAGCGTTGGCCGCATGCTCGCGGCAGCGTAGGCCACAATCCCCGGCGATGGGCGGCGTCATCGGTCAGTGGGTCACGAGTGGGGGCATCCTCATCGTGCTCGCGCTCATGCTCATCAACAGTTGCGGCGTGCCCGTCCCGAGTGAGGTGATCATGCCGGTCGCCGGCTTGCTCGCCGCCACCGGGCACTTCAATATCGTCGCGGTGATCGCCGCCGGTGTCGGCGGGAACGTGATCGGCGCCTTGCTCGCATATTGGCTGGCCCGTCGCTTCGGGCGCCCTTTGCTCCTTGGCCCCGGGCGGCGGATCGGGATCGCGCCGAGCCACCTCGACCTCGCAGACAGATGGTTCGCCCGGTACGGACTGCCGGCCGTGTTCTTCGGACGGATGCTGCCTGTCATCCATACCTACATCTCGTTCCCCGCCGGCCTCGCGAAGGTCCAGCCGGTCTGGTTTGCGGTGCTCTCCCTCCTCGGCTCAACCCTGTGGGTCACCTTCCTCGGCGTGCTCGGCTACGAGGTCGGCGCCAACTACACGAAGGTTTCGGGTCCGATCAGCAAGATCGCGATCGGGATCGCGGTGCTGGTCGCGATCGCGATCGTTGTCTGGTACATCCGAGGGAAGCGGCGAGCCGCCTCACGATCGAACGC
>Ga0307373_10004113_pt1 | contig 24711 bp, 23 predicted proteins | sample OX2MG_FD_202534 | JGI IMG/M metagenome (GOLD analysis project Ga0307373, IMG submission 202534) | Soil microbial communities from Risofladan, Vaasa, Finland - OX-2 | ecosystem: Environmental > Terrestrial > Soil > Coastal area > Acid sulfate soil | place: Finland: Risofladan, Vaasa | collected...
GACCCGCTGGAGATGGTCGACAGGTACGGAGCGGACGCTCTCCGGGCCTGGGGCGCGAGCGTGGCGATGGGGAACCAGGACGCTCGCTTCGATGAGACCAAGATTGACGGCTACGCCAAGTTCGCCAACAAGTTCTGGAACATGACCCGCCTGCTGCATCGCTTTCACTTTCCCGCAGAGGGCGAGGAGGGGTTGATCCCGGAGGTTTCGGAGCCGGCCATTGGGAGTCTGCAACTGGCTGACCGCTGGGTTCTGTCTCGACTTGCGGCGGTGACCCAGGTGACCACGGGCGCCCTCCAGAAGTTCGACTTCGACGGGGCCATCGATGCCATTTATGACTTCGCCTGGCGGGAGGTGGCGGATTGGTATCTGGAATTGGTCAAGGGCCGGCTGGAGTCCGGCGACGCGGCCGCACTTTGGGTCACCCGGCAGGTGCTGTACCAGACGGCCACCTTGTTGCACCCGATCATGCCCTTCCTGACCGACGCCGTGGCGGAGCAGTTCGCCGGGAGTCCGGCCAGCCTGGACCTGACCCCTTGGCCGGGGGCTACCGACAGCTGGGCGGACCCCGACTCGGAGGTGGCGATGATCGCCTGCATGACGCTGATCTCCAACCTCAGAAAGTGGCTAACCGAACTTGGAATCGAGGTGACGAGGCACGGCAGTCGAGTTCCCTTCTCGGTTGCGGTGGCCGGTCCCGAGCTGGCCTTTCCCGAGGCCCAGGGCTATGTCAGCGCGCTGCTGCCGGTGGACTGGGTTGAGGCGGCCGGCAACCCCGGCGCCGCCCGCCCCCAGGTGGTCGCGGGACGAACCACCCTCTCGCTGGGGAAGAGCGCCGGCGGCGACTCCGAAAAGTGGAAGGACCCGGCGCGGCGGGAACTGGCCAAGGCGGTCGCCTTCGCGACGACCCTGGAGCACAAGCTGGCCGGGCCCTTCGCCGCCAAAGCGCCGGCCGAGGTGGTGCAGAAGGAGCGACGCCGATTGGAGGAGGTGCGGCAACGAGAAGGTCTCCTGCGCCGCCTGATCGACAGCTGAGCCGGAGCGGCTGAGTGCTCCCAATTAACGATCTCCCGCTCCTGGCACTGCTGTTACCGGCGGCCGCCACCCTGGTCTGCTCGGCGCTCGGGCGTCCCTGGCCCCGATGGCCGGGATTCTGGTCCCGCTGGGTACTGCGGGCCGGGCTGGCGTTGGCGCTGGCCGACGTGGTGGCGATCCTGAACTGGCTGCCTCCGGGCGGCACCCTCCAGGTGACCTTGTGGCAGATCGAGCCGCAGTTGCCCATCACCCTTTCGGTCGATTCCCGGGGGACGGTGCTGGCAATCATGGTGCTGATGGCGGCGTTGGTGGTCAGTCTGGCCGCGCGCGATCGGCGGCCGCTGGCATCGGCCGCCTTGGGGTTGGCGGTGTTGGGCGCGGTTGGCGCTGCCTTTGCCGGGGACCTGCTGAGTCTCTACATCGGGCTTCAGCTCTCCGCGCTGGGGGGCATCGGGCTGAGCTATGCCCGTAAGCCGCGGGCGGCGAGTTCGCGAATGGTCTGGGCGGCGGTGACCGATCAGTCGATCGGTTTGATTTGGTTGGGGGCGATGATCCTGCTGCTGCATCAGACCGACACGCTGCAGTTGGATGCCATCCCCACGAGCTCCGTCAGCCCGGCCCTCGCCGGCCTGCTGCTCCTGCCCGCAGCGCTGCGTCTGCTGGGCTGCGGCTTCGTCGCCGGATCGTCCTCGTCGCGTCGCCCGGGCTCAGCCGGACGCTCCCTCGACGTCGCCGACTGGATGACGGTGGTCGCCGTCCCGACTGCTCTGCTGCTGCTGATTCGGGTGCAGGCGCTCTCCGGGGGAAGCTGGCCGACGCCCTGGTTTGGGACCGGTCTTGACTTGCTCGCCTTGCTGATGGCCGTGGTCGCGGCGGCCGGACTGCTGATCTCAAGCAATCCCCAGGTGGCCCTTCGAGCCCTGCTCCTGGTGCTCGCCGCCCTGGTTTTGGTGGGGTTTGGGCAAAACTCGGCTGACGGCACTCTGCTGGGTTTGACCGCCGGGCTGTTCTTGGCGGTCTCCGCGGCGTTTCTGCCCCGCGCCTTGCTGGCGGGTGGGCGACCGGTGAGACCCCGGTCGGCGATCTCCGGCGGTGACCAGCCCGGAGCACCGAGGATTGCGGGCGAGCTGATCGTGCTAATGCCCTGCGTGCTGGGATTCTCGGTGGCGGTCTTGGGCACCGACCTGGCCTTGCGGGGCGGACTGGAGCTGGGATTCGCCCCCGGGCTGGCTTATCTGGTCTCCCTGGCAGGGTTGGTGCTCACGGTTCCTCGGCTGCGCCGGGCGGCCACGCCGCCGACCAGGTGGCCCTGGCCCTTGTGGTTTCCCATCGTGCTGGTCGGCGCCGCCGCGATCCTCCCCGGCGAGGTCCTGACCATCGCGGCCACCTCGCTGGCGGCACCTGGCACGTCCAGCTTGACCCTCTTGTCCGAGCCTGACCCGCTGGTCATATTGGCGCCGGGACTGCTCTGGCCGGGCGGGTACCTGGTGTTGCTCGCCGGACTCGTCGCTGCGGCCGGCCGGGCCTGGCGTCTGGCGAATGGGGGGGCGCCTCCTGTGCTCGATCCCGAAGCTAGCTTCAGCCCCCCTTACCTGATCCATTCCGGCGGCCTGGCTCGTCTGCTGGCCCGGCGCCGGTCCGCTCCCCTTTGGACTAAAGCTGTGCGCCATTGGTATTCGACGGCGATCGGATTGGCCGACCGCGAGGTCTCCGAGCGCCCCGTATGGCTGTGGGTGGCGGGTGCTGCCGCCGCCGCCTGGCTGCTGGCCGAGGCGGTGCGGCTGTGACCTGGGCGGTGATCCTGGCGGCGGGCGGATTCGCCGCGGGGGCCATCGCGCTATTTTCCGTGGGACCGATCGGAATGGCCCTCAGTGCTCTGGCCCTGGGATTGGGGATGGGTGGGGTTGCCTCACTTTCGACCGGGCCGACCGGATTCGCCGCCTTGGTCGGGCTGGGAGCGGTGAGCGCGGCAATGGTCTTAGTGAGTGGTCTGTTTCCCCGGCTCGACCCTGCGGCCGCCATCGTCGGTGCCGCGGCGGTGGTGGAGCGGCCGCGGGTCTTCGGGGTGCGCAGCTTGCGGGCCCTCCTGGGAGCTGGTGGCCTCTTCACCGCCAGGCTGCTCTCCGGCCACCTGGCCGCCGGGACGGTGGCGACCCAGGGGCCCGGCTTCGCCTGCCTCTTCGTCGTCGAGGTGGGGCTGATCCGGATCGGCACTGGTCGGGGGCCGGCTGAACTTGGCCTCGGGGCGCTTTGTGCTGGCATGGGCGCGTCGGCCTTTCTCCTCCTCAGTTCGCCGGGATCATCGATCGCGGTCGCCCTGCTGGCTTGCGGAGTACCGTCGTTGGCGCTGATTGCCGTGGGTCGGGCCACCCCCTGGGAGGCATCGGGTTGAGCCCGTGGCTGCTGCCCGCCCTAGCGGGTGGACTGGCTCTGGCGGTGGTCTCGGTCCTGGTGGGCCCACGGCTGCCGCTGATCCCACCGTTGCTGCTCTTGCTCTCCGCCGCCGCGATCTCGTTGGCGCTGGTGGCATCGGTGGCCACGCATCCCCCCAGTTCGCTCCTGGTGGAGGGCGGGTTGGGAACCCTGCGGCTCTCGCGGCTCTCGGTGGGCCTGCTGGTGGGCGGCTGGACGGCCTCGGTACTGGAGCTGGGAGTGGCTCATCGGCCCCGAATTTCGGCGAGCACGATCTCCGCCACGATCGTGATGGGAGTCACCGCCTGTGCGGCGCTGCTGGTGACCGCGGTGGTGCCTCTGGTGCTGTTGCTGGCATTCACCTGTGCCTTCTGCTGGGGTCGCTGGCAGCGCATCGCTGGGCCGGTGCTGCCGATCCGCAGCCTGGGCCGGCAGGCCGCCCTCCTGCTCTGTGCCCTGCTGGCGGGGGCAGCCGTGCTCCCCTCGCAGAGAATCGGCGCTGCCCCCGCCGCCTTGGCCGGGATGCTGCTGGTCGGTGGCCTGGGCGGGGTAGTTGGCCTCCTGCCCCTCTCCAGCTGGGTGGGCGCCTTGTCCAGGGTGAGCCCAGCCGAAGCGGCGACGTGGCGGATCTGGCTGGTGCCCCTCGGAGTCGTGGCCATCGCCCGGGTGCTGGTGGCGACACCGACCTCCCTGACCCAGGTGATGCAGTTTTTGCTGGTCGCCCTCGGTTTAGCTACCGCCATCTTCTGGGGCGGAGCCGGCTTCCGGGCCGAACCCGGCATTCGCTACTGGCGCGTCCTGCAGGCGGATGTCGGGTTCATGTGCGTCGGGATCGGGAGCGGAGACCCTCAGGGGCTGGCTGCGGCGCTGCTTCTCATCGCCGTTCATTGGCTGGCCGGCGCGGCCCTCAGCGAACCGGGAGGCGCGCGCTCCCACCTGGTCGCCTGGGTGGGCCTTTCGGGTGTGCCGCCGTTCGGTGGCTTCACGGGTCGCTTGCTGGCCGTGGTTGGCGCCGCCTTCATGGGTCCGGTAGTGGTCGCCCTGCTCCTCATGGCATTCGGTCTCCAGCTCGCCTCCTGCGGCGCCGGGGTGCGCGAGGCGGTGCTTCGGGCAGCGGTCAGGGGGCTCCGGCCGGTCGAGCTGGTGGGGCTGGTCGCAGCCCTGGGCGCCCTGGTGCTGGGACTTCTGGCCGGCCCCCTATTGCAGGTGGCGTTTGGCGTACGGCTGTGAACCATCTTCTGTTCAGCTTTGCCCTCTGCGCCGCTCTGGTCATCTACCCGGGGGGCCTGGCGATCGTGGCGGCAACGTTCGCGGCGAGTGCCGGACAGCGCTTGATCCGCTCGCCCAGTCGCCCCGCCTGGATCGCCGCAGCGGTCGAGCGACCCTGGTCATCCCTGCTGGGGCTGGCGCTGGCGGGACTCGTCCTGGCGCCGATCCCCTGGCCCGATAACCCGGTGGCCCCGGTGGGCATCTCCTGGGCTTCCGGCAGCAACCTGGGAGGCATCTCGCTCAGCCTGGGAGGTCTCTGGGCCCTGCAGTTGCTGGGTTCCGGTCAGCCTCGCCGCGGCTGGGTTCTTATTTATCTCGGAGCCTGGTCGCTGGGCTTGGTGTTGCTGGCCTCGGCGGTGCACTCTGGCAGTTGGTCTGGGGTGCTGACCGCCGGCGGTCCGGGGGCGGAGATCGGCCGGGTGGTGCTGGCCCTGGTGGGCGCGGGCGCCTTGCCCTGGGTGCTCGGCGGCCCGCCGGGCGGCCTCTCAGCCACCGGTGTGGCCTGGGCTGCCAGCGCCGGGTTGGCGCTGATCTTGGCCCTTCCTCAGCTTCAGGCGGTCCCTTTTCCAGTGGCGATCGCTGCCTGGTGGGGGCTGCTGGCGCTGCTCGGGTTCGGGTGGGCTGGGGCTAGCGGATGGAGAAGTAGAATCGCTCGGCGGCGGAGGCTGAACGCATCCGCTGCTACACTCAATACTCCGTGAATCGCTCGTCGGCCTGGGGATTCGCATCCCCCTTGGACCGGCGCCCGCCACGGGAATTGGAGGCCCTGTGAGGACGTGGTTGAGCTAGTCCTTGCCTCCGGCTCGGAGCGCCGCCGCGAACTCCTGGTGAGACTGGGATTGAGGTTCGTCGTGGTCCGGCCGGCGGTCGAGGAGAAACTGCTACCCGGTGTGTGCGCTGACCTGGCGGTGCAACTGATCGCCCGCAGCAAGGCCCACGCCGGATTGGAGCTGGTTTCGACGCGCGACGCCTACCTCCTCGCGGCGGACACCATCGTGATGGGTCCGCACGGCCCGTTAGGCAAGCCCCACACGGTAGCGCGGGCTCGCGAGATGCTCACCTCCTTGCGGGGACAGCGGCATGTGGTCCTCACTGGCATCTGCGCTCTCAGCGCCACCTCCAAGAAGGAGGCGACCGGGGTCTCGCGCTCGGCGGTTCGGATGCGCGACTTCAGCGACAGTGAGCTGGAGCAGTACATCGCTGGCGGGGAGCCGCTCGACCGGGCCGGTTCCTACGCCGTGCAGGGTCTCGGAGGCTCGCTGGTGGACGCCATCGCGGGCCGCACCGACACGGTGATTGGCCTCGACTGCCAGCTGGCCATGCAGCTGCTGAGCGAGGTGGGCTATCCGGTGCCCTTGCCGACCGCTCCGGATCGCCACGTCGCCCTGGGCAAGGCAGCGGCCACGCGCCGGCCCCTGGCCAGCTCCAATCGGGTGGGAGGCTCCCGCTGAGGCTGCGGGCGGTAGGCGGCGCGGCGGGGGTCGTCTCGGTCGGTTTGGCGCTGGGATCACTGGTGACCGCTTGTGGATCCAACCGGCTGGGCGGCCTCGAGGTGGCGACCCAGGTGGTCTCCCAAGGGGCCACCGCCAGCACGCCCACGGTGCCCCAGGGGACGAACGTCGAACTGAAGATCACCCTCAGCAACGTCAGCCAGAGCAGCGTCGGCGGCGTCACCGTCAGGGTCGCCGTGCCGGCTGGCTTCTCCTACCTGGACACGGTTTCCACCTCCACCAGCGGTAACTCCGAGCGGTCGGCCGATGTCGCGCCCAAGACCAAGGAGTCGACTCTGATCTGGGGGGCCTGGGAGATGGGTCCCGGTGCCACCTCGAGCAAATCGCAGGTTTTCATCACCGTCGCCCTGAGGGCCACCGGTACGCCTGCGAACGTCCAGTTCTCGCCACAGATCTTCGCCGCCGGCTACATCAACACCCTGTCGGGAACTCCGCTCGCCCTCACCATTTCGCCGGCTCCGGCGCTCAACGTGCAACTCCGGGCCAGTCCGACCACTGTGGCGGCCGGCCAGCGGCTCACCTATGAAGTCGTGATCACCAACACCGGCAGCGGCGAAGCTCCGGACACCTCGGTTGGGGTCACTCTCCCCGACGATTTTGATTACGTCGGCGCGGCGGGGAGCTCGGGAAACGCCAGCGTCGCCAACGCCACCTTCCCCAACACCGGCACCGAGATCCCGGTCTGGAGCGGTATCGACGTCCCGGGAGCTAGTTCGTCGGGCCCGGGGATCCTCTCCCTCAGTTTCATAGTCGAGGTGCTCCCGATCGATCCGCGCGGGATCTACAGCTGTTCCGCAACCCTGGTGGCCAGCACCGGCTCGCAGACCCAGAACTACATTCAGCAGGATTACACCGCGCTGGCGCCGGTCCAGGTCACCGCGGGCTGATCCAACCGCGGCATTAGCGGTGGAGTTGGTCGCGGTTGGCTCTGCTAAACTCGCTGCCCGGAGGCGAGGGCCGTGGCTGCCCTTCGGCGCACGGCCCTGGTGATGAGCCGCGAACCCCCCAACTCCACAACTCCAAGGGAGTCCTGATGTACGCCATTGTTCAAGTCGGTGGGCGCCAGTACCGCGCGGCGCCTGGTGAACGGTTGGTCGTCGATCGACTGCCGGTGGAGCCCGGCTCCCGGGTGCACCTCTCCGACGTGCGGATGCTCATCGCTGAGGAGGGGGACGGCACCGAGACCGAGATTGGCCGGCCCCGGGTGGCGGATGTTGCCGTGGCCGCCAGGGCGATTAGCCACTTTCGAGGTCCCAAGATTCTGGTCTTCAAGTACAAGCCCAAGAAGCGCTACCGCAGGCACCAAGGTTTCCGGGCCGAGCTGACCGAGCTGCGGGTCGAAGAGGTTCGCCGTGGCGCTTACGAGGACAAGCCGGCCCCGGCGGCTAAGAAGCGTCCTCCCGCCCGGGCCGCCGGATCCGGCGCCACGGGGGTCGTTCCGCCGGGGCTGGCCCCGGAATCCACGCCCAAGGTGAGTCCGAAGGCAAAGCCGGCCACCGGGACTGCCCGAGCCAGAGCCACCGGCGCTCCGAAATCGGCGGCTCGGCCGCGGGTGAGTTCGGGGGCCGCCGGGGAGGGGGAGAAGCCCAAGGCGAATCGGGCGGCTCGCCGGCCGGCGGAAAAGGGAGCTGCGGCGCCCAAGGAACGGAAGCCGACCAGGCCGCGCACCAAGTCCGCGGACAAGCAGGAGCCGTCCAATGGCACATAAGAAGGGAGGCGGGAGCAGCCGCAACGGCCGCGACAGCCAATCGCAGCGGTTAGGGGTCAAGGTCTACGGGGGTCAGACCGTTGGAGCGGGGGCAATTCTGGTCCGCCAGCGGGGCACCCACATCTTGGCGGGGCCGGGAGTCGGGGTCGGGCGTGACCACACCCTCTTCGCCCTGCTTCCGGGGGTGGTGGACTACAAGCCCTACCGGACTGATCGAACTCGGGCCTCGATCACCACGACTGGTAGCCCGTCCGACTGAGCGAATCGGGCTGCTGGCCCCGGGGTCGCGGATGTTCCTAGACGAGGTCACGATCAGCGTCAGCGCCGGCCGGGGCGGTCCCGGTTCCGCCAGCATGCGCAGCGAGAAGTTCGCCCCCCGAGGCGGTCCGGATGGCGGCGACGGCGGGCGCGGCGGGGACGTGGTGGCAGTGGCCGACGACAGCCTCAGCTCGCTGCAGGGATATCGAGTTGCGCGCTCGTTCCGGGCGACTGGCGGGGGGGCCGGCGGACCATCCCGCCGCCATGGGGCCGATGGGCAGTCGCGGGTCCTGCGGGTGCCGCCGGGAACTCTGGCCTGGGCGGACGCGAGCGGTCAACTCTTGGCTGATCTCGACCACCCCGGAGCGACCGCGGTCCTGGCCATGGGGGGCAAGGGAGGGCGCGGCAATGTCCACTTCGCCAGCCCCACTCACCAGGCGCCCCGGCGCCGGGAGCTGGGCGAGCCCGGCACAACGCTGGAGATTCGGCTGGAGCTACGCCTGATCGCGGACGTTGGCCTGGTCGGTCTTCCCAACGCCGGGAAGTCGACCTTGCTCGCCCAGCTCACCGGTGCCCGGCCCAAGATCGCGGCCTATCCATTCACGACCTTGACCCCCAACCTTGGGGTCGCCGAAGTGGGGGCCGGACGGGTCCTGACCTTCGCCGATGTGCCGGGGCTCATCGAGGGTGCCAGCCAAGGCGCGGGGTTGGGGCTGGCCTTCCTCAAACACCTCGCACGAACCAGGGTGCTGGTGCACCTGGTTGATGCCAGTGCGGGGAAGGAGGGGATCCTTTCCGCCTACCGACAGGTGGCAGCCGAAATGCAGCTGCACAGTCCGGAGCTGGGCAGTAAACCAACTCTGCTGGCGCTGAACAAGCTCGACCTGATCGAGCCCGAGGTTGGGGTTCGCCTGCTGACCGAGCTCCCCGCCAAGCTGCCAGCCACGCTCACGGTGCTGGGCATATCGGCAGCCACGGGAATGGGCTGCCGCGAGCTGCTGGCTCGGGCGGAACAATTGCTCCGCCGGGCTCCGGGTCCCAGCCCCGAGGGTCACGACCGCGGAGGCTTTCGGCTCTACCAGGGACCCCGTGGCCTCAGCCGAGAGTTTGCGGTCGAGCGGACCGGCGATGGCTTTCGAGTCAGTGGGGAATCGCTGGAGCGACTGGTGGCGATCTCCGACCTGGACGACGACGCCTCGGTGCTTCGCTTGCAGCGGCAGCTGGTGAAAATCGGAGTCGAGGCCGCCTTGCTCGAGGCTGGCGCGGAGGACGGTGATGAGGTGCAGATCGGCACCGCGGCATTCACCTTCGTTCCCGACGCGGCCGCCGCACCGGCGGCGCTGGCAACCCACGACGAGTCCCCGGGCTGACGGGGTGGCCGCGGCCTCCCTGGGCACGGTCCTGTTCGGGGGCACTTTCGACCCTCCCCATCTGGGTCACCTTTCCGTGATCCGGTCCCTGCGTGAGCAGACCAATTTGCCCGTGCTGGTCGTCCCCACCGGCGACCCCGGACATCGGCCCCGCCCCGTGGCCACTCCCCAGCAGCGCGCCGAGATGGTGGAGATCGCGCTGCGCGAGCCGGACGATCCTCTGGTGACCCTGTCTCGCCACGAGGCGGACCAGGCCAGGCCCAGCTTCACCGTTGATTCGGTGACCTGGCTGCGCGCGCGAAGTCCCGAGCATCCGCTGGTTTTGGCCCTGGGGTCCGACGTGGCGGCTCGCCTGCCCGGCTGGAAGGAGGTATACCGCCTCCTGGATCAGGTGAAGCTGTTGGTGTTCGAGCGGCCGGGATCGGGCCAGCCAGCCGATTTGGTGCTGCAGCAGCTGTGGGAGCTGGGACTCCCACTGGCAGGAGCCGAGGTACTGCCCATCTCGGCCCCCACGGTGGACGCCACTGCGATTCGGGACCGGCTCAGTCGAGGCGAGGAATGCGCTGACCTGCTCCCGCCGGGGGTGAGTCGATATATCAAGTCCCATGGTCTGTACCGCGCCCGATTCCTGTCCGCGGACTCATTCCTTGAGGGATAATCGCCCGCGAATGACGCCGCTTCAGCTCAGCCGCCTGCTCGCTGATGCAGCGCTTTCCCGCCGTGCGCGCTCGGTGGTGCGGGTGGACCTTCGGGATAAGACCACGCTGGCCGATTACTTCGTGATCTGCGAGGGCGATACGGATCGCCAGGTGCGGGCGATCGCCGGCGAGATGTCCGATCTGGCCGCGCGGTCAGGCTCGCATCCGCTCTCGCGCGCCGGGCTCGAGGAAGGTTCGTGGATCTGCCTCGATTTCGACTCGGTGATCGCCCACGTCTTTCTGCCTGGGGAGCGCGCCTACTACGACCTAGAGGGGCTCTGGGGTCCCGCGCGCCGGGTGCGGCCCCGGCCTGCGGCCAAGGCTCCCGCTCGGCCGTGATCAACCAAACGCTCAGACTGGGGTGCTACATCCCCCAGGGCTGGCGGGCTGAGTTCCCCGCGCCGATGGGGCCGAGCGAGCGCTGGGAGGCGGCCCTGAGCGTTGCTCGGCGGGCGGAGCACGGCGGCTATGGGACGGCCTGGGTCTACGATCATCTCCAGGGTGATGAGACCGAGCCGCCCAGCCCGGTCTTTGACCCCCTCCTGCTGCTCGCGACCGTAGCCGCGGTCACCGCGGAAATCCGCATCGGCACGATGTGCCTGGCCGTGCCCCTGCATCACCCGGGCCGGCTGTGCCAGCAGTTGGCTTGTCTGGACGTCGCCAGTGCGGGACGGCTGGAGATTGGGCTCGGCGCGGGCTCCGATCCGGCCGAGGCCCGGGCCTTCGGGATCGCCGTCCTTGGGCTGCGGGACCGGATCTTCGCTTGCGGGGAAGCTGCCGAACTGCTGCGCGCCAGTTGGGGCCAGGACCACACCAACTTCGAGGGTCGTTACACCGTGGTCGAGGACGCCCTGATCTTTCCCAAACCGGTGCAGCTCCCGGGTCCCCCGATCTGGATCGCCGGCGGGGGTGAGCAGCTGACCCTCTGGCAGGTGGCCCGCCACGCCGACGGCTGCAGCTTGTTCGGTCCGCCCGCGCGGGTGGCGCGCAAGCTGGAGAGGTTGGCAGCGCATTGTCGAGCCGCGGGAAGGCGACCCGAGACCGTGCGGGTCGCCGTGGTGGTGGATTGCCTGGTCGGCGATACGGAGGAAGAGGCGGATCTCCTAGCCGAACGCTTCAATCGGCATGGGGAGGATCCGGCTACCTACCGGGCCCGAAGACTGGTGGGCACCCCCGCCGGTTGCGCGCAGCAGCTGCAGGAATACGTCGACGTGGGTGCTCGCGAGATCTGTTGCTTTTTCCCCGACGCAGTCACATCGGATGGACTCGAGCGGCTGGCGGACGCGGTCCTGGGGCCGCGAATCCAAGCGCCCCTCCACCTCACCGGTAGGTGAGGCGCCGGCTGGCCGACGCTGCTACAACTCGGCTGAGGCCGGAGGAGCTGTGATCTGAGGGGTCCCTACGATCACCTGCCCTGCCCGGCGGTCGGAATCCGGCGGAATCCCCCAAAAGCGGGTAGGGAGAGCAGATAGCGGGAGCTGGACGGCCTCGCCGAGTGGGAATCCGGGGCGCTCCGCGACTACTCCCTTCCGACCATCCCGCCTAGGCGCACGGGGTTGGGACTCCATGCGCCTCCGCCGATCGCGACAGGGGATGGCTTGGCGCTGATCAACAGACACCGTTCCAGTTGGATCGATACGCACCCGGGCAGTTCGCGTCGCGGTTGGCGTAGGCGACCGTGTTGGGGAGATAGAAATTGGCGTTGAGGCCGGAGCCGACCTGGACCACATCCGCCGGTTTCGCGTACCAGATGTTGGGTTGAGCGGGCAGCACCTGCTCCATGTAGGTCTGCCAGAGCGGCGCGGCTCCGGTGATCCCTGAGGAGACGGCCGAGAGGGTGGTGTAGTTGGGATTACCGACCCAGGTCGAGGTGAGCAGGGTTGGCGTCCAGCCGAAAACCCAGTTGTCGCCAATGCCGGCCAGATCGCCCACTCCGTAGTCGGAGGTGCCGGTCTTGACCGCCACGATCCGATTGGGGATGGTCAGGCCATTATTGATTCCGAACTCGGGCTGGCGGTTCTGGTTGCTCTGCAAGATCATGTTCATGATGTAAGCGACGTTGGCCGGCAGCACCTGCTTGGAGTTGTTGGCCACGTTGTACTGATAGATCGTCTGCGTGCCCTTCAAGATGGTCAGGATCGTGGTGGGCTGGTGGAGCACGCCGCCACTGGCCAGCACCGATGCCCCGGTGGCCATATTGAGCATGGTGATGCCCAGCGCTGTGCCGCCTAGGGTGAGGGCCAATCCGTAGGTGTTTTGCGGATTGAGCAGGCCGGTCACCCCCATCCGCTGGGCCAGGTTCACCACGTTCTGCAGGCCGGTGATGTCCTCGACCTTCACCGCGGGCACGTTGATCGAATTCCCCAAACAGTATTTGAGCTGACAGATGCCGGTGAAGGTGCCGGAGTAGTTCTTGGGGGAGTAGCCATTGATATTGATGGGTTCATTGAGGATGGGCGTGGTCATGGTGAACTTGCCCGAGGCGATCGCAGCCGAGTAGGTGAACATCTTGAAAGACGACCCGGTTCGCCGCGGCGAGTCAACCATGTTGATCTGGCCCCACTGACCGGCCGGATTGGTGGTGCCCACCATGGCCAGGATCTCTCCGGTCCGGGGGTCGACCGACTCCAGGTCGGCGTCCCCGATGTTGTAGTAGCGCAGCAGCTGGGCATCCTTGGTGGGATTCTGCAGATCGGCGATCCCGGCGGCTTGGTCAGTGGGGTTCAGGGAGGTGTAGATGGTCCAACCTCCGGGATTGAGGTAGGCGTCGCCGAACTGGGCCTGGAGCTGGCTCTCGGCGAACTGCACGAAATCCGGCTGCGTGTCCACCTCGCTGGCCTGCCAGGGGTAGAAAGGCAGCACCTCCTTGAAGGCGGCATCGGCCTGCCGCTGGGTGATGTAGCCGTTGCGTACCATCGCCTGGAGCACCACCGCTTGCCGATCCTTGGCCAGGTTGGCAGAACCGCTCACCCCTATGTAGAGGACAGGGTTGTAGGCGGTGGGGGCGTCCGGGATGCCCGCCAAGGCGCTGGCCTCGGCCAGGTCGAGCTGGCTCGCGGGGATGTGGAAATAGAGTTCTGCCGCTGCCTGAATGCCGATCGCCTGGTTGCCGTAATTGATTCGGTTGACGTACATCTGCAGGATGGTGTTGGGCTTGAATACCTTGGAGATCTCATAACCCAGCAGCAGTTCGCGGATCTTTCGGGTGATCGTCTTCTGCGGGGTTAGAAAGGAGATCTTGGCCAGCTGCTCCGTGATGGTGCTGGCCCCCTGCACCGCACTGTGGCGAATCAGGTCGTTTACCCCTGATGCGACGATTCGGGGCAGGTCGACCGAGGACGTGTCCTGATAGAAGTGGCGATCCTCGACCGCCACGGTAGCTTCGATCAGGAGGGGGCTGACCTGCTTGAAGTTGACCCCCACGTGGTGCACTCCCGGCTCGTGGAGGATGGCCAGCAGCGAGCCATCACTGGCCAGGATCTGACTGTCATTGGGGGGGCCTAGGTTGGGCAGGGAGGCGACGCTGGGAAGCCCCACCTGGAAGGCGGCCAGGACGATCATCCCGGAACCGATCCCGGCGCAGGCCACCAACACCCCGACCAGCCCGGCGGTGGCGATATTGCGCAGCCATCGGTGGCGCGTCCAGAAGCCTGGCTCAGAGGGTCGAGGCAGCCCCTGCCGCCGACGGAGGCCGGAACGACGGGAGGCCCGTTCGCGCGGGCTGACAGTAATTTCCTGCATTCAGTTCACACGGGAAGGGGGCAGTCCCCCCGCCGCCCGATTATGCCAGGATCTCGCCGACGGCCCCGGGGAGCCAGTTGGATCCCGAGTTGGTGACAGCTTGGTGGCGGGATTCTCACGACCCTGCAAATACGGCGCACGGCGGGGATGAGTTACGGCCCCCCGGTGTAAGACTCGGGCGGTAGGTCCAGTCCGGGAGAGGTTCCCGAGTCAGAGAGTTGAGTTCCAAGCTGATGTCTGCAGCCGCCATGGCCGTCTCCGCTCCTCAGCGGTCCCAGATCGGTTTCCCCCCCGTTCCCCAGACGCCCAAGGAAGCCGGCATCCCGGCAGGCTTCATCAATGATCTGGTCCTGAAGGTCATCTACTACAACGGGGCCATGCTCGGTCGTGAGATCGCGCGCCATGTGTGCCTGCCCTGGACCATCGTGAGTGACGCACTCAAGTTCCTGTCGGACGAGGGCTACATCGCGACCACCGGGATCCGCGGCACCGTCGGCGGCTCGGAGTTCGCCGATAGCCTGCAGTACGCCATCAACCGGAGCGGTCGGGAGCGGGCCAAGGAAGTGGTGGAGGTCAATCAGTACGCAGGCCCCGCCCCGGTGCCCTTGGATGTCTATATCGCGGTCGCCCGGCACCAGGGCCGGAGCAGCAATCCGGTGACCCATCAGATGTTGCGGGCCGCCCTGGATCATCTGGTGCTGCCCCCCAGCGTGCTCAATCGCTTGGGGCCGGCGCTGGGCGCGCGCCAGTCGATCTTTCTCTATGGACCTCCGGGAAACGGCAAGAGCAGCATCGCCGAGGCCTGTGCCTCCTTGCTCGGGGACGCCATCTTCGTACCTCACGCCCTCTACGTCAAAGGTGAGGTGATTCGAGTATTTGACCCGATGCACCACCGTCCGATCGCCACCGATCTGCCGCCCCATGACACCCGCTGGGCTCTCTGCGCCCGGCCGGTGGTCCGGGCCGGAGGCGAGTTGACAGGTCGGGAGCTGGAGCTGAGCTTTGATCCCCGGTTGGGCTTCTTCGAGGCTTCGCTGCAGCTGAAGGCCAACGGCGGACTTTTCCTGGTGGACGACTTCGGCCGCCAGCAGCTGAGCCCGCAGGACCTGCTCAACCGGCTCATCGTTCCCTTGGAGGCCGGCTACGACTACCTCAACATCGGTCGGGCCGGTACCACCGTGATGGTCCCCTTCACCGAGGTTCTGATCCTCTCCACCAACCTCAAGCCCAAGGAGCTGGTCGACGAGGCCTTCCTCCGCCGGATTCGCTACAAGGTGGAGGTTCCCAACCCCTCGGTGATCGAATACGGTCGGATCTTCCGCCGGGTTTGCGACTCGATCGGGCTGGAATATGACCCGGCGGCCGTCAACTATCTGGTCGAGGAGCATTACCGCAAGGCCGGTCGGCCCCTGCACGGCTGCGAGCCCAGGGACATCCTCGACCACCTGGTCCATGCCGCCTCATACTTCGGCGTGGAGCCGAGGCTGACCCCGGAACTGCTGGACCACGCGGTGTCCGCCTACTTCGCCAATCTGGAAGACGAAGCTACCCCTGCTTGAGCCCCTTGGGGGATTCGACGGGCTGAATTCGCCGGCTACTTTCGACTCAGCCGAGCTTCAGCTCCAGCGGACCCGCATCGTTTGACTCCACCGCTTGACCACCTCCTGGTTCCCCGCCACGGAGAGGGCAGTCACGGGCAACCGATTCCAGAGCCACAAGAAGAGATTGGACGCGGTGCCCCGGAGTTGGCAGTCCGCTTCGGCCGACCCTCGCTCCGCCTGGATTCCCTCCGGGCCGAGTTGGACCTGCCACTGAAGGGGCAGATCCTGGGCCAGCAAGGCGAGTCGGAGAGGAGGAGCCGGGCTTGGCCGGTGGCGTACGACCGCGAAACCGAACAGCATCTCGTCGATGCCATCGCCGGCGATCTCGGCCGGGAAGGTCACCCCACCAGAGCCGGCGGCGATCTCCGCGTCAGCGCGATGAACCTCGGTTTCATGGGCCTGTCTGCGGGCCCAGAATTCGAGCGGGGAGGGGCTGGGCAGAAATGACCAGCACTCCAGGTTGTGGGGTGCCTCCGCCAAGACTTGGCGCAGCCGCCGGGCCCCCTGCTCGAACCACTGCAGCAGCAGGTCATCCCGGGGATAGGACGCCATCAGGTTGAACACCTCTTGCTTCGGCATGCTCTCCCGGCGACCTTCGGCAACGTGAGCCGTCGCCCAGCGCTGCACGCCTCCCAGGTGGCGCGCCAGGTCGCGGACTTGCCAGCCCGGGCAGGTCGGGACTGGTGCCCCGAGTCCGGCCGCCTCCGCCGCCCGGACGAGAGCCGCGCTCTCCCGGTCGATCGAGACGATCCAGGTTGCCAGGTCCAGTTCCGGGGGAGTCCTCAGGGCTCCAGCCCCTGCCTGAGCCGCCACTCCGAGCCAAGGATCGCGTAGATCCACTCATCGGTCCACTCGCCTTTGACCATCTCGTTCTGAACCAGTCTGGCTTCCTGGCGCATCCCGAGCCGAGCCATCAGCCGGGCAGAGGCGAGATTCCGGCCATCACAGCGCCCGTACAATCGGTGCAGGCCCAGGTCTTCGAAGCCGATCTGGAGCAGCTCCCGAGCCCCCTCCGAGGCCAGCCCACGTCCCTGGAAGTCCGGGTGGAACATGAATCCGATCTCACCCTGTCGGTGTTCCAGACTGCGCAGGAACAGGGTAAGCGTCCCGGCCAGCCGGCCGGACGACCGCTCCACCGCTGCCAGGGTTAGGGCTTCGTTCTCAACCGCCCAGGAAGGCACCGGGATCGCGAGGGTCAGCCAGCGACGAGTGGCTTCCGAAGAACGCGGCGCCCAGTACATGTACCGGGCCACTTCCGGTCGCGACTGGATCTCGAAAAGCTCGGTCAGGTCTGACCCGCGCAGCGTCCGAATGGTCAGCCGCTCCGTCTCAATCGGAAGTTGGAGTTGGGGCATGCGGTGAGAGGTTAGTGGCTGCCGAGAGCGGGCTCACGGGCGAGCGAAACCAATGCCCCGACCCGATCTCAGTCGTGCCGTTCTGTGAAGCTGTACCAGTTCCCAGAGTCATCCCGCAATACCGCCTCGACGCCGTAGGGTCGATCGGTCGGAGGCTGGCTGAACGGGACTCCGTTGGCAGCGAGGGCGGCATGGTCGGCTCGGCAGTCGGTGGTGCTCATCACGCCCGGGCTCAGGGCCCCCTTGGCGACCAGTGCCCGAACCTGAAGTGCCGTCTCCTGGTCGAGCATGGAGTGGGAGGGGTTCATGAGAAGGAATTCCTGCCCCCTGCTCCCCGCGGGCCGGACCGTCAGCCAGCGCATGCCGTTCTCCAGTTCGAGGTCGTTGGTGACCTCGAAGCCCAGCTGATCGCAGTAAAACCGCTTGGCTCGATCCTGGTCGAGCACCCACACCGAAATGATCGAAATGCCGGTGATCACGGCAGTACCTCCTGGTCGATGGCGGGCAGGCGGAGGGTCACGATAACCGACTCTGAACGGCGCTCGAAGTCGGCCTCGACGGCAGCTCATCGCTGGATTCGAAATTCCGCTTGGTACAGGGTGGCTCAGCCGGGGACCAGCCTGAGTGTTCTCGCTCGTCAGGGACCAGCGTGGAGCGAAGGGGATTCGAACCCCTGACCTCTGCCGTGCGAGGGCAGCGCTCTCCCAGCTGAGCTATCGCCCCGAGGGCGACCCAGTATATCGGTGACCGCTCAGACGAGACGGCGCCGGGCGACCCGAAGGGTCAGGCGGCGCGCCGGGCCCATCTGGTCTTCTTCAGCATCTTCTTGTGCTTGTGCTTGCGCATTTTCTTGCGCCGCTTCTTGATCACCGATCCCACGAAGAAGAAGACCTCGAAAAAGCCCGGAGGCAACTGGACGGGGTCCAGGTGAGCTGACACCTCGGACCCGTTACCCGGCTAGTCTACGGGGAGGCAATTCAAGGCGTCAATCTGAGCGTGGTCTTCAGGAGGTGGGATGGAGGTTCTCTGGGCTCCCTGGCGCATGGCCTACATCGATCAGGACACGTCGCCCGCAGACCAGGAGAGCTGCATCTTCTGCGCCGCGGCCGAGCCGGACGGTGAACGTGGTGACCTGCTCATCCACCGCACCGAACTGGCGATCTGCATCTTGAACCGCTACCCGTACAACCCGGGACACCTGATGGTGGCCCCGCACCGCCACGGCGGAGAGTTGGTCGACCTTGACCAGTCGGAGCTGGCGGCAGTGATGAACGAACTGAAGCTGGCCACCCGGGTGCTGCAACGTGAGCTCCACTGCGAGGGGCTCAATGGCGGCTGGAATCAGGGCCGGGCCGCAGGTGCCGGGATCGTGGACCACCTCCATTTTCACCTGGTGCCGCGCTGGAACGGCGACACCAACTTCATGCCCATCCTGGCCGATGTCAAAGTTGTTCCCGAACATTTGGAGGCCACCGCTGCGAAACTGAGAGAGGCATTCCGGTCTAACTTGGAGTCGTCATGACCACCAAAGCTCCGCGCACCGATCCCGTGGCCGAGCCCCGAAGCACACCTCCCGAGGACTACGCCGCGGGCTGGCCGGCGGTGGGGATTACCTTCAAACGGGCCCTGGACGAGATGGGGATGCGGACCAGCGCCAAGACTCTGCTCAGGCTGAACAAGCAGAAGGGCATCGATTGCCCGGGCTGCGCCTGGCCCGATTCCGACCATCCCCAGACGATCGAGTTCTGCGAGAACGGCGCCAAGCACGTCGCCGCGGAGGCCACGCTTCGCCGGGTCGGACCGGCCTTCTTCCGCGAGCATTCGGTGAGCGAACTGCGCCAACGCTCCGACTGGTGGCTGGAGGAACAGGGGCGGCTGACGGAGCCCCTGATCAAGCGGGCCGGGAGCGACCACTATGAGCCGATCTCCTGGGATGACGCCGTGGGAGTGGTGGCCGAGAAGCTCAACTCCCTCGCCTCGCCGGACGAGGCGGTCTTTTACACCTCCGGTCGTACCAGCAACGAGGCCGCCTTCCTGTATCAGCTGTTCGTCCGGGCCTTTGGCACCAACAATCTGCCTGACTGCTCCAACATGTGTCACGAATCCAGCGGCACCGCGCTCAAGGAAGTGATCGGGATCGGGAAGGGCACGGTCACCCTGCAGGACATCGAGCACTCAGATCTGATCATCATCTGCGGCCAGAACCCGGGCACCAACCATCCCCGCATGCTGCTCAGCCTGGAGAAGGCCAAGCAGAACGGGGGAGTGATCGTGGCGGTCAACCCGATGCCCGAGGCAGGCTTGCTCCGCTTCAAGAACCCCCAGAGGGCAAAGGGGCTTTTGGCCCGGGGCACAGCTCTGGCCGACGACTACCTGCCGATCCGGCTGGCCGGCGACCAGGCTCTCTTTCTGGGATTGGGCAAGCTGCTCCTCGAGGCGGAGGAGCGGGCACCGGGCACAGTGCTGGACCGCGACTTCATCTCCACCTTCACTGACGGCTTCGAGGAGTACGCGGGCAACGCCCGCCAGGCGTCGTGGGAGGAGATCGAGGAGTCCAGCGGATTGACCCGCGGCCAGATCGATGGGCTGGCCAACCGAATCATGGCCGCCCGCTCGGTGATCGTCGCCTGGGCCATGGGGCTGACGCAGCACAAGCGGGCGGTGCCCACCATCAGAGAGGTGACCAACGTCCAGCTGCTCCGGGGCAACATCGGTCGCCCGGGAGCGGGATTGCTGCCGGTCCGGGGGCACAGCAATGTCCAGGGTGACCGAACCATGGGCATCTACGAGAACATGCCCGCGGCCTTTCTCGACAAGCTGGGTGCGGAGTTCCACTTCGAGCCGGCGCGGGGGCCCGGCTGGGACTCGGTCAACGCGGTGGCCGCGATGCGTGATGGCCATGCCCGGGTCCTGATCTCGCTCGGAGGCAACCTGGTACGGGCCATCTCCGACACCAACGTGGCTGAGAAGGCGATGGCCAAACTGGATCTGACGGTAAGCATCGCCACCAAGCTGAACCGCTCCCACCTGGTGACCGGCGAGGTCGCCCTGATCCTGCCGACCCTGGGTCGCACCGAGCGCGATCTTCAAAAGTCCGGCCTCCAGCGGGTCACGGTCGAGGACTCGATGGGTGCGGTACACGCCACCAAGGGGGTTTTGGCGCCAGCCTCCCCCGAGCTGCGCAGCGAGGTAGCGATCGTCTGCGGGCTCGCGCACCGGACCCTGGGGGAGCGGGTCCCGATTGCCTGGGAGGCGATGGCCAACGACTACTCGGTGATCCGGGATCACATCGGGCACGTGATCCCCGGCTGCGAGGACTACAACGTCAAGATCGCAAGGCCGTCGGGATTCCTGCTGCCCCATCCGCCGCGGGACGAGCGACGCTTTGCGACGGCGACCGCCAAGGCCCGCTTCAGTGTCAACGAACTCCAAACCGTCAGGGTGCCGCCAGGACGGTTGCTGCTGCAGACGGTGCGCTCCCATGACCAGTTCAACACCACGATCTACTCCAACGAGGACCGCTACCGGGGGATCCACGACAGCCGCCGGGTGGTTCTGGTCAACCCCGAGGACTTGGCCGAGTTGGGGCTGGCCGATGGCGATCACGTCGACGTCTTCAGCGAGTGGACCGACGACGTTGAACGGTGCCTGCGCGACTACCGGGTGGTCGCCTACCCGACCTCCAGGCAGTGTGCCGCGGCGTACTTCCCGGAGGCCAACGTGCTGATTCCCCTAGAGAGTGTGGCTGAGGGGAGCAATACGCCCACTTCCAAGTCGGTGATCATCCGGCTGGAGCGCCACCTCACCTCTTCCGGTGCCTCCAGCTCCGCTTAGCTGACCCCCGGCGGTGCCGGTGGTCAGGTTGGAGTAGCTCGATCAGCTAGGTCCGTATGAAGCAACGCCCGGCGGCGAGCTCGCTCTGACCAGAGAGCAGCCGGCGGCTCCGCCGGTCCGACCCACCACCAGCCCGGCAGCGAGCGGGATTTCAGGTTCGACCGGGCCGGGGCGTCCCATGAGTCCGCCGGCTTAGGCGTCCCCGGCGTTTAGCGCCTGACCGGGCTAGGTGGCCCGACCGATGGTCAGGCGTCCTCGAGCTTGCCGGTTAGGTAGTCGTCGTAGGCCTGGAGGTCAAGGAGTCCGTGGCCAGAGTAGCCAAAGAGGATCACCCGCTCACGGCCCTCTTCGCGGGCGCGGAGGGCCTCGTCGATGGTGGCCCGAATTGCGTGCGCAGTCTCGGGAGCGGGGATCGGCCCCTGAGTACGGGCAAATTGAATGGCCGCATCGAAGACCTTGCCCTGAGCGTAGGCGGTCGCTCGCATCCGACCGGACTTGACCAGGTTGGAGATGATCGGCGCATCGCCGTGATAGCGGAGCCCACCGGCATGGATGGAGGGGGGAATGAACTCGTGACCCAGGGTGTACATCGCCAGCAGCGGGGTCATCCCAGCGCTGTCGCCGAAGTCATAGTCGAACTTGCCCTCGGTCAAAGTGGGGCAGGAAGCGGGCTCAACGGCCAACAGCTCCACCTCCGGATCGGCAACGAACGGCAGCGCCAGGCCGCCTAGGTTGGAGCCCCCGCCACAGCAGCCGATGACCAGGTCGGGCTTCTCCTCGCCGGCCAGCTGGAGCTGCTCTTTGGCTTCCAGTCCGATCACCGTCTGGTGCAAGAGGACGTGATTTAGGACCGATCCCAGGGAGTAGTGAGTGTCCTCTCGGGAGACGGCATCGCGCACCGCGTCGGTGATCGCGGTGCCCAGCGAACCTGGGTGATCGGGCTGATCGACGGGCGAGGCAACCACCTGCCCACCCCAGGTCTCCATCATCACCCGACGGTAGGGTTTTTGTTGATAGGAGGCCCGCACCATGTACACCTTGCACTCCATCTCAAACAGGGAGCAGGCGTAGCTGAGCGCACTTCCCCATTGCCCGGCGCCGGTCTCCGTGGTGAGCCGCTTGATCCCCGCTGCCTTGTTGTAGAAGGCCTGGGGCACCGCGGTATTCGGCTTGTGGGACCCCGCGGGAGAGACTGACTCGTCTTTGAAGTAGATGCGGGCGGGGGTATCCAGTGCCTTCTCCAGCCGAGTGGCCCTGATCAGGGGTGTCGGCCGCCAGAGTCGGAGGATGTCGAGAACCTCGCCCGGAATGTCGATGTAGGGCTCGGCGGAGACTTCCTGCCCGATCAGGGCCATGGGAAACAGAGGCGTGAGCAGATCTGGGGTCACCGGCTCGCGGGTGCCGGGGTGCAGTGGAGGCTGAAGCGGCTCCGGCAAGCTCGGAACGACGTTGAACCAGGCCTCGGGGACTCGATCGGACGACATTGTCCAGCGCACCTTCTTCCTCCCTCGATCTACCGGGTCGCCAGCCCGATCTGCCGGCGGCCCCGGAACCAATTCCCGGCGGCCCCGGAGATCCCCGGCGGGGAAGGGGCAACCGGCCCGGTCGGCCGCGACCCCCTTGACTTCGGAGCCGTACTCTAGCAGGGCAGAAGATCAGCTGGGTCCGAGGGGGCTCACCAGCCTCCTATTGAGCACCACCGACGCATCCAGGACGACTTCCCTCATCGTGCGTCCCGGTCGCCTCGGATCACCGCCGTTGCGTCCTCCGCACCGGGGTGAGCGTCGAACAACCCCTGGAGCCGGCCAACGGCGCGCCGGGCCTGCAGGCTGGCGCCCTGCCCATGCCTTTCACCCAGATCGCGCTGAGTCAAACGAGCCAAATAGGCGCTCCGGCTGAGGCCAGCTGATCTTGCCGCGCCCTGGACGGCCTTACCCCCCTCACCGCATTCCACGCCCGCCGCAGGTCCAGACCAGAGGGGCTGGACGCAGCTGTTCACTACCGCGTCCGCCACGACCGGGTGGACCAGCAGGGCCGGGTCACCCTCCGCTACCTCAGCCGCCTCCGTCACATCGGCCTGGGGCGTGCTCACGCCGGCGTGCCCGTCCGCCTCTTGGTGGCCAACAAGCACGTCCGGGTGATCCGCGAGGACGGGTCCCTGCTCCGCGAGCTGGACCTCGATCCCGGCCGCGATTACCAGCCCCAGAAGCCTGCCCAAATCGGGCACTATCACCTGCGACAGACGGGCACCATGACCTGAGACATCACACGAGTGGAGCCGGCGGGAATCGAACCCGCGACCTCTTCCATGCCAAGGAAGCGCGCTCCCGCTGCGCCACGGCCCCATATGCTCACCCGATCATGAGGAGCGGGGCAAGGGTACCAAAGGAACCGCGGCTCGGAACCGGGTAGCCTCGCTGCCGCTCGTCCCCAGGGAGTATTTCGCGATCAGACACAGCAGCCGCGGCGTCAGTCCTCGGTCCCAGCCCCACCCGGGATCCGAGCTCGGCCCAACCTTCAAGTTCCGCTCGGTCGCGGCCCAACTGTCGGTTTGTCGTCTGGACCACGATGGCCCGATTCCAGCCTGGGCGACGGCGGGCGAGTGGTGGAATGTGACCCGGGCGGGTTCCGAACTCTCCGTCGTCTGCGAAGCGCTCCTGGTGCCACCGGGAGTGGTCAGCAGCGGTCCGTGGCGGCTCTTGGTGGTGGAGGGACCTCTCAGCCACTCCCTGGTGGGAGTCATCGCTGCGATCTCCGCTACCCTGGCGGCCGTCGACATTCCGATCTTTGCCATCTCGACTTACGACACCGATCTGGTCCTGGTTCCGGCGAACCTGCTCGACCAGGCTCAGGCTGCGCTGCGGGCCGCGGGGCACCGGATCCTGGACTAAACTGCCCGCTCCGAGCTGGAGTTGCCTCCAAGCAAACAGCGACCCGGCGAATGCCGGGCCGCTGGGGGAGGGTGAGGGCGGGCCCCGGGGGAGTGGGGCCGTGCCGCACGACCCAGAATGAGCCGTGGTCCTGGGAGATGGCTGGGACCGGGCTGGGAGCTTCCCCAGACCTTTGCCCGGACGGCGCGTACTGGCCACGGACACCTGGCCCAGACAGCTCACAGATAGGACACAGAGAAAACTCAGATGACCACCTCAGACTCAGGCTTGGAGATGGATGAGGAAACCCGGATTCTGGTGGTTGACGACGAGACCAACCTGGCCGAGCTGGTAGCGACCGCCCTCCGTTACGCCGGGTTCGTCACCGCTACTGCCGGCACTGGCGCGGCGGCCATCTCCCAGGTGGCCGAGTTCCGGCCGCACCTGGTCATCCTCGATGTGATGCTGCCTGACTTCGATGGCTTCGAGGTGTCGCGACGGCTCGCTGAGGCTGGCACCCAGACCCCAATTCTCTTTCTCACCGCTCGCGACGCCACCGAGGATAAGGTTCGGGGACTGACCGTCGGCGGCGACGACTACGTCACCAAGCCGTTCAGCCTGGACGAGCTGATTGCCCGGGTCCGCGTGATCCTGCGGCGCTCAGGACACCAGGCGGAGAGCCATACCTTGCTCACTTTTGCGGACTTGGAGATGGACGAGGATTTGCGCGAGGTGCGCCGCGGCGGCGAATTGGTGGAGCTGACCGCCACCGAATACCGGCTGCTCCGCTATCTGTTGATCAACTCCCGGCGGGTTCTGACTCGGGCCCAGATTCTGGACCATGTATGGAACTATGACTTCGGTGGCGACGCCGGAATTCTGGAGACCTACATCAGCTATCTGCGCAAGAAGGTCGATCACGAGGATCCACCGCTGATCCACACCATCCGCGGGATGGGTTACGTACTGCGCTTGCCGCGCGCCTGACCATGTCGCTGCGTCTGCGACTGCTCATCGGACTGTTGGCGCTGGTGGCCATCGGTCTGGGG
>Ga0307373_10004114_pt1 | contig 24709 bp, 22 predicted proteins | sample OX2MG_FD_202534 | JGI IMG/M metagenome (GOLD analysis project Ga0307373, IMG submission 202534) | Soil microbial communities from Risofladan, Vaasa, Finland - OX-2 | ecosystem: Environmental > Terrestrial > Soil > Coastal area > Acid sulfate soil | place: Finland: Risofladan, Vaasa | collected...
ACGGAAACCAGCTTTGAGTAGCTGCCAACGTCACGGTCCACCGGGCAAGCCGGTGGCATGGCATGCCGCACGCTGTGGCGGAACAAGACTGGAATAACAACAACGCTGCAAACGTCGGATGGCGGCATTTTTCGCACGCAAGTCCCACCCCACACTCATACCTCATGCCACCCGGCAGATGCAGCACTTGAGGTACTCGTTTTCCAGACAGGTCGCGGCCACGGGGTGGTCGGCCGCGGCGCCTCGCTGTTCGAGCACCTGAACGCTTCGCCCGGTTCGCTCGGCAACTTCGGCCAGCACGTGCAGGAAATCTTCGCGCGTGACGTAGCCCGAGCAACTGCACGTCACCAGAATGCCGCCGGGTTCCAACAGCTCGACGGCCTGTTTGTTCAGGTGATGGTACGCGCGCAAGGCTTCGCCCAGCGCCTGACGATGGCGGGCGAACTTGGGCGGGTCGAGCACCACGGCGCCAAACCGCTCTCCCGAGGCCGCCAACGCGTCGAGCGTCTTGAAGGCGTCGCCTTCTTCGAACCTGACGTTCGTCAGTTCGTTCAGCGCGGCGTTGGCTCGCGCCAGCGCCACGGCCTTGGCGCTGGAGTCGATTCCCAACACGTCGGCCGCCCCTCCCATTGCCGCGGCGCAGATACCGAAGCCGCCACTATAGCAGAATACGTCGAGCACCCGCCGCGAGCGCAGGTAGCCGGCGGCCACGCGGCGGTTCTCGCGCTGGTCGAGAAAGAAGCCCGTCTTTTGACCCTCGCCCAGCTCGACTCCATAGCGTAAGCCGTGCTCGCTGATGAACACCGGGCCCTCGGGCGATTCACCCCAGCGATGCCCCTCGCAGATCGTCATCTTCTCGAGCTTGATCATCTCGCGTTCGGCGCGAACGACGATCCCGCGCGGCTGGGCCAGTTCGGCCAACACAGATACGATGCAGTCCAGCCGCGTCGCCATTGCCAGCGCGTTGACTTGCAGCACCAGGTAACCGGCGTAGCGATCGACGACGAGCCCGCTCAAACCGTCCGCTTCGCTATTGACCAGCCGCATGGCGCCGTCAGCAATGTTGTCGAACAGCCGCCGTCGCCAATTCACGGCCGCTTCGAGCCGGCTGCGCCAGAAAGCATCGTCCAACGGCTCCGTCTCGCACCAGCTATAAAGCCGCACGCGAATCCGGCTGTGCGGATTGTAAACTCCGCGGGCGATCCATTGTCCACGGTCGGAGCGCAGCTCAACTACCGCGCCATCGGCCGGCTCGCTTTCGACTCGTTCGATTGCCGAGTCGAGCACCCAAGGGTGCCGGCCGAAGAAGGGCCGGGCTTTGCGTGGCTTGAGAATGACGTCGGACATGGCCGCGGGCACCGCTCGCTAAAACCGGCGATTGTACGCGATGGTCCGCTCCTGGGCTAGGATTGTCGCGTTGGATCGAGGCGTTTGCGATATTCGCAAGAGGGCGTTTCCTTCAGGCAAACGCCTATTCCGCCCGACCGAACTTGAGATGGCGCAGAAGTTCGGCCTCCTCAAGGGCCTTGTAATAGGTATCGAGAGGGTAACAGCCGGAGACCAAGCCATGTCGTGGCGCGGTGGTGCAATCGCTGAACGTTCGGCAGATGCGCTTGCGCGCGAGCACTCCAGCCGTGAGCGTGTCGGTCGGGAGCCCCGGATAAGCCAACACCATTCGTCCCAGTCCGACCGCGTCGATCCAGCCCCGCTTGACGACGGCCTGCGCCACTTGCGGCAAGAAATCCTGCAAATAACTGTATCCACTGCCCACCAGAGGCAAGCCGGGCACGGCAAGTTTGCACACGCGGGCAGCCTGGATCTGCCGTACAACTCCCACCAACGGGTCCTCCGGCGGCGGGTAGCCGTCGCTGGGCGGAAACGCCGCCGGCCGCTGGATGTGCGGCGAATAGTAGGGGCTGCCACACGACACGTTGACGGCCGCCACCCCCAAGTCGCAGAGTACCTTCAGCAGCCGGATGGCCTCGGTCAAGTCCGGTGCGAGCGGGTCTTGCGGATCGACGCCAAAACCAAACGAGTATGGTAACAGGTGCTCGTGGGGCATCGGCTCACCGTTTTCACGGCTGGCGACGTAGGGAACCGTGTCGAAAACGCTGAGCCGCACGCCAACCAACAGGTCGGGAAAACTCTGCCGGATGCGACCGACGATCGAGCGCAGGAGCCGCGTTCGGCCGTCGAAGTCGCCGCCGAACCGGCCCGGCCGCGCGCGGGCACTGAGAAATTCGTGCAACAAGTATCCGTGGCAGGCTTTGACATCGACGAATCGAAAGCCGACTTCGCGAGCAACTCCCGCCGCGACGACGTACCGATCGATCAGCCGATCCAATTCCGCGTCGGTCCAGACGATCGAATCGTCGCGCGGGTCGGTGCCGAACCTGGCGTCGAGCAACGGATGGTGGTAAGCGATGCGCGGTTCGGGCCGCTCGGAATTCGGACGGCAAAAGCGTCCCGAGTGCGTGAGTTGCAAGCCGACCAGGAGATCGTCGCTTGTGAGGAAAACGGCGCGGTGCGCCGCAAGTAATTCGGCCAGTAGGCGGGCCAATCCGGCGCGATTGGCCCTGGTCGCCAACGTCTGTCGCGGGTTGGCGCGGCCCGATTCTTCGACGGCGGCCGCCTCACCACCCCAGATCAGCTTCGCGCCGCTGACGCCGAAGTTTCGCCAGCGACGGAGTGTGTGCTCCGAAGGGGAACCATCGCGCTCGGCGTCCCAGCCTTCCATTGGATGGATGCACCAGCGATTGCCGACCGTCACTCCCCCGATCGTCAACGGCGCCGCCATGGGCGAGCCGGCTTCGGCCGTGAGAATCGTCTCATCCAGCGGCAGTTCGAGTCCCAGCTCCGATAGTCGTTGGCGCAGTTGGGCAACCGTTTTGAAGCTCGCGACCTTGGGGTACATTGAAATTGTTTCCAGAGCACGACCGACGTACAATGATTATACCGAGCGCGACGCCGCGCGCTCGGACGCGCATATTCAGGAGAATGGGGGCTAGCCCATGCCTTTACTAGATCACTTCCAGCCACCCTTGAGTCAACAGCGGCACTGGGACAGCTTTCATGGCGCTTGGGCCGAGGCGATGGCGATCCATCTCAATCAAACCGTCTTACCGGAACAATTTGTCGCGGAGGCGCGCGTAAAATTGGGGTCCCAGGTGGAAATTGACGTCGCCACTTTTTCTCAAATGGGCACGGCGCAAGTCTCGGAGTCGGGCGGCATTGCCGTGTGGGCGCCTCCCAGGCCGATCGCGATCGTTCCTCTGGATTTCCAGGATCCCGATGTTTTCGAGGTCCAGGTCCTGCGCGAGGAGGGAGGACCTCGGCTGGTGGCCGCCATCGAACTCGTAAGTCCTTCAAATAAGGACCGGCCTGCCAGCCGCCGCATATTCGCGGTCAAGTGCGCCAGCTATTTGACGAGCGGCGTGAGCGTGCTCATCGTCGACGTGGTGACTCAGCGCGCCGGCAACCTGCACGCCGAACTTCTCGACCTGTTGCACGTACAGCTTTCGACACCCGGACAGGGCGCTCACGACCTTTACGCTACCGCCCATCGAACTGTGCCGGCCGCGCCGGGCCTCGGCCTGGAATCCTGGGCCGAGCAACTGACGCTGGGCGGTCCCTTGCCGACTCTCCCCCTCTGGCTGCAACCGGATCTCTGCCTCCCTCTCGATCTCGAAGCAACCTACCAGGCGGCGTGCGTCGCCCGTCGGATTGCGTGGGAATGACGATGACTTTACCAGTTTTCTGAAACAGAACGTGGTGCCCGCGTGGCCCAGTCTACTTCGACGCGGCGCGAGCTGGGCTTGAACATGCTCTCGATCGGGACGTAGAATGATGACACTGAGCGCGGCGTGACGCACGGTCAATTCGCGAATTTCGTCCAGGTGCGAACCATGAGCAGTATTCCTTCCGAAGTGAAGATTCAAGAACGAGCAATCGTTTGTACGCCCGGGATTTGCGGCGGGAACGCCCGCATTCCCGGCACCCGGATTCCGGTGTGGGGGCTGGAACGAGCGCGACGCCTCGGTTGGTCGGATCGACAACTCATTGAGGCTTACCCCTCGCTAACGCAAGCCGATATCGAACTGGCATGGGCCTATGTCGCCGCGCAATCGGAAGAAATCGACGGACAAATCCGGGAGAATGGGGGCTAGCGTTTCATGGCTCGTCTATATGCCGACGAGCACGTACCCGTGCAACTTGTCTACGCCTTGCGCCGTCTCGGTAACGACGTCGTGACCGTGCGCGAAACCAGCGAGAGCAAGTCTGGCGATGCAACGCCGGATGATCTGGTGTTGAAGTACGCGGCGCAACAGCAGCGAGTCGTGTTGACATTCAATGGACCCGATTTTCGGCGGCTGCACGCGGAGAATCAGCGGCACTCCGGCATCCTTTGCTGTGATTCCGAGTTTCCAGGCAAGGCGCACGCCAGAAAACAAGCCCGACGAATCGACGCATTCCTCAGGGCCAATAATCTCAACAGCCGGATCGAAAAACTTCCGCCGGCGTGATTGAATCGATTTCCGGCCGAATGTCCCTTGTATCTGAACGATGCGATACGCACGAATAATTCTGTACTATGTCAGCGGCCACGGTTACGGTCATGCCACTCGCGCCTCGGAGATCATGCGTGCCTTGGCGAAACGAGCAGCGGAAACGCGGATCGTCGTTCGCACCAGCGCTCCGGCGCACCTGTTTGCCGGGATTCCCAACGTCACGGTCCAATCGACACCCAACTCGCTCGATCCGGGCGCCATCGAGGAAGCCGACTCGCTGGGCGTCGATGTGCCGGCGACGTTGCGACGGATCGAACGGTACTACGGCGACCGCGTTACCTTGATCGCCGGCGAAGCCGCCGTTGTCCGCTACGAAAGGGCCTCGCTCGTGGTCGCGGACATTCCTTCGCTGGCCGGCGAAGTGGCGGAAGAGTCCGGAGTGCCGGGCCTGGCCATCGGCAATTTCACCTGGGATTGGATCTACGAACCGTTCTTCATCGACGATTCGCGGCGGCACCTGCTGGCTTGGATCCGCGACGGTTACACAAAACTGGGGACCTGCTTGCGGCTTCCATTCAGCCCCAGTGAGGGGTTCGACATGTTTTGCCGGGTCGTGCCCGTGCCGCTTGTTGCGAGGCGTGCCACCCAGACGCCCGGCCAGGTATTGACGCACCTGCGAATCAACCCCGCCGACCGTCGTCCGCGCGTCCTGTTGGCGATGCGCGGCCGAATTCCTCCGCAAGCGCGAGCGACGGCGGCCGCCGCCAATCGCGATCTGCTCTTCTTGCACTTCGAACCAAACACCGCTGATGAACGTGGGAACTGCCGGAGCGTGACGCTTGGACCCGAGCTGAGTTTCGCCGACGTGCTGAGCGTCTGCGATATCGTGGTCTCGAAGCCAGGCTATGGGATCCTCTCCGAATGCGTAGCGGCCGGCAAGGCGATTCTGGCGCCTCCGCGTCGGCATTTCCGCGAGGACGAGGTTTTCGACCGCGAGGCCGCTCGCTACGTGCGCTTGCGGCCAATCTCGGCCATGGACTTCAGCACCGGCAACTGGTCCGCTGACCTGCGGCGGCTGATGGCCGTGCCGTTTCCGGCGGAAGCGATGCCGGCGGACGGAGCGGACGTGTGCGCGAAGATCATCGCGGAGCTCGCTTGACCGCCAGGATCGCATCGATCGGCGACGGCGTCCGACGGCCGGTGACTTCCACGAAGCCGGCCCGCTTCAAGAGGACCTCGTACTCGGCGAGCGTCCGCTCCTTACCCTCGGTGCAGACGAGCATGTTCAGGTTCTGCATTTGCGCCCAGTGTGGGCCGTTCTTGTCGTCGGCAAGCAGCTTTTCGGCGATCACGATCGCACCGCCGTCGGGCAGCCTCGCGTGGATTCGGCCGAGCAAGGTGACGATCTTCTCCTCGCTCCAGTCGTGCAGAATGCGGCCCAGGGCGATCAGGTCGCCCTCGGGGAGCGGATCGACAAAAAAATCGCCCGCCACGATGCGAATTCGATCGGCGACGGGCGAGGCCCCCACGATCTGCTGAGCAAGGGGAACGGCGTCGGGCACGTCGAAGACGACCGCCCGCAAATTCGGATAACGTTGGCAGGCCGCGATGGCCAGGTGGCCGGTCGCGCCGCCCAGGTCGACGATCGTACGGAAACGGCCCAGGTCGAACGCCGAAACGACGTGCGGCGAACTGATCAGCCCGAAACCGTGCATGCCCATCAAGAACTCGCGCTTGGTTTCGTCGGTGCGGAAGAAGTGCGAAAAGATGGGGCCGTCCCAACCGTAGGTCTGCTTCCAACGGTGCGTCCCTTCGCGCACGGCGTCCTCCAGATTGGCCCACATCTTCCACATCACGTCGTTCGAATAGTTGATGTAACCGGTCAGCCGGTTCGGACTCGTCCTGGTCAAGAAAGCGTCTGCGGCCGGCGTATTTTCGTAGTCGTCCGCGTTTCGCCGCAGCAGTTCCAGTCCGACACAAGCATCCAGCAGGCGCTCCAAGGCGTCGGGTTCGGCTTGCAGCACCGTTGCCAAGGCCCTTAATCCCCGCGGGCCGGCGGCCAGGGCGTCGAAAACGCCCAAGGAGACGGCGGCAAACATCGTCTTCGAGCGGCGGAATGCCGCGATCAGGTCGAGAATGACAGTGGGATCGGCTTCGGTGATGTCTTTGGCCATGGTTCTCGCCCGGTGATATAGAGGATTGAGGAGCGCCCCGATTCTACCGATTGGGCGGTGCGGAGGGTAGAATGCAGACCATCCGCGCGGCCGCGAATGAGCCCGTAGGGTGGGACAAGCTCGCCTTGGGCGAGCGATGGCCCACCAGGGTATCTTGACTCGGCATGTGAAGAAGATGAAGTATGGTACGATATCGTAATCCGGGGATGGATAGCGCGGAGTTGATCGTCGCCCAAGAGGCCGCCCGCGCGGGCGGCGAAATCGTCGCGCGCTATTTCCGCGATGGCGTGGTGATGCGCAGCAAGGAGAGCTACAACCTCGTCTCCGACGCCGATGTCGAGTCGGAGCAGGCAATCGTCGAGGTGATTCGACGCCGATTCCCCAGTCATGCTGTCTTGGCGGAGGAGGCCCACCAGGCCGACACCAGCGCGGAGCACCTCTGGGTCGTCGATCCACTGGATGGCACGAACAACTTCGCCCATCGCATCCCCCAGTTTGCCGTGTCGATCGCGTACTGCCGCGCCGGGCGTCCCGTGTGTGGCGTGGTGTTCAACCCGATCCGCGACGATTGGTACATCGCCGCGCGCGGCGAAGGGGCGACGCACAACGGTCGAAAGCTCCGCGTCGAGGGGCAAGCTCGGCTCGACGAGGTGCTGGTCGGTGTCGGCTTTTATTACGATCGCGGGGCGATGATGGAGGCCACGCTGGCGGCCATCCGCGACCTGTTCCATGCGCAGATACACGGTATCCGGCGCTTCGGCGCGGCATCGCTCGATCTCTGCCAGGTGGCGGACGGAATGTTCGGCGCGTTCTTCGAGTACGAGCTCGCCCCCTGGGACTTCGCCGCCGGGCAATTGATCGTGGAGGAAGCGGGCGGACAAGTCACCACTTGCCGCGGTGAACCCCTGCCCTTGGCCAAGACGAGTCTGTTGGCTTCCAACGGCAAGCTGCACCAGGCGGTACTGGCGATTGTCCGTCGCCATCATCGTTAGGGTACCACGTCTCGGCGAATCGAGTGCCGTCCGGTTGGTACCAGGCTGGTTTCCGTCAGTGGCCAACCCTTGGTAAGATGGTGTCGCCGCTGGAACCAAATTTAAACAGGTAAGACCCGATGATCACCCTGATCGAGACGCTCAATTTCCGCTGCTTACGGTTCGTCCGTCAGCCGTTGCGGCAATTCCAGGTGTTGGTTGGGCCGAACGCCAGCGGGAAGACGACGTTCCTGGACGTCGTATCGTTCCTCAGTCAATTGGTTTCCGACGGACTCGATGCCGCAATCAGCGAGCGCACTCAAAACTTCGTGGACTTGCTCTGGGGGCGGGCCGGCGGCGGCTTCGAGTTAGCGTTGGAGGCCAAGATTCCCGACGAAGTACGTCAGAAGATGGCAAAGCCGATCTACGACACGGTCCGTTATGAGGTTGGAATCAGTGTCGCGTCCGATTCGTCGGAGGTTGGGATCACGGCGGAGCGTGGTTGGCTTCAAGTGGATAAGCCCCAATACGGAAAGCAACGCAGCTTTTTTCCAAATCCCGCGGACCCACCGGAAACGATCTTCCACGGCAAGCATCCGAAGACAAGGTCTCTCTTTACCAAGACGCCTGGCGGCAACGACAATTATTATGCGGATGCGCATGAACGCGACGGGCGATGGGCGCCCGCATTCAAATTGGGACCTCGCAAATCGACTCTGGGAAACCTGCCGGAGGATGAATTAAATTTCCCAGTCAGCACGTGGTTTAAGCAATTTCTTGGCGAGGGTGTTCAGCAGATAGTGCTCAACAGCCTGCGCATACGCCGCGCCAGCCCACCGGGGCAGGAACGAGGATTCAAACCCGACGGCTCGAACCTTCCCTGGATCGTCGCAGATCTCACACGACAGAATCCTGAGCGCATTCGCGACTGGATTTCCCATGTTCGTACGGCCTTGCCGGACATCAAACACGTCGGCACCATCATTCGCGAGGACGACCGGCACTGCTACCTGACCCTCGGCTACCCGGGCGGATTGGACGTTCCTTCGTGGATGGCATCCGACGGAACGTTGCGGTTAATGGCCCTTACGCTGCCCGCCTATCTCGACGCTTTCCAGGGGGTCTATCTGATCGAAGAACCCGAAAACGGCATCCATCCCCGCGCGGTTGAGACGATGTACCAGTCGCTGTCGAGCGTTTACGACGCGCAGATTTTCCTCGCCACGCACTCACCCGTCATCCTGAGTATCGTGAATCCCGATGACGTATTGTGCTTTGCGAAGACGATCGACGGGGCGACCGACATCGTTTCGGGCAAGGAGCACCCTAAGCTTCGCGACTGGCAGGGGCAAACCAATCTCGGAGAATTATTTGCCGCGGGGGTACTTGGATGAGCGATGATACTTCCCCAAAACATCTGATCGTGTTGGTTGCCGACAAAAACATGGAATTGGCGGTTCGCGGTTTGTTGGATCGCACCGGGGCATTGGCATTGCAAATGATCGAAGCGGACATCTACGTTCATCCGCTTCGCGATCCGGGCTGCCTCCGTCGATCGCCCGACTTCTTGCGGGACTTCCACAAACAATACGTTCACGCATTGGTGATGTTCGACCGCGAAGGTTGCGGCGATCGTGGCGTAGGTCGCGACGAGTTGGAGCTAGACGTCGAACGGCGTTTGTCAGACGCCGGCTGGATCGGTCGAGCCGCGGCCGTCGTGCTCGAACCGGAGCTCGAAGCTTGGGTCTGGAGCGACTCGCCCGAGGTCGATCAGGTGCTGGGATGGGTTGGCGTGCAACCCAATTTGCGTTCCTGGTTGGAAGACGAGGGATTCGTGAAACCCGGAGAGATGAAGCCGGTGCGGCCGAAGGAGGCCGTCGAGCGGGCGCTTCGGCGTTCACGCAAGCGACGTTCTTCGTCGATCTACTTCGAATTGGCTCGACGGGTCAGCGTTCAACGGTGTACAGACCCAGCCTTCGAGAAATTGAAAGCGACGTTGCAACGGTGGTTTCCAGCAAGTCCGGCCAAAGCATGAAGTTGAACCAGTGGAAACCATCCTGGACTTCGGGTTCTAGTTTGGGTCTCGAATGCAAAATCCAAGATCGGAAATCGCGCCGCTATCCTGCCTCGCGGTGTTCCAGCGGGTTGTCGGCCCTCTTGAGGCCCCAATGGGGAGCTCGGATGACTGCGGCGGGAGGCAGCGCCAGGGGACCAACGGGACCATCCGCAGTGCCGTCCCAGGCGTGCGATGCCATGGCGGCGAGGACCTGCTCGGCGACGGCCACCGCGTCGCGCCCCTGCTCGCCCGTCACCTTCGGCATGCGGCCGGTGCGAATACTGTCGGTGAAGTCCAACAGTTCCGCGGTGATCGCGTCGCAGGGCTCGACGGCGAGCTTTTCGACTGACAAGTGCTCGCTCAGGAGAGAGTCTTTGAGCCGCTGTCTATCGTCGCTCGACAGACCCTCGGCGTCGAACTCACGCCGCAAGAGCGTTTCGCTGGGATGGATGAGCGTGGCCGAGCGCGCCGCGAAGTCGACGGCGGCGAACCCACGGCGCGACCAGATCTGCATCGTACGGGCAGCCGTCCGGCTGACCCGCGATGCGCTCAGCGTGGCGACGCAGCCGTTGGCGAATGAAAGCCGTGCATTGACCACGTCCTCGTGCCGGCCGAGCAACGACAGCCCCAGCGCGTCGACTTGCCTCAGCGGCGACTGCACCAAGGCCAGAATGACGTCGATATCGTGAATCATCAAATCCAAGACGGCGCCAATGTCCGTCGAACGGAAGGTGAATCCGCCGCGGCGGACGGCCTCGATGTACTTGGGCGAGCGGACATATGGAAGTACAGCGTCCAGCGCAGGGTTGAAGCGTTCGACGTGGCCGACTTGCAGCACGAGCGACCGCCGTCGCGCCGTGTCGACCAGTTCGGCGCACTCGGCCCCGGTCGGAGCAAGCGGCTTTTCGACCAGCACGTGAACACCGTCGTTCAAGAGGTCCAACGCCACAGCGTGGTGCCATCGCGTGGGGGTGGCGACGACCACCGCGTCGACCAGCCGGCCAAGCTGGCGATGGTCGGAAAAAGCTTGGGTACCGTGGGCTTGGGCCACGGCGGCGCGGCTGGTTTCGATCGGATCGGCGATTCCGACGAGCGAAACGCCGTCCATGCCGGCCAGTTTTTGCGCGTGAATTCGGCCCAGGTGGCCCGCCCCCACCACGGCCACCCTGAGCGGCTTCACGGATTTCTCCTGCGTTCGCGGGCCCGGCCGTGCTGCCCCTCCTGCTGCTCCTGCACGAAGGAGAGCAACTCGTTCACCTGCGGCACAAGCTGGTCATTACCGCGAAGAATCTCGCGGGCATGGTCCAGGCCCACCTTTGCCCTGTAGAGAAGACGATGGGCCTCAGCCAGGCAATTGATCGACTCGGCCGTGAAGGCGTTGCGTTTGAGCGCCACGACATTGATGCAGCGCGGACGGGAGGGGTGACCATCGACGAGCATGAAAGGGGGCACGTCGTGCAGCACGCGGCTGAGACCGGCCACGAACGCGAAACTGCCGATCGTGGCATAGTGGTGTACGGCCACCCCGCCAGACAGCGATGCGTGGTCCTGAATACGGACATGGCCGCCCAGCAGGGCCCCGTTGGCCATGATGATGTGGCTGTTCAACCGGCAATCGTGGGCCACGTGCGAGCAGGCCATCAAATAGTTGTGGTTCCCCAGCGAGGTAATGCCCTCTTCCTTTTCGGTCGCGCGGTTGATCGTGACCCCTTCGCGGATCGTGTTGTGATTGCCGATCACCACCCGCGTGTCGCTGCCCTGGTAACTCAGGTCTTGAGGTTCTCCGCCGATCACCACGCCGGGATAGATGTGATTGTGCTCTCCGATCGTGACGTGGCCCATGATCGTCACGCCGTTTTCCAGGCGTGTGCCCTTGCCGATCCGCACGTGGGGACCGATCACGCAGTAGGGGCCGATCTCGACGTCGACGTCGATTTCGGCCCGAGCGTCGATGGCGGCGTGTTCCGCGGAGTAGGTTGCCATGCTAATCAGCTCCACGTTCGTGGGGTAGGTTTCCAACCTGCCATAAATCGTGTTCTTGGCAGGTTCTACGCCTGCCCCGCCATCATGCCGTCCGTCGGTACCCCCCGACGACGTCCCCTTCGGTCAACAACACTCGCACCAACTCGGCGTTCAGGCGGTGCCCGCTGCGATAGGCGATGAAATGCCCCACCAGGTCGCAGCCCGCCAGCGACAGGTCGCCGATCAGGTCGAGCGCCTTGTGCCGCACGCACTCGTCGCGGAATCGCAACTCGTTGTCCAGCGGCCCGTCGACGTCGAAAACTAACAGGTCCTTGAGCGTGGCCCGCTTGCCGAAGCCCTGTGCCAAGAGCCAGTCGGCTTCGCACTTGAGCATAAAGGTGCGGGCCGGCGCGAGCTCGCGGCGAAACGAATCGGGCGTGACCGGCAAGGTCAGGGTTTGCCGGCCGATGGCGGTATCCGAACCGTAATCGAGATGGAACTTGAGCGACAGGCCGGCAGTGGCGGTGGGCCGTGCTTCGACCCAACTTTCTTCGTTGCCCAGCCTCGTCACCTCGCGAACAAAGAGCGTGGAACGGACCGCGTTCTGGTCGACCGTGCCCGCCGCCGAGAGCGCCTCGACGAAGGGCAGACTCGATCCGTCGCAGCCGGGCATTTCGGCGGCGTCGACCCAGACCTCGCAATTGTCGATGCCCAGTCCGCCCAGCGCGGCCATGATGTGCTCGACCATCTCGACGCTAGCGCCAGCCGATCGGAGCGTGGTGCGTCGGGGCGTTTCGACGCGATTGGCGACCACGGCGTTGATCCGCGCCGGCCGCGGCAGGTCGCAGCGGACGAAGACCACGCCCGAATCGGCCGGGGCGGGGCGAAACTCGGCGCGCACATCCTTGCCGCTCCAGTAGCCGAAGCCATCCACCGTGACCGGCCGCGCCAGAGTGTGTTGCTGGCGTGGCACGTGCAACGACGGCCGCCCATCATCCTTGAAGCGCTTGAACATACTTCCGAGAGGCGATTGACAAGGTGGTGTTCGCCGCGCTTCCATGCGCGGCCGTCGTCAGTGGGCGATTTCGGCGGGGGCAAGCCCTAAGTCGATCAACGCCGCTCAGGAACGCCGCTCTTCTTGCTAGGACCTCGAGCGGAGTCCCGCTGTTTCGGCGGCGGTGACTGTGTTCCGCCCTTGCGATTCACGATCGCCAGGATGTGCGGCGTGATGTCGATGTCCTTGTGGTAATGGAGTACGACACCATTCAGGGCCTTGACGATCTCCTGCGGGTTCTCCGAATCGATCGGGTCGCCGTTGAACCGCAGAACCAGCACGATCCCGCGCTCGTCGCAGTAGCGCTTGATGGCGTCGGTGACTTCCTGATAGACGACGTAATAGTTTTGGGCTTCCTGTTCCGCGAAATTCTTCTTCCGCAGGTTCACGTCGGCGCCCAACTGGGCCTGGCGCTTCGTGATCTCCTCCTCGAGCTCGCGATATTCCGGCGAATTGCGGCGGTAGTCGTCGAGCTTTTCGACCATCTTCTGCAATTCCTCGCGGCTGGCCTTGAGGTCGTTTTCGGCGGCCTCGACCTCGCGCTTCATGTCCTCGTTGATCGCCTTGAAACGCACATGGTTGGCGTAGATGTAGGCCAGATCGAGGATCGCCACCGGGGGGGCCACCTCGGGCCGCTGCGCCGCGGCCCGGGACGGCGACAACGAGACACCGATACCAATGGCCACTACGGTGGCCCACAAGAGGGTTTTCTTCACGTTTAGCACTCCTTGCTGGCTCGGCGTGGTCTTCCTTGACCGCGAACGTCCCTTCACGCGGGAGGCCCGTGCCGGCTGAACCCGACTGGCAAAAGCGGAAGTGGTCAACTGCGGGCGGTATTTTGCCGAGAACACGCCGGCGGGTAAAGGCCAGTATCAGGGAGGAATTTGGAGATCTAAAGAGGGATGGAGCTTTTTCTAGGGGGATAGGGGGATAAGGAGGAGATACGGGGATGAAGGCCGACGAAAGTTAGGTACTTCATCCTTCATCCCTACCGCGGCGGTTCCAGCACGACTTCCAGCTTTACCTCGTCCTCGCCTCGCTTGACGACCAGCGGTACCTTGTCACCAGCCTTGAACTTGCGCAGGGCGCTGTCGAAGTCGTCGAGATTGCCGATCTTACTGTCGCCAAACTGGATGATGATGTCTCCCCCCTTGACGCCCGCCTTGTCCGCCGGGCCGCCTTTCGAAACGGCCATCAACGCATAGCCCGGTTTATCCACGGAGAAATCGGGTACGCTGCCAAAATGGGGTCGGTCGCCCCCCCCTCGGCCCGCCGGCCCCTTGACCTGCTGGTATTGCGGGCGTCCCTCGGCGTCGGCCAGCCGCACGGCGGTTTCCGTCACCATCTCGACGATCCGCAGCATGCCTGGCACGTTCAGCTTGTCGTAGTCGTCGCTCGGCCGGTGGTAATCTCCGTGCGTACCCGTGAAGAAATGCATTACCGGCACCTTGTGCGCGTAGAACGACGAGTGGTCGCTGGGACCGAATCCGCCCGGCTGCTTCGTGAGCGTGAAGGCGTAAACCTCGTTCAGGGCGTCGATGATGGCACCGAACTCCGGCGCCGTATCGACCCCCTGGATGATCAGCTTGTCTTCGCTCAAACGGCCCACCATGTCCATGTTGAGCATGGCGATCGTCTGGTCCATCGGCACCAGCGGCTGGCGACAATAGCGAGCGCTGCCGATCAGGCCCCGCTCCTCGCCGGTAAAGGCGATGAATACGACTCGTCTGGGCAGCTTTCGGCCGAGTGTGGCCAGGCGGCGGGCGACTTCGAGCAAAGCGGCGGTGCCCGAGCCGTTGTCGTCGGCCCCATTGTGGATCTCGTTCTGGCCCGGGGCCAACGAGCCATCGCCGCCGAACCCGAGATGGTCGTAGTGGGCGCCGATCACGATCGTCTCCTCCGCGTGGGGCCCCTCCCCGTCGAGCACGGCGACCACGTTCTTCACATCGACATCATGGCGATTGATCGTCACTTCGCCCGTCAGGCGCCAGCCGGTCAGCTCGCGGCTTTGGGGCGAAGGGGTCAAGTCGATCTCGCGTTCCAGTTCGCCTAAATCGGCGCCGGCGGCCGACTTTACCGCCGGCTCGACGGCCAAGCGGCGGCAAAACATGACCGGCACTCGCCCCGCTTCAGCCGCGCCGCCCGTCTCGCGGATCCCCAGCAACGGATCGTCAGCAGCTTTCAATTCTCGATTGCGCTCGATAAGCCGGTCGAGCAGTTCGGAAAGCTCCTTTCGCTGGGCCTCGGCCTGTTCTGGAGTCGGCTCGATGATTTCCTTGAACCTGGCCTTGGCCTGCGCAAGCGCGTCGATGGCGTCGATCACGGGCTTGGTTCGCTGGGCGACGTTCTTGCGGATGTCGAACTCATCGTTGCAGAGAATCACCGCCGCGGCGCCGTGCTCGTGGGCATTCGCCAGTTTCCGCACGTAGGGGGCGTGGGGCGAATGGAGCGTGCCGTTGAAGGCGCTTTTGGGATTGTCCTGCTGGGGTTCGTGACGCAACACGATTACGGCCTTTCCCTTGACGTCGATTCCCGCGTAGTCGTCGTAGTTCTCGTCCTTGGCGGTGATGCCATAACCGACGAAGACCAGTGGCACGTCGAGCTTGCCCGAACCACCTAGCGCTAAGGGATTGAAGTCCTGCCCCAGCTTGAGCTCCAGCCTGGTTCCCTCGGGGTGTTTTTCGTTGGCCGGACCGACCAGGGTGATCTGGTTTGGTTCGCCCGGTTCGGCACCTGTCGTCATGCTGAATTTCTGGAACGGCCCTCCTTCAATCCGGTCGGTCGCCAGTCCCATCGTAGCGAATTCGCGTGCAATGTAATCGGCGGCCAAGTCGAGTCCCTTGGTGCCGACGCCGCGGCCTTCCAGCTCGTCGGAGGCCAGGTAGCGCGCCGAATCGAACAATCGTTGTTCGCTTTGAACGGCTTCGGCCGATTTCTCGTCGGCGGGCAATTTGCCGGCGAAAAGACTGGTCGCCAGCGAGACGACGGCCACGACCCAAACCCCCGGGGCCACTCGGATGGCTGCGGGGACGTGGAAAAACGAACGGCGATTGAATTGCTTCACTGGATTCGCTCCGTGGTGGATTGTCGAAGAAAGTGGCGGCTGGTGGCAGAGCCTTGGCGATACCCTGGCCACCGTGAATGTCTCAGTCTTTGCCGCGTGAAGTATAACTCGTTGAATTCTTGATCGTTACGGTGGGCGCGTCAAGCAAGAATTCGCTTTTGACACCGTTCGCGCCCGCCGCTATGCTCTCGGCCCCTTGGGCGGCGGGTCGCAGGAATAGATGGAAGGGACACCATGCAAAACGATTTCCGACTTTCGACCTTTGACTTCCGACTTTCCCGTGGGCGCAGCGTACTGATCGTCGATCCGTCGGAAGAAACATGCGAGGCGCTCCGCGCGGCGCTGGAGCCGCGAGGGGTGCGAATCTTCGCCGCCAGCCAACCTCGGCACGGCCTGGCGTTGGCCCGCGAGCACCGTCCCGATCTGATCGTGCTCGATCTGGAGTGCCGGAGCACGACGTCCGCCGACGGCGATGCCGCAGTGGCCGAGTCGTTGACGCGCGAGGCACCCTTGGTCATGTTGGGTACCGCTCGTCGCCGCCCGGCGCACCTGCCTGCCTGCCAATTCGTCTCGAAACCCTACCACTACGCTCCCTTAATTCGTAAAATCGAGGAACTGCTCGCAGCGGACCGCTCACGCGCCGCCGCTACGGGCTGACGCCGTGCCCGGTAGATTGAACCGTTCCGCACGTAGAACGGAATTCATTCCGTTTGAAGGCGGGAAACGGAATGAATTCCATTCTACGATCACGTGCGGCCCTTGGGAGCTCCAGAACGTGCCATCGCTGTTCGTTTTTCGCGGCAACAACCAGGGAACGCGCTTCGAGTTGGAGGGCGATTCGCTCTCGCTCGGCCGCGACGCCGCAAACGACATCCGGCTCAACGATACGGAAGTCTCGCGGCGGCACGCGGAGATGCTCCGCGCCAACGGCACCTTTACGCTCAAGGATCTCGACAGCTCGAACGGCACCTACGTCAACGGCAAGAAGGTGCGCTCCCACGAGTTGGCCAACGGCGACGAAGTGCAGTTGGGGAGCACGATGATGCTTTTCACCAGCCTCGCCGACGAATCGACCGGCGGAGCGGCCGACAGGATCGACATCATCGCTCGCTCGCAACAGGGCGACCGCTCGCGGATCGTCCGCTCGATGGGCCAGGCCGAAGGGAGCCGGGTGCTCGACGGCGGCCAGTCGAGCTCCAGCGCCTGGTTGGCCCGCGCACGGAGCAACCTGCAAGTCATGTACAGGACGGCGCTGGCCGTGAGCCACACGCTCGATATCGACCAGCTCCTCAACCGGATCATGCAGCTCATCTTCGAGTGGGTCGAGGCCGACCGGGGCTGCATCATGTTGTTGGATCCCGAGAACGGCCGGCTCGAGCCGAAGGTCCGCCGCAACCGCAAGGGGATCAAGTCGCGGGAGCGGATCGAAATCAGCAAGACGATCGTCGACTATGTGCTGGAGCACAATGAAGGCGTGCTGACCAGCGACGCCAGCGACGACGACCGCTGGAATTCGGCCGCCAGCATCGTGCAAATGGGCATCTGCGAAGCAATCTGCGCCCCCATGCAGGGCCGCTACCACATGGTCGGCCTGATCTACATCGACACCTCGGTCTCGCCGCAACGGCTGGTTCAGCAGCAAGACGGCTCGAAATTCACCGAGGAGCACCTCAAGCTGATGATCGCGATCGCCCATCAGGCGGCCCTGGCGGTCGAGGACACTCGCTACTATTCGGCCATGGTCCAGGCCGAGCGGCTGGCCGCGGTCGGGCAAACGATCGCCACGCTTTCACACCATATCAAGAACATCCTGCAAGGCATCCGCGGTGGCAGCTTCCTGATCGAGGAGGGGCTGGCGAAGCACGACGAGCAGATGGTCCGAAAGGGCTGGGAATTTGTGGAGAAAAAGCAGGAGCTGATCTCCGGCCTGGTGCAGGACATGCTCACCTTCAGCAAGGAACGCGAGCCACAACTCGTAGCCTCGGACATGAACGAGGTGGTCTCCGACGTGATCGAGCTGATGGCCGTTCGGGCAGGCGAAAAACAGGTCGAATTGCGGTTTTCGCGCGCCGCGGAGCTGCCTTTGCTCGACTTCGACCCCGACGGCATGCACCACGCGGTGCTCAACGTCGTGACCAACGCCATCGACGCCTGCGAAGCCGCCGCACGTGACGACGACGTATGGCGAGCCGATCCGCTGCCGACCCGCTTCCCGGGTACCCCGTGCCCCGAGGTAAGCCCCCCGGTGGAATCAAGCGTGGCTGTACCGGACGAAGCTGTACCGGACGCGCAGGCGGCCAGCGCAGGCCGGGTGGACGTGCGGATCGAGCACGATCTGGGCGAAAAACGGCTGCGGATCATCGTTGCCGACGACGGGCCGGGAATTCCGCTAGAGGAACAGGAACAGATCTTCTCGCTTTTCGTGTCGCACAAGGGAAACCGCGGCACAGGGCTGGGTCTTACCGTCAGCCAGAAGATCGCGCAGGAGCACGGCGGACGAATCACCGTCGACAGCCGGCCGGGTGAGGGGAGCCGGTTCACCATCGAGATACCGGCGGTCCCGCCCGAGGAACCGTCGTCCGGCGCAACGCTCGACGGCAGGCCCCTGGGTTGACCAGGTTGACCCTTCCGCGCCTGCGGGCCCCATTGGAGCACCATGAAGATCCGAGCTTTACCCGGCGGGCCAGTTATCGAATAATGTGGTAGTGCCAACGCGCGGCGGCGTTCTGCCGCCGGATGGCGCTTTTTGAGTCCAAGGAACCGACGAGATGTCCATGCACGCATCGTTCCGTCGCCCATTGGCCCGTGGGCTTTCGTTTTCCGCCATTTGGCTCGTGCTGTTGCTGGCGGCGACGATGGGCTGTACCGACACTCCGGCGCCGACCGCCGGTCCGGCGCCAAAGGTCGAAGCAGAGTCGGCGATGGATCTCATGAAGCGGATGATCGAAGCCTACCACAAAGCGGATAGTTACGAGGACAGCGGCCAGCTTCGGGTGCGTTACCGGCGCGACGGCGAGCTCGTCGAAGAGCTCTACGACTTCTCGGTGGCCCTCTCGGGTGAGAACAAGCTGCGCGTTCATGCTTACGACGCGGTGCTGGTCTGCGATGGACGGAACTTCCACGCCACGATTCACGAAGCGCCCGGTGAAGTGTTGTACGTCCCCTCGCCCGACGAGTTATCGCTCCAACTGGTGTATGCCGACCGCGTTCTGGGACAAGAGCTCAATCGGATCGTCGGTTCCGTGCCGCTGGCGTTGTACTTGGACCCGGAGCCGCTCGCACAGTTCTTGACGGACGGTGTACAGCCGGAGTTCGCCGCGAAGCGGACGATCGACGGTGAGGCTTGCCAAGGCGTTCGGATCAAGCGGACCGACGGCACGTTCGTCCTGTGGATCGACGAGAAAACCATGGCGCTGCGGCGAGTCGACTACCCGACCGACGGGTACCGCGCACTCCTGGCGCCTTACTTCCACAGCGTCACAGGGATGACGATCACCGCCGATCTCACTGGCGCGCGGCTCGACGGGCCGATCGACGACGTGGCGTTCCGCTTCGAGGTGCCCAAGGGCGCCGAATTGGTCCGGCAGTTCGACTCGGTCCGGTTGGGTGCCCGCATTCCCAAGTTCAATTTGCACTCGCTCGACGGCCGGCTTTTCACGCGCGAATCGTTGAAAGGGAAGATCGCGGTCATCAAGTTCTGGCAGAAGGACGACGTCGCGAATTCCCTCAAAGACCTGGCGAGCCTCCAACAGGTCTACGCCAAGTACCAGAACCAGGACTCGATCGTCTTTCTGGCGGTCTGCGCCGAAGCCGAGGAGGTATCGGACGACGAGTTGAAGTCGGTGTTCGCCAGGGAGGGGCTGTCGCTGCCTATCGCTCGCGTCACCAGCCAGGTCGCAAGACGAGCCTTCGCGCTGGAGGCCGTTCCGACCACGATGATTCTTGGTACCGACGGTGGTCTGCAAGAGCGCACGATCGGCATCTACCCCGATCAACTCGTGGCGCTACCGAAAAAGCTTGACCTGCTCCTGAAGGGGGGCGACTTGATCGCCGCCGCCCCGGAGCTTGCCGCCCAGGAACCTGCCGGCCAAAAGGCGCCGCAAACGATGAGGGAGGCGCTTTTCTATCTTGGCCTCGTTTGGAGCAAAGACGCGTCGGTCCCAATCGCCGCCCGTAGCGAGCCCTCGGTGCTTCGGCTCAAGCCGCTCTGGTCATGCGCTGAGCTGAAAACCCCGGGCAACATCCTCGTCGTGCCCAGTTCCGCCGGAAGCGACCGGATATTCGTGCTCGACGGCTTCGAAAGCGTGGCCGAGGTTGGCGCCGATGGAAAGCTGTCGGCAACGTACCGGCTCGACTTGCCCGAAGGGAACGATTCGGTGGTAACCTTCCTGCGTACCGCCAGCGATTCCGCGGGCAACCGGTTCTTCCTCGGTTCGTCGTTTAGAGAACAGCAGCTTCACTTGTTCGACTCCGGCTGGAAGCGGTTGCTCAGCTTTCCGGAGGCGGGGAGCCATCCGGGCATTACCGACGCGGTCTTGGCGGACCTGGACGGCGACGGTGAGTTGGAGATCGGCGTCGGCTATTGTGATATCGGCGTCCACTGCGTTTCGCTCGACGGCCAGCGGCGCTGGCGGAACCGGATCGCCGAAACCGTACTGAAGCTGGCCGTAGCGGCCCCCGACGGCCGGGGACGCCGCGGACTCTTGGCCACTTGCCTGCAAGGCACCAGCCCAAGCGTGCAAGACGCTCTCTTATCAATCGATTCGGCGGGCAAAGAGCGTCGTGCGATCGTTTTCGACGACCGGTTCGCGAGGCTCATCTTCACCGCCGACCTCGACGGCGACGAACAGCCTGAGTGGTGCGTGATCGCCCACAAAAAACTTGAGCTTGGGAAGATTGGTGCCGAGGTGGCCCTTGGCGTCTCGCCCGGCGGGGAGGAGTTGTGGAGCTACCCACTACCGGTCGGGATGCAGCACCACGCCGGATTCGAAAGCGTCGCGGCCGGCAATCTGTTGGGCCAGGAGACGGGGCAATGGGTCATCGCCGGGGCCAACGGTTCGATCCACATCTTCGCGATCGACGGCGCCTTGATCGACCACTTCAATTATGGCGCGTCGCTTTGCGGGTTGGCCGTCGCCAACGTCGCGGGGCGAGGAACGCTGCTCGTGGCCACCGACGAGGCCGTCGAAGCCTGGCAGGTGGAAGACTAGGCGTGGGGGGCCATCGAATAATGAAACGGCGTCAAGCGTAACGTAGAACGGAATTCATTCCGTCTCCCGCCGTCTAACGGAATGAATTCCGTTCTACGTGCGGGACGAAATCGGTGCCTATCGCCTATCGCCTACTTCCGGAGTGGGCTCTTGCATGTGTTCCGCCACGAATTTCGAGAGGCGCTCGGCCCCTAAGTGCGACAGATGGGCCTCGTCGGCAAAGTACTGATCGGGAATCTCGGTTTCCGCGTCGATGATCTCAGGAGGGTCGCCAGGGAAGGCGTCGCGCACGACCTTCAACAGGCACGGCCTGGCGTTCGCGGGGATCTGGGCCCGTGCCGGGGAGCGCAGCGGCATGAGGACGATGTACACCTTGGCTCCGATGTCGCGATAGGCGCGAATCAATCGGATGAAGCTTCGCGCTTGCGGCCCGTCAGGGCGGTACTTCCACGCTTTGAAATGCCCGTGTTTCTTCCAAAATTTCGTCTGCAACTTGGCAAACTCCGCATTCGGGGCATCGACTTGCCACCACCAAAGCGGTTCGTCATCCCAGGGCTCGGTGGCGGGAATGAAAATCGCCTCAGCGCTGACGCCGGCGGCGCGAAAAACCGCCAACCGCGTGTCGTAAGCGCGCGTACGCAGGTAATCCGCCACGCTGCCGCGGTTCTTGACGATCCAATGCGCGTCCAGCAGTTTCAGCAACCGCGGCACCCAGGGAATGGCGCGCAACGCGCGCATGACCGTCCAGCGGGATTCGAGCCTCCGCTGCCGGCGACCTACGACGGCGAGCGTCCTTTGCGGTGCCTCCTCGGCGAAATAGCCTTCGCCCACGAGCATTTGAGGATGTACGCCCATCACCACCACCGACGGCTTCAGGCTGCAATAGAATATGGGTTTGGTATAGCTCTCCAGGTTTTCGAAGCTCATGCCCGCGCTGGTGAGCACGAACCAACGATTGGCCGCCGTCGCGTACATGTCCAATACCCGGCGTTGGATGCCTGATTGGGTCGCCGAGTTCCCGATGACGACTCCCAGCCGCGTGTCGGGCGCCAATTGGCCACGGCGGTGCATGCGATCGAGGGCCGCAACCCTGCTCCAATTCTTCGCATGCAGCTCCAAACCGAGCGGCCGTTGGTTGGGCAGAATCCTCTCTGCGCGGGCGCCGAAGGCGATCCCAAAGGCGTAATGCAGTGCAACGAACGAGATCATGGCGCCGGCGGCGACGATTGCGACTCCGCGATAGCGGGAAAGATCGAAGACCTTCATGCCGACCACCTAGAAACCCTGGTAGACGAATTGAGCACCGGTCGCGCCAAGCGCATAGACCAACGAAAGTTGAACGACCACCCATACCAGCCGCACGGCAATCTGCCAGGCGGGGATCGAGCCGTTCGTCGAATCAGGACCGTTCATCCTTGCCCTCTCCCATGCATGGTGGCTGGGGCAGAGCCTAAGTGTCAGGCTGGAAAGCCTAACCTACGTTGACAACTCCAAGGGCCAGGTCACTACCTGCAGCGTGACGGCGACATATGCTTGAGTCAAGACCACGGCCAGCAGCCGTATTCCGAGGTGGGCGCGGTAGCGATTCATCGCCTCGCGGCCAAGGCGCCGCTTCAACCAGGCGCGGTACCAAACGACGACCACCAGCCCCAGGGCGTGCATCATGCCCCACATGGCCCAGCGCACGTCGAGGCTGTGCCAGAGCCCGCACAACAGGAACGAAACCAGGAAGGCCACTGCGCCGCACCACAACGCGGATTTTGGCCCCGTGCGGCGGACGAGCGCCATCTGCACCGGAATGAAAATGTTCCTGTAGATGAACTGCGACAGCGACATGTGCCAGCGGTCCCAGAAGTCGACCAGATTGCGCGCGACGTAAGGCCGGTTGAAGTTTTCCGGCGTAGCCACCCCCATCAGCCGGCCCGCCCCGACGGTGATGTCGCTGTAGGCGCTGAAGTCCAAATAGAGCAAGAAGTAAAAGAGCATGACTTCGAACGCGCCAAACACAAAGGGGGTGGGAAACGGCGTGAGCAGTGAGCTCTCGAGGAGGTCCGCGATGACGTACTTCTTGAACAGCCCCAGCGCGATCCGCTCGACGGCGCGCAGCGCGTCGGACGCGCCCAGCGGCGGGGGCACGGCCGGCTGCGCCATGAAATCGGCGTAACCCTGGATCGGCCCGGCGGCCAGCATGTGGAACGGCAGAAGGTAGTTGATCGTCGAAGGCAAGTCAGGGGCCGCGTGTCGCCCTTCGTGCGTCAGGCGCAGGGCGTCGACCAGCCGTAACGCGGCGTACGAAAACCCGATCGCTCCAAGCGCCGATTTGACGTCCGCCAAGCGATAAACCGACGCCGTCGACGGCAGCTTGTGGATCGTGAACAGCGTCGCCAGCGCCAGGCCCGCCAGCGCCAAGGGAATGACGCCGAGCCAGCGTCTTTGGACCGCTTGCAGCACGATGTACGCGACGAAGAGGCATGCGCACACGCGCAGCAGGTCGGATGCGCCCAGCATTCTTGCCGCCTCGAGGTAGGCTTGTCGTTGGAGCGGGCCCCACAGGTCGGGCACGCCCAACAGGACCCCGAGAAAAGCCAGATTAATGGCCGCCCAAGCCCATTTGCGAACGACGGGGGCCTTGAGCGGCACCAGCACCAGGACCGCGATGGCCAAGGTGTACCAGAAGTCCGGCTTGTAGAGATCGAGTGGGGATCGGTCCATCGCGTGTCAAAGGCCGCTTCGCACGAACGAACGTGGTGGGCCTCCCGCTTTCCTGTCGCGGCCGCCGCCGCGTGCCAATCGGCGAGCGGCACCAGATCTAGCCTTTCAGTCGCACTCGGGCTTCGATCAATTGCTCTAATTCGCCGACGTTCTTCCACGCGGCGATTTCAGAGCTCGTGAATTGGATATCGAACACTCTTTCGACGTGCACCATCAGCGTCACGTGGGTGAGCGAGTCCCAGCCCTCGAAATCGTTCGAATTCGTCTCCGCCGAGATTGTCAGGCCGTCGTCAAGAAAAACGTCCTGAAAAATCTTCTGGAGCCGCGCAAAAGTCTCGCTGGTCTGGTTCATCATTCCCATTTTGCAACATCGACGCTCCGCGAGCAAGTGCCGCGAGCGAGAAAAGGCAAACCTGGCGCGGTTTGAGTTAGGGATGTGCCGGTGACGCCGAGAATGGGGCGCTGGCTTGAAACCACTCGTTTCGGGGTCACTTGCGTCCATGCCGACGTTTGGATCGACACCATCGAACGCTTTGGTCGGGCATTTCATCGGGTTGTTGGCCGCGTCTCGAGCATGGCGGCGCTGGCCGCGACGCGCGGCAAATCCTGGTATCAAGGTGTCAAGGCCAGCAGAATTGCTTTCGACTGACGCCCTAAGGTTGATCATGCGCCGCCGTAGCCGGTCTCTCGCCACCCTGGGCCGCTCGCTCGCCCAATTGATTTGCCTGACCGATTTCCGGTCGTGCAAGGTATAACCCTGGGAAGGTATAATCCGCAAAAAAAAGCGCTCGGTATTGATGCGCTTTGGTGGTCATGGCGGGAAATGGCGCTAGGCGAAGCCCTCTCGTTGTTCTACGCAATCTCTTGGATGCTTGGGTGATTTGGGAATGTTGGGCGATAACGGGCTTCTTCGTAAGGGCCTTGATCTTAAGCTTGCTCAATGCTGCCACTGCTAGCTTCTTGAACGGCGCCCAGGTTTGGGTTTTCAATGGTTGTTG
>Ga0307373_10004116_pt1 | contig 24707 bp, 27 predicted proteins | sample OX2MG_FD_202534 | JGI IMG/M metagenome (GOLD analysis project Ga0307373, IMG submission 202534) | Soil microbial communities from Risofladan, Vaasa, Finland - OX-2 | ecosystem: Environmental > Terrestrial > Soil > Coastal area > Acid sulfate soil | place: Finland: Risofladan, Vaasa | collected...
CATCGGGGACCCCGTCGCCTGCCAGAAAGCATCCATGCGCCGAACCTCTGGTTCGACGCGCTCAAAAAGAACCTGGTTGTACCTACTTGACAAGCCGTTCCACATCAGATCCATGCATCTACTTGCGGTCCCCAGGGAGAATCCTCCGCAGGTAAGCCCGGAGTGATTGCATGTGGTCACCGCTCCGCAGACGTTCAAGGTTGGCATCGGCCTCCTCTTGGGTCATGTGGCCACCCTCCACCGCAGCCGTCAGCTTTGCTCCGGCGTGCCGAACGCGGATGTCCCGAATTGCGGTTTCGAACTCGCCGGAGTCCTCGGTCGCACGCAGCTGCTCCGCCTCAGACTCGGTCACCCGTCCGGACGCAACCATGCGGTCGAGTCCCTTGACGAGTTGGGAACGCTTTCTCGGTCCGGTCTCAATCTCTCGGTCATCGCTCATGAGGTTAGGGTATCAATACACTATGTCTCTGTCAATACACTACGTATTGCACCCCAGCCAAGTCATGCTTACAGGTCGGAGGTGGTACCCGCGAACTGTCGAACGCTGACAGCCGAAGGAGTCCTGAATCGAGGGGGCGTGACTGATGGCTCATGATGCTTGTCCGCGGCGGCGCGGTGGAACTGCGGAATCGACGATCGTCGGATGCGAACGCAAGCCAGTGAGAATGACTTGGACGAGCCTGCGAACCGACGCCTTGGACGGCAGGCTGCTGGCTGCAGTGATGGCGTGCAGGCAGTAGCTGGCAAGTTCGTCCGCTGAGACATCCGCTCGAACGTCGCCGGCCTCGGCGGCCTCTCTGAGAAGGTCTCGGACGAACCCCGTGAGGTGGTCATGCGCACGGGTGAAATGGTCTCCATGGTGAACGAATGCCGCAAGTTCGGCTCCGTGGTACTGGTGGCGAATCAATGCGTAGCGCTCGAGAACGGCTTGGAGGCGCTGACCCGCGTCGCCGCCCTGGTGACCGAGTTCGGCAAGTTGCCCGAGATGGTCGGTGACCTGCCGCTCATGCCACGCGAGCAGGATCGACTCGACATCAGGAAAGTACTTGTAGAGCGTGGCACGTCCGACGCCAGTCTCCTCGGCGATCTGCGACATCGTTACCGATAGCGGTCCGTGCTCGGTTGCCAAGGACGCGGTGGTATCCAGGATGGCATCACGTACTTCTCGCCGATGCGCCTCAATCGTCTTGTCCCACAGTTTCGGCATGCCGCCAGCTTACATGACGACGGGAAGAAGTCAGACTGACTTGACTAGAGACAGAGTGTATGGCAAAGTCCCCGTCATGATTACTGACTACAGCCGAGCAATGTTGGCTGACTCTACTGAGGCGATGCCGTGGCAGCGATAGAGATCCGGGGCTTGACGAAGCGCTTCGGCCAGGTCCTGGCGGTGGAGGACCTTTCGTTCTCCGTTCCCCGAGGCACGGTGACAGGCTTCTTGGGCCAGAACGGAGCGGGCAAGACAACGACGCTTCGGATGCTCTTGGGATTGGTCGAGCCGTCCGAGGGCGAAGCGACAATCGATGGTCAACCCTACCGAAAGCTCGCCGACCCCCTTCGCCACGTTGGAGCAGTCCTGGAGGCCTCGAACTTCTATCCCGGACGCACCGCACGCAATCACCTCCGTGTGCAAGCAGCATCTGGCGACATCGATAGGGCGCGCATCACCGAGGTGCTCGAGCTGGTCGGACTCGCGGATGCCGCTGAACGTCGAGTCGGAGGCTTCTCGCTGGGAATGCGCCAACGCCTCGGCTTGGCCACTGCGTTCCTTGGCGACCCAAAAATACTCATTTTGGACGAGCCGGCCAATGGACTCGATCCTGAAGGTGTGCGGTGGCTACGAGAGCTGCTCCGAGGGTTCGCCGATGACGGCCGCACGGTGCTGTTCTCCAGCCACGTTCTTCCTGAGGTTGCACAGACAGTCGACAACGTCGTCATCCTCGATCGTGGCCGAATGGCTGCCGACGCATCCCTCAAGGAGCTTACGGCGTCAGCAGGAGTTCGACCGGTCGTTCGGATCCGAACTCCCAACGCGGACGAGCTTCGCGCCGCACTGCTTGCCGATGGGGCGGAGGTGAAGATCGTGGCGGGAGATCGAATCGAAGTTGTCGAATCGACGCCGGAGCGAATCGCCACACTGGCTTCCGAGTTGTCTATCCCGATCTTCGAAAGCGTGACTGAAACCCCCAATCTCGAAGAGATCTTCTTTCGACTCACTGCCGATCACGCCGAGGAGACGCTTCGATGACCCGCGCCATTCGAACCGAATTGCTCAAGCTAGGGACGGCTCGACTGCCCTGGGGCCTGCTCGGCCTTGCCGTGGGACTCTGCAGTCTGCACAACATCCTGTTCGATTCGAACGCCGGCGGAACGGGGCATACGTCGATCCCGTCGCTTGCCACCTACGCCGGGCAGAGCCAAGCTATCTGGGTCCCCGGTGAGCTGTTCTTGATCGCCACCGTGTTAGGGGTCATTGTTGCGAGCGGTGAGTTCCGCCACAGGACTGCCACCGGCACCTATATCGCCACTCCAAATCGTGGTCGGGTCCTCGCCGCGAAGGCCATCGCCGCATCGGTCATGGGCCTCCTGTTCGGATTGACCGGTGCTGCAGTGTCTACCGCCGTCGGCTTGGGGTTCACATCTGCGGGAGGCCATCACGTCTTGCTCAGCGCGGACACGATCGCCCGCTATGCCGCTGGTGCAACCGTGGGATCGGCAATCCTCGCCGCCGCTGGTGTAGCCGTCGGATCGCTTATCCGCTCCCAAGTCGGAGCGATCATCACCGTATTTGTCTGGGGCTTCGTCATCGAACAGACCATCGGAAGCGTCTACAACTCGGCCCAGCCCTACCTTCCCTACACGGCTGCAGCGGCCATGGCCGGCGTCAAACTCGGGAGCGCCACGACTTCCCTCCCATTTGTCGCCGCGCTGGCTCTTCTCATCGCCCTGGTTGTGCTCGTGTCGGTCATTGCCGAACGCACCACCCTCAACGCTGACATCACCTAGCCGTTAATCCGCACCGAAACAAAGGAGGCATCTGCCTTGTATTCAGTCCTCGCCGCCGGCCAACAGATCCTGGCCCCCGAGCACATCGTCATTCTTGTCATCGCACTCGCCGCCGGTGGCGTTTACGCAATCCTGCGACGCAAGAAGAAAGATTCCCAATGAGCGCGACCGTCTTCACCAACGCCAACGTCATTACCTGCGACGCGCAAGGCACCGTGGGGACGGCCCTGGCCATCGACGAGGGCCGGATCGCCGCCGTCGGAGACGATGCCTCCGTCAGGTCACGATCCAGTTCGGGGACGGAGACGATCGATCTCCATGGTGCCACCGTCCTTCCCGGTCTGATCGACACCCACCCCCACCTGATGCACTTCGGTGCACTGGCCGAACCATTGGTCGACATTGCCGACGCACGATCGCATTTCGACATTGTGGATCGGATCGCCCAGCGGGCCATCGAGGTACCAGCGGGGGAGTGGATCATGACCACCCCGGTCGGCGAGGCCCACTACTTCATCCGTCATTCCTATAGGGATCTCGCCGAAGGTGCCCTCCCAGACCGCACGGTTCTCGACCTGGCCGCCCCAGAACATCCGGTTTTCATCCAGGCCTGGGCCCCGGTCACGCCGAATGTGTGCGCCATGAATACGCTGGCTCTGCGCAAGTTGGGTATTGGCCAGGACACTCCCGATCGCGTGGAGAACGTCTGGATCGAGAAGGACGCGGGCGGTCAACCTACCGGGCGTCTCCATGGATCGGTCACGAACTACTACAGCGACAGCTCATTCATGAACGACCTGCTCCGCCAGCTGCCCACGCTGCAACTTGAAGCCCTGGTGCCGGGTACCGAGCGGGCGATGCGTACTGCGAACGCAATGGGCGTAACCACGGTCTACGAGGCCCATCTCATGACTTTTGCGCTGATCGAGATGTACCGTTGGATGCGGAGCGAGGACCGGCTCACCGTCCGGGTACTTTGCGCCCCAGAGGCTGAGCCCACCGGCGTGCCCTGGACTGACCCGCTTCAGCCCAAGGAGTTCCTCCGGCGCTTGGAGAAGGCACGTGATCTCGTCGACCGTTCCGATGACCTCTTCCGGGTCGACGGAGTATCCATATCCCCCTACGGGCCGTGCTGGCCAGGGTTCGCCCTCATGCGCGAGCCCTATCAGGACCCGTATGGGGAGAGCACCCTCGGCCAGACCATGGTCAGCCCGGAAAAGGTCGGGCAAGCGGTCCGGTTCTGCCATGACCACGGTGTGCGCCTCAACATCGTGGCCTCCGGGCTCGCCGAACTCGACTCCCACCTCGAGCAGCTCGAAGCGCTCGGCGAGGCGCCGCTCGAAATTGACGGCCGGGCGTGGATCCTCCAGCACTTCTACTTCGCTGAGCTCGAATTGGTACGGCGGTTCGCAGCTCTCGGGTTCGACGTCACTACGACCATGTCGTTCTCCTGGGGCAAGGGCGAGATGGTTCGGCAACGATTCGGCGAGCACCATCTACCAGACTTCATTCCTCTTACTCGGCTCCTCGACGCCGGTCTCCATGTCGCTGCCGGCACGGACTGGGGTCCCAAGAACGTGTTCGAGCACATCGCCCTGGCCGTTGAGCCAACTTATGGTGCCACCGGCATGCCTGCCGCCACACCTGGCGTCAGTCGCCAGCAGGCGCTGGCCATGTGGACCAGTGAGGCGGCCCACGTCCTCCGCTGGGAGAATATCGGGTCGCTCCAACCCGGCGCTCATGCCGACCTCGTCGTCGTGGACCGTGATCCGCTGAGCTGTCCGATCGAGGATCTCCCGGACACTCAGGTACTCGCGACGGTGCTGGCCGGTTCACCGGTCTACGGCCAACCGGAGTGAGCTTTCAGGATGCCATCTGACTTCCGACAGCACGCGATCTCATCGCACTCTCAAACCGTTGCCCTGGATGCAGATGGGTGCCGGAAGCCGAACCAAGCCGTCCACCAGAGTCTCGGTCGGGGCCTTTGGGTGACAAGAGTGCGTCCATCGCTGGACATCGGCGGTGGTGCGTCCAGGAGTCGGCTCATAGCGCCAAGCGACGACGACGCCAGTTCCTCCGCCGATGATTCCGTGCGCGATTCATGCGCGTAGGAGCGGAGAGTAGGGGTAGTCGGCGGTCCATAGCGGTGAATAGAAATGGCCATTTAGCCGGGATTACTTACAAACGCCCAGTTCAGCGAATAGGCACGTCTGAATTCGCAATGTAGAGGCCGACGGTTCGAGTCCGTTCACCTCCACTTTTCGGGAGACCAGATCTCCCTATTCGAACTGCCCCAGTCCGCGCGTCAAATTCGATTCCGGGTGCTGGCTGATCGGGCGCGATCCACGCGCCTTGCCCCGCGCCCGTTGAGGTCTCTCACGGCGCATCCCTCATGTCAGCACCCAAGCGCGTAGCTGATCGCCGAGCAGACCTTGCGCATGATGTCGTCGCCGACTTGTCCGACCGGACCGGTGAGCGTTGCCTGAGTGATCGTATGAAGACCGTCGCAGTTGATGACAGAGGGTCGTTCCAAGCCAACCTCGACGTGGTCGATGTCAACCTCCGCGGCCAGACCCCGGATGGAAGTGGTGATCTCGGCCACGGTGACGAGGTCGCGCGCGTCGAGCACCTCGGATCGGGTGAGCAGCAGAACGGGGCGCCTTTTGCGACCCACCTCTGCCAACCACAGCTCGCCCCGTCTCAAGGCTCCCCCCACGCTTCAGCTTCGATCCAGAAGGGGTCTGCACGTTCGGGGTGTCTCATATACGCCTCTCGGTCTGAACGCGCCAACGCGGCGCGCACGGCATCAGCGACTCCCTGACGTGCTGCCGCCGAGACGTTGACGCCGAGCTGGCGGGCGCGATCAGCCAACTCCTCGTCCAGGGTGAAAGTGGTTCTCGATGAAGCCATAACAGAATGCTATCAGAATTTATAGCATCTTGTGCTGGCGTATCCGGCCGCAGAGGCTCTCGCCGCAGGGGAGTGAATCTCCAGCGCCAGGACCCGTTTCGGCAGGCCAGGCGCGTCGAGAATCCACCGCATCGGGCCAACGCAGCAGTATCGTCAAACTCAACTCAATGGGTAACCCAGCAAATTCGCCTTTCCGCCTGATTTGGTGAGGTCCGGATCGGTGGCGGTGATCTATGACGAGACCGAGGGACTTGGCTTCTTTGGGGGCTTCGGCGAGTTTGAGCAGGCTTTCACCGAGCCATCCTTGCTCGATCATCCGCGTTACCGCCAACGGGTTGTCGACTACCTCGACGACGACAGCGTCTCACCGCTTCCCTTCCGGCGGATGGCCGATCGGGATCCCCTTCGTGCCAGTGAGGTGTTGCGGCGGGTGCTGGGCCGCAAGAGCTTCGACTGGCAGCGTGATGGTGAGAAGCTGATGCGCCAGCGCAAACGCTCCTTCTTCGATCGTGCGCCGCAGCCACGCGTCCTGCCGATGAGCACCCGATTGGCGCCGTACGTCGGCTCGCCCTAGCAGTGGCGGTAGCGCACCGTCGGCGTCACCTGGGGCACGGGGGTAGCGCGATCGCACAGATCGCCACGTCGGATGTCGCTCGCGGCCGCCGCATCCCAGCGGGCGGGTTGCCAGCTGAATGAACTCTGGTTCGGTGCGCTGCCGGCCGTCCGAGGCCGGCGGCTTCAAGACTCCTGATGGCAGCGGTGATCTCGCGCCATCGACGGGGTCCTCGCCGCGTCAGGCCACAGGATTGAGTTCACTCCATCCTCTCAGCGTCACACGCGCAGCGCTCGGGCGAGAAGGTGCAGGTCGTGGCGGTTCGAATACGTGCGACTACGGCCCACCCGAAAGTGCAGGTCAGCCGGGTTTGTGCCCCGGCTGACTTGACTCGCGCCTCAACTCATTTCGTGCGCGGTGGGGCGGTCAACAGCGGTCAACAGCGGTCAAAGTCCAGAATTTCACCTCTTTCGAAGTGTGCCTCCTCGTATCACCATGTCCGCCAGGCGCCAGCCTCCGTTCCTGGAGGGCCCAGCGCCGCTCGAACGGTGTGGCCCGCGTGCGTCCTGAGTCAGCGATACTCCGGGTTCGAGAAGTCGAAGCGGCACCCGGCATCCCACTTCGAGCGCTGATTGCCGTGAGCGGGGACTCCTCCTGCGTCCTTCATCATGCGCGCCAGGTGCAGCAGGTTCCACGTCATGAAGGTGGTGTTTCGGTTCGTGAAGTCGTTCTCGGGGCCGCCCGAGCCGGGGTCGAGGTAGGAGGGTCCGGGTCCAGCCTCGCCTATCCAGCCCGCATCAGCTTGCGGCGGGATGACGTAGCCGAGGTGCTGGAGGGAGTACAGAATGTTCATGGCGCAGTGCTTCACTCCGTCTTCGTTGCCCGTAACCAGGCAACCGCCCACTCGTCCGTAGTAGGCGTATTGACCCTCTGCGTTGAGCAGATGTGAGTTGCCGTAGAGACGCTCGATCACCTTCGTACAGATGGACGACTTCTCGCCGAGCCAGATTGGGGTGCAGAGCACCAGTATGTCGGCCGCCATCACCTGTTCGGTAATCGCCGGCCACTCGTCTCGATCCCATCCGTGCTCGGTCATGTCAGGCCACACGCCGGTCGCGATGTCGCAATCGATCGCCCGGATGGCCTCTACGGCAACCCCCTGACGCCGCATGATCTCCATCGAGATGGACGCGAGGCCATCGGTATTGGAGATCTCAGGCGATTTCTTCAGCGTGCAGTTGACAAACAGTGCCTGTAGATCGGAAAAGTCCCAACGGCTCTGTTGACACAACTCTTCCTGCAGTGCGTTGAGCGTGTCCGTGGTCCTCCGAATCTCCTCGTGTGTTGTTCAGTCCTTTTCCAACTCTGTCGCGTTACAAGGGGTCCGCTGGCTCTGGCCGATCGAGCGGGTTCCGGAGGGCCAGAGTTCACGCGTGGGCGGGACCGCCGACCATGGTGGCCGGTGTCGAGTGGCGGTCGTGCTGCCAGTCACGCCACGAATCCTCATAGGATCGACCAATGCCCACAATTCCGGATGCTGCGAGTGGCGGCCCCAAACGGGTCGGCCGCAAGGTCTTCCTCGGGATGGCAGGGGCCGGCGCACTCGGAATCGTCTTCGGTTCCAAGGTCCAGAGCGCCGTGGGGAGCGCGCTTGGCTCCGGGCTTGGCGGACTGTTGCCTGGAGGCAACCGCTTCCGGATCTACACCGTCAGCAACACCTTCCCCGACATCTCGGACCAGCACTACCGGCTGTCGGTGACCGGCATGGTGGATCGGCCCATCAGATTGACGCTTGACGATCTGCGCGCCATGCCCCGGACTGTCTTGATAAAGGACTTCCAGTGCGTGACCGGATGGCGAGTCCCCGACGTCCATTGGGAAGGCGTCAGACTTTCGGAGGTACTGAACCGGGCGGGGCTCAAGACGGGAGCCAAGGCCTTCGAATTCGACTCCTATGACGGAACTGACACCGAGAGCCTCACACTCGACCAGGCTCAGCGACCGGACGTCATCGTCGCTTACCGCATGCTCGGAGCACCGATCACCACGGAGCATGGCGGCCCGGTCCGGCTCTACGTCGCTCCGATGTACGGCTACAAATCCCTCAAATGGCTCTCCGCAATACGGGTCGTGGAAGAAGCTGCACCCGGATACTGGGAGCAGAACGGATACTCCACCGACGCCTGGATCGGGAGCTCAAACGGTCGCAGCGACCAACCCGTTGACTAGTTCGTCAGGCATCGTCCGCGAGCGTCCGGATGGAGCGCCCCCCCGACTGCTCCGCTTCGACCATGTCGAGCGGGCCGCCCATTGGGCCACCGCGTCTCTGTTCTTCATCCTTATGGCGACGGCGCTGCCCCTCTACTTCGTCCAAGTGGAGAGCTTGGTAGGCCGGAGGGCTTTGATGGCCGAGATCCACACCTGGGCCGGGGTGGCACTACCCGTCCCGCTCGTCGTCTCGCTGCTGGGTCCTTGGGGCTCACGATTGCGACGCGACATTCGAAGGGTGAACCTGTGGACGGCCGGTGAGCTCCGCTGGCTACGGACCCTGGGCCGGGAGCGCATCGATGTTCCGGACAAGTTCAACCCCGGGCAGAAGTTGAACGCACTGTTCACCGGGGGCGCCATCGTCGTGATGCTCGCCACCGGCTCCATCTTGAAGTGGTTTCGGTTCTTCCCCTTGGATTGGCGTACCGGAGCCACCTTCGTCCATGACGTCCTGGCGCTTGGCGTCTTCCTCGTCGTCACCGGGCATATCGCCTTCGCGCTCACTCACCCACAGGCCCTTCGCTCGATGTTCACTGGCTGGGTCACCGAACCCTGGGCCAAACGCCACGCGTCTGGGTGGCTGGATGAGGCGCGTTCGGCCACTGATGTCCTCTCGACGTCGGACCGGCAGCCAGAGGGATCACCTCCGACCTAGCCGTCGAGGTCCTCCTCGACAGGACGCCTCCAGATCCGTATGGCCCATCCCAGCAGTGCGAGACCGACGAGGAGCACGACGATTCCGAGCAAGGTGTACTGACCGTGGCCGCTCATGAGCTTGGAGTTCGAAATGGCGTTGGTTCCCTGGCCGATCCACACCACTCCAGTCAGACACAGCACGATCCCGGTGATGCCCCGAATCCACATGGTTCGCTCCGATCGGATTGAGCTCGCAACCAGCGCGGATGGCGCTGGAACGTCGGCCTTGGAGATCAACGGTAGTGCCAGGGTCGCCACCGTTCGAGAGCTCACCAGGCCGACTCGCGGAACACAAAAGACCTGTCCCCGGCTGGATTCTCATCCCTCGCCGGCTACCCGCCTGTGCGATGGAGTTGTCGGTGCGCCCAGGCCTTCATGCCGTCAGGTACCTCGTCGACCTCGATGAACCTCCGGATCTCAGCAGGGTCGTGAGAGTCCAGTATGTCGGCGAAGGCCGCCGCCGTCAGGCCGTGTGCCGGCCGGGAGACCAGGACGATCTCATCCCCCGTTCCGACGTCACCGATCTGGCCGATGCGAAGGTAGACCCCGAAGCGGCGGGCCCGGTCGAACTCCTGGACGAATCCGGCATCCCCCATTCGGATCCCCAGCTTGAAGCAGGGCTGTCGGGTCTGGGCGACCTGCAGTCTGGTACTGCCCACTGCCCAAATTTCGCCGATGACGGCGTCGGCCAGATCGACCCCTTCGGTGGTCAGGTTCTCACCGAACGTCCCTGGGTCGATCGGGCAACCGAGCGTTCCCTCCCACCAGCGGTAGTCCTCGGCGGCATAGGCGTAGACCGCCTTGTCCGGGCCACCGTGGACCCTCAGGTCGGCCTGGGCGTCGCCTCCCAGATTGTGATTGCGGAGCGGTATACGGTCCTCGACAGGCCCCTTCCAGATGGCCGTGCGCACCCTGCGACCCGCCCATTCGACGTCTCTCGGCTTGCCGACGTTGACCGACACGACGGTGCCGAGCGCTACCTCGGCTCGTTTATCGATCATCGTGGAGACCTCCCGGCACACGGGGCGACGTGGCGGCGAGCCACTGCGTCTGCTGATCCTACCGATCCGGTGAATGCCTCCATGAGGCCGAGGTATCGGCGTTTCGGCATGACGTGTGCGGCTCGGCCGGGTTTTCCGACGTCGCGACCGTCGCCCTGATCGACCGTGGGTTCGGACCGATCGAATTTGGGCCGAAGGGTTCGGCCCAACCAGCTGGGCCAGTGGTCGCCGTCGTCGTGTCATGGCTGGCTCGAACGGTCGTCGTCTGGGTAGACGTCGATCTGCGTGGCCTTGACCGAAGCCCACACCGGAGCACCTTCGGTCAGGCCGAGGGTGGACAGGGAGACGGTGGTGATCTCTGCGGCCATCCGGATCGGCAGGTCCAAAAAGATGCGGGCCCGGTCGCCCAGGAGATGCACCTCCGCTACCCGAGCGGACCAGGTATTGCGCGGGCTTCCCGTCGGTGGCTGCAGGTAGAGGGCGATATCCCGAGGGGCGATGACCGCCAGCACATCGCCGGAGGCCCGGCTGGCCGTCTGCAAGGTCATCCCCTCAAAGAGCTCGAGCTCACTTCCCCTGGCCCTGCCCCGCAACAGGTTGAGCCCGACCAGCTCGGCCACGTAGTTGGTGCGGGGCTTGCTGGCGATGCCCTCCAGGGTTCCCTCCTGGACGACGTGTCCATCCTCGAGGATGACCAGTCGGTCGGCGATGGCGGCGGCATCCAGCGGATCGTGGGTGACCATCACGCATGTACCCCCGAACTCCTTCAGATGCGTGCGCAATTCATGGCGGACCGACCCCCGCTGGCCGACGTCCAGGGCGGCCATCGGCTCGTCGAGGAGCAGCAGACGGGGGTCGACTGCCAATGCCCTGGCCAGGGCCACCCGCTGGGCCTGGCCGCCCGACAGGCGGCCGGGCTTGACCGAAGCCTGATCGGCCACGCCCATCCGTTCCAGCCACTCGAGGGCCCGGCGAGCCGCGTCGGCCTTGGTGGCTCCCCGACTCCTCATGCCGAAGGCGACGTTGGCCTCTGCACTCAGGTGGGGGAAGAGCAGATAATTCTGGAAGACGACACCGCACCGACGGTGCTCTGGTGGGACCAGGATGCCGGCCAGGGGTTCATCGAGGACGGTGCCGTCGAGTTCGATCCGTCCTGAGGCCAACGGTTGGATGCCGGCCAGCGCCCGGAGCAACGTGGATTTTCCGCTGCCGTTCGGGCCGAGCACCGCCACCACCTCGCCGTCGGTCACCTGGAGCGCGACCTGCTCGGAGAAGTCGCCGACCGTGACCCGCACGTCGGCGTCGAGGCTCACGGGGCGATCGCCCCCAACCATCGGCCGCGCAGGGACACCAATACCACCACCGAGACGGCCAGGAGCGCCAGCGACAGGGCCACGGCCACCTGCTCGTTGCTCTCGAGGGCCAGATAGACGGCCAACGGCAGGGTCTGGGTCCGTCCCTGGATGTCGCCGGCGAACGTGATGGTGGCACCGAACTCCCCGAGGGCGCGGGCCCAGGTAAGGGCGGCCCCGGCGATGAGCGACGGCGAGATCAACGGGAGGGTGACCCTGCGGAAGACCGTCCACCGGCCCGCCCCGAGCGATGATGCCGCCTCCTCGTAGCGCCCGTCCATGGAGCGGAGGGCCGCTTCCACGGTGATGATGAGGAACGGCATGGCCACGAAGGTCTCCGCCAGCACCACCCCCGCCGTGCTGAAGGTGAACTGTATGCCGAACCAGTCGAACAACGGTCGGCCGAGGAATCCGCCGCGGCCGAAGGCGAGGAGGAGCGCAACGCCGCCCACCACCGGTGGAAGGACCATCGGAAGAATGGTGAGGGCGCGAACCAGGTTCCTCCCCGGGAACTCGGTGCGCGCCAGTATCCAGGCCAACGGGAGCCCGAAGACCACCGACAACCCGGTGGCCCAGAGCGAACAGACCAGTGACAGCCGGAGCGCATCAACGGCCACCGGCGAGGTGAGATCCGTCCAGAGGGTCGACCACGGGGCCTTGGCCAGGAGACCGACCAGGGGGAGTGCGAGGAATCCCACCGTCACGGTGGCCACCGCGACCACCGCAATCGGCGGCCGTCGCCGCCGTGGGAGAGCGCTCGTCGCCATGCGAACTCAGTGGGCGGGCAGGAAGCCGGCTCGGCGGAGCACTGACTGGCCGGTCGGCCCGAGCACGTAGGTGATCCACGCCCTGGCCAACGTGGCGTCCGTCGTGGTCTTGACGACGGCGATCGGATAGTTGGTGGTCACGTTGAGTGCGGCCGCGATGGGGAGGACCTGGCCCTGGCTCCCCACCGACTTGGCGTTGGTCACGTAGACGATGCCCGCTTCGGCGTCACCGGCGGTCACCTCGGCCAGCGTGGCAGCGACGTCCGGCCCCAACGTGACCATGGTGGAGGGCAGCGTCACGCCGGCCTTGGCCAGAGCAAGCCGGGCTGTGGCCCCGCAGGGAGCCGTGTTCACACAGAGCGCCACCACCCGTGCCTTGGTCAGATCGGCGAGGGAGTGGATCCCGAGCGGGTTGCCCGGCTTCACTACGATCTCCAGCTGGTTCCGGGCGAAGATCACCGGCTTGTCGCTGATGTCCCCGGCCCGCTCCACGCTGGCCATGTCGTCCGGGGAGGCCGAGGCGAAAACGTCAGCGGGTGCCCCCTGCTGGATCTGGGTAGCGAGCGCGCCCGACGATCCGAAGTTGAAGGCGGTGGTCGTCCCTGGACGGAGGGCATGGAACGTGGACGCAAGCTGACCGAATGCAACAGCGAGTGACGAAGCGGCCGACACCGTGATCGACCCGGACAGCCGGGCGGAAGGGGTGATCGTCGAGGAGCTCGCGGAGCTCCCACAGGCCGCCCCGACCATAGAGACGGCAACGAGCAGCATCGCGGTCGTGGCTCGAGACCTCCACCGCCTGCGGCGTCCTCGAGTGGTCATGAGGGCGTCACCTCCACCATGACCGAGGTGGACTTGACCACCGCGGTGGCCAGATCGCCCTCTTCCAACGTGAGGTCGTCGGCCGCCTCTCGGGTCAGCAGGGAGACCACACGGAACCGGCCGGCCCGCAGCTCGATGATGGCGATCAGTTTGTCCCGCTGGACCCGGGTCACCACCCCGGTGAAACGGTTGCGGGCCGAGCGGGACGCCAGTTCCCCGGGCGTGTGGCCCTCCTCCTGCTCCCGAACGAAGCGGGCCAGCTCCCTGCCCTCGACCATCCGGTGCCCGCCCTCCGAACGGACCGTCTCCATCCGTCCCTCGTCGCACCAACGACGGACCGTGTCCGTACTGACTCCGAGGAGTTCCGCCATCTGACCGGGACGGTACTGGGACATGGGCGAGACTATAGGCAACGAACCTCGCAAATGACAAAGTATTGTGTCTAATAAACTTGCATTTACAGGTCCTCCCCCGTCAGAACTTCTTCCTTTGGGATGTCCGCTCGTCCAGACCCGGCGGGGGATCGGCGTCGGCTGGGCGCACCCAGGTCCCCGACCTCCCGCCTGACTTGTGCCACAGGGTCAGGTCGTCGATCGAGGCCAGAGGATCCTCCTCGAACAACCCATGGAGGAGCACCAACCCGGCCGTGGTGCAGGCGGTCAGGGCTTCCATCTCCACCCCGGTCTTGTCGTTGATGGTGGCCACGGCCACCACGTCGAAGCCATGCGGAGCCACCCGGATTCCGACATCGATGCCGTCGAGCCGGATCGGATGACAGAGCGGGATCAACACCGACGTCTGCTTGGCCGCCATGATCCCGGCGAGCTCCGCCGCCGCCCGTGGGTCGAGTCCACCGGGTGGATCGGCCAATAGCCGAGCGACATCGGCCACGGTGCGGACTGAACAGCGGGCCTCGGCGATCCGGCGGGTCGTCGACTTGCCGGTGACATCGACCATGTGGGCTTTGCCGTGCTCGTCGACGTGAGTGAGCCGCCCGGTCGGGGCTGACTCGGCGCTCGGGGGGACCATGCTCATCCGCCGGATACCGGGGGGATGACGGCCACCTCGTCGTCGTCGCTCACCAGGTCCTCGATGCCGGCGGCGTTGCCGTTGACCCAGATCTTGGAGGTGCGGACGATCCGGGCGAACCCCGTCCCGAAGCGAGTCTCAGCCTCGGCGAGTACGGCACCCACGCTCTGGCCCGGAATCTCGGCGCCCCGGACACCGGCCTGCTCCCGGGCCGGGCCGAACAGCCGAAGGTGGGCCATGTTCCTAGCCGCCGATCATCGACATCGAGCGGGCCGGGCGGAGGAACCCGGGCTCGTTGATCCCGTGCCCTGGTCGCTTGCCCCACACCGCTCGCCGGAGCACCGTGGCCAGCTCGGCGTCGGACCCCCCGCCGCGGAGGAGGTCACCCACCGATCGCTCGTCGTCAGAGAACAGGCAGTTCCGTATGGCTCCGTCCGCCGTCAGCCGCAGCCGGTTACAGGTCCCGCAGAACGGCTCGGTCACACTCGAGATCAGACCGATCTCCCCACCGCCGTCACGGAAGCGAAACCGTTCGGCGGGTGCTGTGCCCGGCCGCCCGTCGACCGGATCGAGGGGCCACTCGGCCGAGATGGTCCGGAAGACCTCGTGACCGGGTACCAACTGGTCCCGATCCCACCTCCCATCGGCGTCGAGCGGCATGAACTCGATGAATCGGACGATGCGGCCGGTGGTCCGGGCAAACCTGGCAAAGTCGAGGATCTCGTCGTTGTTGCGGCCGCGCAGGAGCACGACGTTGACCTTGACCGGTGTGAGGTCCGCCGCCTCGGCCGCATCCATGGCCTGCAGGACGGCGGCCAGGTCACCCCGCCGGCGGATCGAACCGAATCGCTCGCTTCTCAGCGAGTCGCAGCTGATGTTGACCCGGTTGAGGCCCGCACCCGCCAGCCGGCGGGCGAGGGGGCCCAACAACATGCCGTTGGTGGTGAGGGCCAGGTCGTCGAACCCGAGGGTCGACAATCTGGCGACGAGGTCGGCCACGCCCGTGCGGACCAGGGGTTCACCGCCGGTGAGCCGGATCGAGGTGACCCCGAGTCCCCGAGCCACGCCAGCCACTCGGACGATCTCGTCGAACGAGAGCAGCGTCGATCGAGGGAGGAAGGTCATCCCCCGCTCGGGCATGCAGTAGGTGCACCGGAGGTTGCACCTGTCGGTCACCGAGATGCGCAGGTCGTCGTGGACCCGGCCAAAGGGGTCCACCAATGGGCCGTCGGTGGGCATGGCGTCCGACGCCGCGACACCCGAGTCCCGATCGATGCCGGGGCCCGGCCCCTCGAGCCGCCGGTCCGGGCGGCCGGAGATGACCACCGGTACCGTCGTCATCGGAGCGAACCCCCGCCCGTCGCCATTTCTGTTCCCACCCGGTCGGGGTCGGTGAGCATGACCTCGACCAGATCCCCGGAGGGAATGCCGTCTCCGTCGGGGAGTACGGCCAGCGCGTTGGATTCGGCCATGGTCAGCAGCTGGTGGGACTCCTGTCCGTCCATGGGCCGCACCCACCAGGAACCCCGGTCGTCCAGTCGGACGAGGGAGCGGTGAAAGTGGATCTTGCCGTCGGCCCGGCGCTCGAATGCACCTTCCGCTGTGGCCGGCACCACCACACGCCCCAGGGTCCGATGTCCACTCAGCAGGCGTCCGGCCGGTCGGACGAAGAGTTCGAAGCTCACCATGGCCGACACCGGATTGCCCGGGAGGCCGAAAACCGGCGTACCGGACCCGGCCAGCATGCCGAAGGCGAACGGCTTGGCCGGACGGATCGCCACCTGCATCCAGCGCATCGTCCCACCGCTGCAATGCTCGAGCACCGTCTTGACCACATCGTGGTCCCCGACGCTCACCCCGCCACTGGTCACGATGAGGTCGCACCGGGCCGCGGCGTCGTCGAGGGCCCGACCCAGGGTGGCTTCGTCGTCACCGACGACACCGAGGTCGACTGCCTCCCACCCTTCGCGTCGCACGAGAGCCAACAGTGTGTGCCGGTTGGCGTCACGGATCCTTCCCGGCGGCAGGGGCCCCGGACCGGCCACCAACTCGTCCCCGGTGGAAAGGATCCCGATCTGGGGTCGTGGGTGGACTTCGACCTCGGTGAGGCCCTGATTGGCCAGTACCCCGACGTGTCCCGCCGTGATCGCCGCTCCCGCTTCGAGCACCGTGTCGCCGACCCCGACGTCCTGTCCGACCCGGCGGATGAACATGCCGTCTCTGATCGGCCGTCCGATGAGCACGACCGACCCGTCCGCCTCGGCGCGGCACTCCTCGAGCATGCAGACCGCGTCTGCTCCGAGGGGCAGTGGGGCGCCGGTCATGATCCGGGCCGCCTGGCCCGGTCCGAGGCCGGTCCGCAGCGGAGTTCCGGCCATGACGGTCCCCACCACCTCGATCCTCGCGGGACGTTCCGGGCCTGACGCCCCTACCGTGTCGGAGGAGCGGAGGGCGTACCCGTCCATCGACGAGTTGACGAACGGCGGCACCGGCTCGGTGGCGACGACCGAGACCGCCGCCACGCAGCCCACGGCGTCGTCGATGGGCACGGCCCGGGACGCTATTGGGGCGCAAGCGTCCAGCACGAAGGATCTGGCCTCGCCGAGGGAGATCATCGCTCGGGTTCCTCGATTGCGTGGACGCACTGGCTCCAGTCGCTGCCCCCGGCCCAGGTCTCGCGCTTCCAGACGGGCACGGAGTGTTTGAGAGTGTCGATGCAGTACTCGGCGGCATCGAACGCCTCGGCTCGATGTGGCGTCGACACCGCCACGACCACACTGATCTCTCCCACGTCGAGCCGCCCGACCCGGTGGAGCATCGCCAGCCTTCCGATCATGGGCCACCGCGCTCTGGCCGAAGCGGCCACTGTCTCCAACCGCGGCACCGCCTGTTCGGGATAGACCTCGTACTCCAATGAGGTCACCGAGGGTCGACCATCCGAATGGTCCCGCACCGTCCCCGCGAAGGAGACGATGGCGCCGCAGCCGGGACGGGCCACCCAGCCCAGGACGTCATCGACCGGTAGTGCTCTCCCGGTGACCGCGATCCACTCCTGGTCGACCCGAGCCTGGGCCTCGCTGGGCGACGGATCTCGACCGACGCCGATCGATGACCGCTCGGAGCCCCCGGCTCCGGGTGGGGGCGCACTCACGCCCGTCCACCCCGATCACGCAGCGAAGGCATGAGGACATCCTAGGGACCCGCTCCCGCGCACATCCCGGCGCCCGTCCGAGTCGGTTCAGTGAGGTTGGCCGCCATCGAGGAGGGTCAGGGCATGGGGATCGACGTCGACGATGGCCTCGATCGACTCGACGGCGCCTGCGGTCGACCCGGGAAGATTGACGACCAGGGCCCGGGCCCAGCGTGCCGGCCACCCCTCGCGACAGCCGACCGAGTGGGCTGCAGGCCCGGATGGCTTCGGCCAATCCCGGGGGCTCCCGATCGAGCACGCCCCGGGTGGCCTCAGGGATGAGGTCGCTGGGGGAGAAGCCGGTGCCCCCGGTGGTGGCGACCAGACCGTGGAATCCGACCGACAGGCGGCGAAGAGCGGCAGCCACCGCCACCACGCCATCGGCGACGACCTGGCGATCGACGACGACGAATCCGTGACGCTCGAGTGTCGCGGACAGGGCCGGGGTCGGCTCGGGTGGCGTGACCCCACTGTCCCCACTCCGGGGGGTGGGCCAATCGCCCGACCGGGGAGAGACGGCCTGGATGTGGTGGGGGAGGCTCTGTCCCATACCTACGAGGGGCCGTCTGGAGACGTCCCGGTGTTGAGAGACGTCAGGTTCTCCATTCCGAAGGGCGGCTATGCCGCCCTGGTGGGACCGTCCGGGCCGGTAAGACCACGCTGCTGGCGCTCATCGGCGGTCTCGAGCGCGTCCAGTCGGGCCGGCTCCTGGTCGGCGGACACGAGGTGGCCGAACTGGAGGGAGACTCGCTGGCCGCGTACCGCCGGACGACGGTCGGCTTCATCTTCCAGAGCTTCGGACTCTTGGAGGCACTGACCGCCCTGGAGAACGTGGAGCTCGCCGCAGTGCTGGCTGGGGAGAAGCCGGCGACGCGCAGGGAACGGGCTTCCCGGCTGCTGGACTCGGTAGGCATGTCCCACCGAGCCACTCACCGGCCCGGTGCCCTGTCGGGTGGGGAACGCCAGCGGGTGGCCATTGCCCGGGCTCTGGTCAACGCGCCCCGGCTGGTGCTGGCCGACGAACCGACGGGGAACCTCGACGCCGACACCTCTGACGAGGTCATGCACCTGCTGGAGTCGCTCCAGGCCGAACGGGGGTGCACTCTTCTGGTCGTGACCCACGACCAGGCCCTGGCCCGCCGGGCGTCCCGTCGGCTGGTCCTGGAGGGGGGCCGGATCGGGACCACATTGGCGTCATCGGCCCGAACCGGTCTCACGTGAGCTGGGCGGATGCCTTCCGGCTTGCGGCCAGGAGCGTGCTGCGGCGACCCGGCCGGGCCGCCCTCACCGTGGTGGCCGTGGCTCTCGCCGCCGCGCTCTTCACCGCCATGCTGACCATGGCCGCAACCGCTCAGGGGCGCGTGCTCAACCAGCTGGCCAAGGGAGGTCCGTTGGCAGGGATCCAGGTGGCCGCGGCGGCTTCGGATCCGTCGCAGCTGGGAAGTGACAACCCCACCCAGGGGCCGCCCAAGCCCATCGACCAGGCGGCCCTGACCCGGATCAGTCATGTCTCCGGCGTCGGCACCGTCCTGCCCATCGTCACCGCCCAGACCCTGGTGATCTGGCCGGGCCATACCACGAACGGCGCCGGGGGAGGAGGCGCGCCTGACGACTCGCGGAGCGTGGTCTTCGACCAGTTGGTCGGGGTCGATCTCACCCACTCGTCCGACCTCCCGATCACGATCTCGGCCGGCCGCCTGCCCGCTCCCGGCTCACTGACCCAGGTCGTCGTGACGCCGGTGTTCCTGGCCCGCTACGGCATCACCAACAAGCGCGGGACCGGGGCCATCGGCTCGGTGATCGAGCTCGGTGCTCCCAGAGGCTTCCGCGGTCCGGACGGCTCGCAAGTGTTCCCGAGCCGGTGGACGCAGGCCACCGTCGTCGGCGTGGCGGCCCAGCAGGCGGGTTCGGGAGGCGCCCAGGTACGGACGGCCGACACTAGGGTCGGTGCGGTGGCCGTCGGCGAGATCCGCAATTACCACGATCCAGCCGGTCTGATCGACAGCCCGACCGGCATCATCGGCGCTCCGAACGGTGACGTCTGGTTCACCAGCATCGGCAACAGTCGTGTTGGACGGGTGCGCGCAGACGGCGTGGTGGTCGAGACATTCGCGGATCCGACCGGAAGTGTTCAACTCCCGGCCAACATCTTCCCCGGAGCAGACGGCCGGATCTGGTTCACCTGCCTAGGGACGAACCGGCTGGGGGCGATAGATCCGTCATCGCCCGACCCCGCGTCCACGATTCGTACATACGGCCGCCCCGACCTCGACAAGCCGGTGGCGTTGAAGGCGACCGCAGATGGTCGGCTGTGGTTCAGCCTCCGCGGCTCGGACGCCATCGGATGCTTGGACCCGAAGGCGACCGACCCTCCCGCCTCGATCCGGATCTTCCACTCCGCGAAGGTGGCAGGGCCTGCGGCCCTCATCCCCGGACCCGACCGGAGGATCTGGTGGGTGAACGCTCGCAACGACACAATTGGATGGCTCGATCCGGCTGTCAGCGACCCGGGCGAGACCATCGGAGTATTCGGTCCGTCGGCCGAACTCGATGGGCCGCGTGCCTGGGCCATCGACGGGAGCGATAGGCTGTGGCTCACCACCCAAGGCATGCCCGGCTTGGTCAGCTTCGAACCGTCTGCCGCCGACCCGGCATCAACCCTTCGGCGGGTGTCACACCCGCGCCTCAGGACGCCCGACGGCATGTGGCTCGGTGCCGACGGCGCGCTGTGGCTCGCCGACACGGACGCCGACGCTATCGTTCGCTTCGATCCCAGTGCGTCGACGAATGGCGATGCCTGGTCGTTCTTCGGTGAGCGGCCGTTCGTCGAAGGCCCGTTTGACATCAAGTCCGGGGCGGACACGAGGGACGGTTTCCTCTGGTTTACCAACAAGACCGGGAACTCCATTGGGAGAATCAGCACCGGCGTTGCCCGTTAGCTGTTCAACTGACGACGGATTGAGGCTCGCCATCGTCGGTATGGCGGCGTGCTTCCGGGTCGATCGGGCACTTGAGCGCCGAACAGATGCATGGGTCGGGCTCCGAACGCGACGTTCCCGCCCTTGGTCCGCACCCACTCGTGTGATCCACGTGGTACCCAACCCAACGGAGAATCGCTCTTTCTCGAGCATGGCCACATCTCGACCAGCGTGGAGTCCCAAGGTGCCCTGTTTCATGCGCGATCCGTGCGCGATGGAGCTGAAAATCTTGGTCAATTGCGGAAAGGAGCGGTCAGTCAAAATGGCCAACACCTTGTACATATCCATGTCAGCGACCGGCCGGTCTGAATTCGCAATGTAGAGGCCGACGGTTCGAGTCCGTTCACCTCCACTTCGTTGTCGAAAAGACAACAGAGTCCCTGGTCATCGGATAATGCTGATGTCGCATAGCTTCGGTTAGTGAAGGGCCACGGTAGAACCACAGTTTGCTTCGACATCGAGATCGTCCTGGGACTGTCGGGACACCGGATCTGGCCACGAGGGCATTCTTCATTCTGTTCAGTGCGACCGGCTCCAACGTGTCCTTGAAGAGCGCTGCGGACTTCGACCTGGTAGAGCGGTGCTCGAATCTCGACCTGGTAGCGGGCAGGTCACGCGCCATCTTGTCGATGCCGGTGCTTATGTGACGGCAGTTGAGCCCGATCCAGCAATGGGTGAGTTCTTGCGCAAGTCGCTTCCACAAGAGGCGATTGACGTCGTCGAGTCAACCTTCGAGGATGCACCGCTCGGCGACGAATCGTTCGACCTCGTAGTCGCGGCCACCTCATTCCATTGGGTGGACCCGAGCTTGGGGCTACCCAAGGTCGTCCGCGTCGGCCGCGTCGTCCGCTCGGAGGGCTGGGTTGCGCTGTGGTGGACGAGCTTCGGCGACCCTGACCGCGCAGATCCATTTCACGAAGCCACCAAAGCACTGCCAGGGGGGTAAGGCGCGCCCTATCGGCTGTGCATCCGAGTTCCAGCTCGATCGCCCAGCACGAGAAGTTGAGCTGGTGCGCCACGCCCGCCTCGTAGAGGTGAGCGGTGAAGTCATTCCCTGGACGGCGAGGCTGGGTCGGTACAGGTTCGGGCTCTCTTGGGCTCGTTCTTCAATGTCATTCAACGCCCTGCCGATGAACGGGCGCAACTGCTCGATTCGATCGAGATGATCGCCACCAGCGATTTCGGTGGCGTTGTCGAGCGCCCCTTCGTAACAGTGTTGTACACGGGCCAACGTTGAGTGGAAAGTCCGATTGCCTACCTTTCCGGCATCGAAAAGGAAGGCAACGATCACAACGGGAGGCGCGGCCTCAAATTTAAGGTAACCATTCAGGTGCCGGCAGGCTGGGGCTGAAATAGGCCACTGACCTCGCGATTCGCGAAGTCGCCTCGGACGTGCTCGAATTTCGGGCGTGTCGGATCCGGATCGCGAGCAGCTCCTTCAAGCCGAGAACGAGGCGCTGCGCGCGGAGAACGTGCGACAGGTCGGTGAGATCGATCGGTTGTCTCGCAAGATCACCGAGCTCGAGCAGCGGCTGAACCAGGGGTCGAAGAACTCCTCCCTCCCGCCATCGAGCGACTCGCTGAAGCAACAGGCTGAAGCAACCAAGAAGAGGGCGGAGCGGCGGGCCGAGGCCAAGGCGAGACGCAAGGACGGCATCGAACGGCGACGGGGCAAACAACCTGGGGCCCCGGGCCAGAACCTCGAGATGCAGGCTGTCCCCGACAAAATCGTCTCCCACCTGCCGGCCAGCTGCAGCTCGTGCGGCGAGGATCTCAGCGCAACCGACGAGGAGGGATTCGAACGACGCCAGGTGTTCGACACCCCGGACCCGATCATCGTCTCTACCGAGCACCGCTCGATTCGAAAGCGCTGCACATGCGGGACGCTCAACGCCGGGACGTTTCCCAAAGCAGCGACGGCACCAACGAGCTACGGGCCAAACGTCAGAGCGGCGACCCTCTACCTCCTCTTCGGCCAGCACCTCTCGGTGGAGCGGACCGCCGACGCCATGTCGACCATGCTCGGTGCTCAGGTGTCGACCGGGTTCGTGGCCTCTTTGGCCACAGAGGCCGCCGGCGGGCTCTGTGGCTTCATCGACGTCATCCGGCGTCGTCTCACCGCCAGCTTCCTCGTCCACGCCGATGAGACCTCTGACCAGGTACGGACGGACAAGTGGTGGTTCCACGTGGCCTCGAACGAGCTCTACACCTACCTCTTCGCCAGCCCCACCCGGGGAAAGTCGGCCCCCGACGAAGCCGGGGTGCTCCCCAGCTTCACCGGGGTGATGATCCACGACCGCCTGGCCATGTACTTCAAGTACGACAACGCCACCCATGCGATCTGTCTGGCCCACGTCCTTCGCGAGTTGGAGCCCATCGGGATCGGGTGGGACCAGGAGTGGGCCAACGAGATGGCCGCGTTGTTGACCGAGATGAACAACGCGGCGCACGCCGCCCGTGAGAGCGGTGCCACACGATTGTCGCCACCGCTCCTCAAGACCTTCTTGGCTCGTTACGACAGCATCGTCGAGCAAGGCCTCGCGGCCAACCCGGCTCCGCTCAACCGTGAGCGTGACTACCTCGAGCGCAAGTCCTACAACCTGGTGGCCGCGCTCAAGAACCTCAAGCCAGAGGCGACCCGCTTCGTCACCGATCTGCGTGTGCCCATGACGAACAACTTGGCCGAGCGGGACGTCCGCATGGTGAAGCTCCATTCGAAAATATCGTCTTGCTTCCAGAGCGACGACGGTGCTCGCAACTTCGCCGCCATCCGCTCCTACATCTCGACGGCAAGAAAACACGGTGTGAACGCGCTCGACGCGCTGGCCATGCTCTTTCGCGGTGATGCCTGGATGCCGCCCAACACGGCCTGAGCGCTCACCCCGCCGCGAACGACAACCAAGCCATACCCCATCCTCGGCCGCGTCGCGAACGACCGCTGATCAGGCCCTCAGGTCAGGGATCGTGCCCTGCCCCATACCGGCCGGCTGCCTTGCCTCAGGAAGCGCTGCTCACACGGGGGCCTGAATGCTTACAACATAACTCACACGATTCGTCATCCGCAACACTCTCACCTGCGGATCTACCTTCTCCACCTCGACGGTATTACTACTTTATCGAAGGGGACTTATCGCTTGTCAATATATAGAAAAGTAACACCAGATGCAAGGGAGTTCGTGCCATTCCTGTCGGGCAGTAGATGCGTGGAGTCCACCCCGTGGGATCGGGACGTTCCCAGCAATGCGCGCGAATATGACCCGATGAGTGGATTTGCACCCGGCGAGCGTCGTTGGATCGAGCGGCTGGGCAATCTCCGCAATGTGATCCGACAAGATGTCATCGCCCGCCAGTTGGCCGGTTTCGTGCGACCGGGCATGACGGTGCTGGATGTCGGATGCGGCCAAGGCACCCAGGCGATGGAGCTGGCATCGAAAGGATGCTCCGTGACCGGGGTGGACCCGTCTCAAGACTTGTTGGGGCGTTGCCAGGCGTTGGCCCTCGAGGCGGGCATTGCAGTCGAGCTTGTCCCCGGACAGATCGAGGAACTCGACGAGATTATCTCTGGCCGCACCTTCGACGTCGTGTGCTGCCACGGGGTTCTCATGTATCTCGAAGATCGCGGAGCCGCTCTTAAGGCACTTGCCGATCGACTGACTCCCGAAGGTTGCCTGTCGGTCACATTCCGCAACGCTCATGCCTTGGCTATGCGTCCCGGCCTACGAGGGAACTGGGTAGGGGCACTCAGCGCCTTCAAAACTGACGAGTACGTCAACGAACTCGGACTGGTAGCGAGGGCCGATCGAATCGAGCATGTCGAACAAGACCTGATGGCGGCCGGACTCGAGCTGATCACTTGGTATGGCGTCCGCGTATTCAATGATGCGATCGCCGTGGACGTGCAGGAACCCGGGGATGAGGAGCTCCGACTCCTCCTTGAAGCCGAAGACCGGGCTGGTAGGACGGATCCCTACCGTTGGATGGCCTCCCAACTCCATGTGTTCGCCCGACCAAGCAACGGCCGTTAGCCATCGTCAGCATGCAATTGGCCGCTCCCTCGAATTGCCGCATGCCGATCGCCGAAGGTAGGCGCCGTGAACCGATCTGAGCTCCTCACTCATCTTGAGGTGCTGAGCGC
>Ga0307373_10004117_pt1 | contig 24703 bp, 23 predicted proteins | sample OX2MG_FD_202534 | JGI IMG/M metagenome (GOLD analysis project Ga0307373, IMG submission 202534) | Soil microbial communities from Risofladan, Vaasa, Finland - OX-2 | ecosystem: Environmental > Terrestrial > Soil > Coastal area > Acid sulfate soil | place: Finland: Risofladan, Vaasa | collected...
GGTCCAAGTCCATGCCAAAAATCAAGTTTTTAGTGGATGTTTCCAATTTTATAATTCAAAATAGTAATTCGAAATGATAAACCTTTTGCAAAAAGAATGCTTAACGAAATGTTACAATCAAAAAATATTGTGGGAAATACCATAGCTTAACCTGACATTATGGGAACGAATGATGTCTTTGAAAACGCAAAAAGACAAAAAATTGGACATTATAATTTTTTAAAGTACCATTTTTCTCAGAACGATGATCGCAGAATCCAACTATGTAATAAAAGAAGAAAAAAAGAACTTAGTTTGAGATGTTCTAAAGTAATTTTTTGAGTTTATGATGTAAATTATGGGTTTAAAATAAGTCAGGAAGGTGCGGGTCTCAACAGACTCAGGCCTTTCTCCACTCGTAATTGAATATGTTTTCTGTAATCAGTTTTGGGTTCAAACCTGTGAAAGTACAAGTCTTATAGGATTCATTTTATTATGATGAAAAGTATGTATCTAAAAACAATGATTTGAATACAAAAAATCAATTGATAAATTAATTGAACCGCATAGATAGGAGGAAAAAGATGTCAATGATGATCCATTATTGCGATCAAGTTTGACAAACATAAAATCAAGAAAAAATGGAAAGATATTCCACTTTACAGATAAGATAACCAGTAGATCTAAAATCTTAAGAGTAATTTACATAATCACAGGATTTTGTTTATGATTGACAAAATAATTTGGTTAAAAATAGTGAATTGGAAATCACCTATGGATCAATATTTCGATCTCAACTACGCTTAAAACTTTAAGTATACTTTTAAAATATGAGATGAAGATGACATTGGATGCAATTGACACTATAGCCTTAACATTAGCAGCCAATGATAACCAAATATCGGGTAGAACTGTTATTCAAAAAGTCATTTATTTTAACAAAGTCAAAATCCCAGAGATTCATGTAACCCCTTATGTTGCCTACTACTATGGACCGTTTAATAGAGAAATTGCACTTGGACTTGAAAAGATGGTTGTTATGGGATATATTCAAGAAAGAAAAATTCATGGTTATCATGATGGATATCAATACCAAATTACAGATGCAGCCATGCCTATGGTAGAAAAACTGAAAAAAACATCACGCTCAGCATTTCAAAAAATAAAATCAATAGTAGATCAATGTAATGATTTCTGTAATCTTAATCCCAATACTCTTTCGGTAGCAGCAAAAATGCACTATATGCTAGTGACCAATAAGAAAACCAAGGTATGTGGTATGTCTCTTTTAGAAGCAGTAAAAATGGCTAAGAAATTTGGGTGGAATATTTCACGGAAAGAAGTTGAGAATGGTGCAGAACTATTAGAAAAATTACAGTTTGTCAAATACTCATAATGAGAGCTTCCAATACAAATCAATAAGAGATCCACTATATGGTTTCATAGATTTATCAAAAAATGAAACTCAGATAATAGATACAAAAGTATTCAGACGATTATTAAACATCAAACAGCTCTCACATGCTTTTGTGGTATATCCATCTGCAATACATACCCGATTCGAACATTCCTTAGGTGCATTACATGTTGCAGGTAGAATTTGCTCTAGATTGGAATTAGGTAAGGAACGTAGTAAATTGATAAGATTGGCCATGTTGTTACATGATGTAGGACATGGACCGTTTTCACATCTTTTTGAAGAAGTTCTTAAAAGAATAAACGGTAAAAAAATTGAGCATGAACTTATTTCTACATGGTTGATCAATGAAGATGCTGAAATCTCTGATTTTCTTGGAGGACAAAAAAAGGAAATAATAAAATTACTTCTCAAAGATGAAAAGGCAAAAGATTGGGAAACTTCTGGTAGATCTCTTAATTCAGATGTTATTTCTAGTGGCATAGACGCCGATAAGTTAGATTACTTAAGAAGAGATTCATATCACATAGGTGTTGCTTACGGTCAATTTGATCTAGAGCGAATAATACATACATTAAAAATAACACCATCAAAGGCAAGGATTTGTATTGATGAAAAAGGAAAGGATGCAGTTGAAAACTACCGATTAGGTAGATATTTGATGCATGCCCAAGTTTATGAACATCATACTCGTATATCGGCAGAACAAATGTTTCTGAAAGCATTAGATTTAGCAGTTAAAGAAAAAATAATAAATAAAAAAGATCTACTCGTGAGTAATTCATCATCACATAAAAAATTCTTGCAGGAATTCATGTCGTTGGATGATAGGAGTATATATGATAGAATTTTAGCTAAACCAAAATCTGACTCAGCTAAAATTCTAAGAAGTATAACTGAGAGAAAATTATTGAAAAGAGCATGTGAAATATATCTTAATGACATAAAAGACGTAGAAAAAGGGAATAAAATTACAAAAACTGAAGGTAAAGAAGAAGAAGTAGCAGAAGAAATCGCAAAGGAGGCAAAAGTGAACTCTTTAGATGTCATTGTAAAATTGACTACTATCACCATAAAACTCTATGATAAAAAGGAAATTCTAGTATTACGGAAAAAACAGACTAGAGATCTAAACGAGATGTCACCAATTTCTGCAGAATCAAGTATAGTTAAGTTTCATGTTTTTGGTCCTCGTGATAAATATAAATTACATGAAGTCTCAAAAGCAGTTTCAAAAATTTTTGAAATTCCACTTAAACAAATAGTTGTTGATAATTGATATTAGATAATGGAATTTCTTTAGATAATATCTGTATCAAGCACTATCTACCGACTTTTATATAATAGAATGATGATCGCAATTAAAGTCCTTTCTATTCATATTATTTATCGCGTGTAATCTGCTTGTTTGAAACAATTTTAGATCTTATTGTCATAATTCTTAATCTTGTTACTAAGTCTTGATTCTTCAAGAAAATATTCCATTTTTCTCTCCATCTCAGGATCTTCTTTCCAAGGATATTGTAAAAATACAAATTCACTAATATGCCAACTTGGGTCTGATGTATCTCGTCCTATGCCCAGCCAACGATCAACCTTTGCTTCATACTTTTGTATCATACAGTATTCTACTAGATTCTCTTTCAAATCATCATGCTTGGGAAATGATAAAAAAGTTATACCTATTTTTAATATGGGATAAACGATTAATGTATCATGTCGCTTCCCGTCTTTCAGTGTTTTATTAATCGTATTCTGTATTTTATTAAGCAATAATTCTCTTGTTGTATGATCAAGATCTAATAAGATACTAGTGACATTAGAATATCCTTTATCACGTAATAGTTCTAGACTTTTGATCATTTCAAGAAGTTCAGGCTCAATTTTTAACTTTGGTGGATCTTTTCCATATGAATAATGATCATTAAAAGGCTCAACTAATTCTCCTGATAATCCAATAGCATCGGTCTTATCATCTTTAATCGGAAATGAATAAAAATTTCCAATTTGTAAATACCATGAAAAATATGCTAACTCATCTGCTCCTAGAAAATTATCTTCAATTTGTGCATCCAAACGTCTCTCCAAATAATGAATGAATATAGTTGGGGACAGAACATGACGAGTGATTATATCTAATTCAAAAAGATCAATAGTCCATGGATATTCATCATCCTTGAATAGTCCTAATGCTCTTAATTTCTTTAATTGAGTACCTAATGACATAAGTGGTTCCAAAGTTACGTTTATCAAAAAACATTTGATATTTCCTGATTCACGTTTGATCTCCAATTTTATATTTCCTTTTTCATCTCTAAATATCGCATTTTCAACCGAGTTTACATAATTTCGTACTCTTTTTCCTTGTTGATATGCTTCTTCAGTAAGTTTTTTCAAATCCTTCTCTAATCTTATAACTGAACCTCTTTTCGCACTATCTGTCAAATCTCCTGATTTGGCTTCAATTATGAATAATTTATCATCAAATGGAATTAATAGATCAGTATCTGGATTACCTTCTAAATCATAATGCAAATTTCTATGGATGGAATCCTTTGGAAAAAGTCTTGATAGATATTCTTCAGATCTATCCTCAACATAATTGGTTTTTTCTGTTACATATCTGTTCCAGATTTTAATATCATTTTTTTTCTCATCCTCTAAAAATTCCTCAAAAATGCCGAATAGATTATGAAATAAATAATGTGGTATAGGACAAAGATATTGATCTTTACCAATATCTATTAACGGTTTTTTAAAAATTACATTATTGTCAAAAGGAGAATCAAATTTAGGATCACCATCACCAATTTTACAACTTAATGTGAATAAATATTGAGAGAGTTTCTTCTTGTCCAACATTTCATTATTTTTTATAATCTCATTAATATCAAAAACATAGACGCTTTTAGCATATGAAAAATACTGATTAAGTGTATATTGTTCTAATAGATCATTCAGGTCTACATTTTGCCCATAAGCGTCTTGTAATTGTCTTATTTGTTCTGGATCTTTTAGCATGTTTTTGGTCTTTTCTACTCTTTGATTGATTTCATGTAAACTGGCATTGAATTTTTGAATATGCCAATTAGTAATCATTTCTCCAAAATGAATAGCTTCTTGAACTGTGAACCCTTTTTTTTCTAGAAAATAATCATTGAATTTACCTGTTAAATTATTCAATAAATCTGTAATTTGAAAATTATACGCATATGGATGCATTTGACTTGTTAGATATTGTACCGTAGAAAATATCTTTAAAAGACGAATATCAAAATCAAGTTTTTCTTTTGAATCTTTAAAATCTTCAGTCATTATGTTTTCAAAATATATGGATAAAAGTTCTAGAATTTTATCTATCTCTAAAAATTTAACTTGTGTATTACTCTGCTTTTTTATCTTTAAACATAATCCTGCTAGGAAAGGTAAAACTGGATATGCCTTGAGGGGATCAAATTTTTTTGAATTATCGTGAGCTATGGAAGTAGAAATAGTATGTATGTACATTGAGACATATGATAAGAGACCAATGGGTTCAAATTCTTTGACGATTTCTTCAAGTTCTTTTACGACATCATTATTATTTACATATCCTGTCATTTTATCAAAATGGGTTATGGATGTGTCTAAAGAAGAAGATTTTCGTATTTTTGGAATAGCTGAATTTTTTGTTCAGGAGTTAACATATCTTCTAGTTTTCTCTTTCTAAAATCCCATGCAGCTTTAACATCTATTCCAACACTTGGCATTGGAAGGAAATTTAGTTGTAAAGTAGCTTCTATTGTATCTGGTTTTAGTTTATCGAGAATTCTTTTCAGTCTGGAGGTAGAAGATGGTGCGGTAATTTGTTTTCCAATATTATTAGTTTTTTGTATTTTAAATTGTGCTATCCCATCATTCTGAGTTCTTTTCTTATCTAATCTGGTAAATGAATAGTCTGTTTGCTGTACGGTGGAGTGATATATTACATCCTCATTTTTAGTATTCATTTGATGAGAGTAAATGCCAGATTTTGTAGGTATGTATCTTTTCCTTCCTCTTCTATCTGTATAGAATGGCAATACAATGAATATCACATACTAAGAATTAAACATGTTTGCTTAACACCGATCATAACAAACATGTGATTACCTATTGTTGTTCATAAAAAAAATAAAAAAGGAAAAGGTTAAGATTTTTGTCTTTTGATTATATCTTCAACCTTAGTTTTTAGATCTCGAATCATATCTTTTAGATCCTGTGTTGTATCCTTTAGATCCTGAATAGTACCCTTTAGACTAGCATTTTCTTGAGAAAGTTTCTTCATGTGGCGTGCTAGAACATAAAATTTGAGTTCTTTAGCTAGTTCTCTGCCTAGATTGAAGGAAGGTGCATAATTTACATGTCCATCAGAAGTGGCTGTTGCCAAGCCAGGTACTTCAAAATTTGTTAACGGCCTTTCATTAAGGGGCATTAATTCATAGATAAAGCCGCGCTGGTAACTGTCTGGGAATAGTAAAGTTTGTCCATTTACTGTGGTTCCTACAATTCCATAAAGTTCCTTCCTTACGATCTGATTTGTTCGAAATGATGCTAGATCCTGGTATAATTCAGGATAGTCCTCATCTTTTCGATTTGGTGTGTGTTCCAATGAACTATGATACACACGCCCCTCACTTAAGTATTTTGGTACTATTATAGTACTACAATAATACTATGCCCATCTTAGTGGTGTTTGACATTGAGGACATTTAGTAACACCTTTTCTAAGAACATGGCCACAGTTAGGACAAACATACTTTTTTTCTTTAGTAGCATCATCAATGATTTTTAGCACTGCTACTACTCCCAACACTCCTACAATGAACGCAATTAATCCTCCAACTGCTGAATCTTTACCCACTTTTTGCTTCCTCCGCTTTCTTTCTTAGATCGCTTATGAAAGCATCTAGTATTTTTACAACAGAATCATTAAGTGATTTGTAAGCCCCTGCTTGAACTAAATGATCAAGAAATGTGGCTTGATATTCTGGTAGACGTAAAACAAATTGTCTTTCACTTAACTTTGCTTTCTTTGGTCGCTTTGATACCATAATAGTACTATAGGTTTCCTTCCCTTAAATTAGTATAATGTTAGTACAACACAGATCTAAGGGCAATACCTTATTTTTCTATATAAAACTAAATTTTGATGAGTAAAAGTTAGAATACTAGAAGGTGATACAAAATCAGATATGATATTATTTAAAACATCAATTACAGGTTTTGAACCAAAGACGGCTGGATACTAAAATTGTTTCGAAAAAATAGAATTAAGTTTAAAGTAGATGGTAAACCCCCACAAAAATCACAGTGGGGAACAGATGATGCAATTTTAGTTATCAAGTTAAGAGAGGCTGCACTAGAAACTCGTACAAAAATAGGATTAGCCAAATGCTTTACAACGCCTATCAAGTTGAAATTGACTGTTTATGCACCAAATATTGATGACCGTGACTACAAACAAACAGGAGATAATGATCCAAAAAAATACATTGGAGATTTGGACAGTTTAGTTGCAGGTGTATGTGATTATCTATACCATGGACCAGAACTCGTGAATAATTTTGTGCCAAGTCCATTATTTGATACCAAACCTGAGATCGGTCCACAAGTTTCATTGATAATAGAGGATGACTCTCAAATTACTAATATTATTTCAGAGAAGAAAGTTTCTGATTCCTTATACTATGTTGTAGAAATTGAATCTATTTCTTAATCACATTAATTCAAAATTTTGCTTTAACCCGAACCTAATTTTGTCATTTCTGAAAACATAGTGGCTATTCCTTGGAATGCCTGTAATCGTATCATCTCATTTTTACAAGACTGACATTCAAAATTTGGTTCTGAATGAACTTTACAAAGTGATTTTCGTAATTCTTTAAAGTAAAATAACAACACATCTTTTAGTTTTTCATCTGAATAATTCAAACAAAGTTCTTTTACCGCTTGGACTGCCTCATCTAGAGAATTTATCATATAATCTATGGAGAAATATGAGAGTTAAAGATATCGAAAGTTAGAACTAAAGTTCTCGGACTTTTTCTTCCCATTCTTTTTCTGTAGGTTTAGATACTTTTTCAGGATTTATGTTAAGAGCAACAGGTAACCAATGAGGTTCTTTATAGTCACGTATTTGTTTTACCCTAGGTAGTATCAGTGCTTTACCATCCATAGCATAAACTAATTCTTCACATTGCGTCATTACAATTTTCTTTTCAGAAAATAATTCACTGACACCTTTTGTAAGTAATAAATTATCTGAGATCCAAAATATGATGTTTTTATATTCCGGATTATTAACTTGGTACATCTCTCCGTCCTTTTTTGAAACTAGTTTTTTTGCTTCTAATTCTTGTTCTAATTCTACAAAACTAGCATGACTATTGAATCGTATAACTTCCAAAATGGCTTTCTTTGCATCTTCTAAGTCAGTCATACAAATAATTTTGCGACGAAGTTATTAAGAATTATTAGATATGTGTATCGATCTTGACACAGAAGAATCTTCCCATGTCCCGTCAACGAGACAGCACCAACTTGGGTATTCCCTTATGACCTATTGTTATTATGATTGAAAAAAGACTTACATTGTTAGAAATGATGATTATCAGTCTGATGTTCAATGAAACAGCTAGTTTAGTTATGAAGAGGTATAGATTTGTACAAATAGAATCTAGATCAAATGATCAAAGTAAATGGTTAACAGAATTGATCGATCGATCCCTTTAGAGGCATGAAAGAGGATCGAGTAAATTGAACATATCAGAACTTTATCTTGATTATACTGATGAGGAGTTGGCATCTCTAGAAAACGATGAACTCATAGAGATTATCAAGGCATTGCGTAAGGAAAATGATGACCTCAAAGGTATACGGAGAACTAGTGAAGGTGAGATAATAGTTTCAGATGATGAAGTAATTCAAGATGATGAGGAAGTTATTACTTAATGGTGATAAGATGAGTTCGATTATCCCGTTTGAAGTTCCTAAATATCAATATAGCAAAACAAGATTCCTAGATAGAGAATTTGGAGTAGAGTATACCCCATTTGAGAATAAACAGATCCGTGATTTTTCTGAAGCTAGGAAAAAAACACTTGTTGAGATCACAGGATATGTTTCATGGTTAGATCAAAACCGATTTCTTCTTTTACCGTCTAAAACTACTAGCAGTGTTTATTTTATTTGTCAAATTGAAGAAGGAGTAGAATATCCATCACACAATCAATTCATTTCATGCAAAGGAACTTGGAAATATGCATTACAATCTAAAAAATCTGCTCTAGCCTACAAGATTCTAAATATAGAAGACATTCAACCAGCAAGTCCAGATTTTGGTATAATTAAACCTGATATTACTACAAATGATTTCACTGATCTATTATTTGAAAGATGGACAAATGTAGATGAAAATACTCAGAGTCTCATAGCTCAAAGTCTAGTAAGTTCTCCAACCAACTCTGAAAGGGCTGGGGGTTTTACTTTATCTTTCTTCAACTTAGCAAAAGAACGACTAGCAAATTCGTTTACATCAGATCTGCGAAGACTTATTCCATCTGAAATTCTAAAAAATAAGAATCTCTCATTTGATGTACAGGAATTAGGTGTAAAACATAACTTACCCTCATTTGGATGGTCAGAGCTAACTACCAATTTTGACAATATGACTAAAAATGAATTTCATACCACACTGGATAGAATTCCTATTACAAAAGATGAATATTCCATCTCATTTCTCTCAGAAAAAAGTGCTCCTGCAGATTTTAATTCTGAAGTTCTTGGAAAGTCAGATTATCCAATTATGTTTGAAGAACATGCAGAGAGAAAACAAAGAATGTATTATACCAGTCCAGATGTTTACAAATATCTTATTGCAGTACATATGTTTGATCCAGTAATAAAACCTGATTTGTATAAAGAAAGTTTGGAATACTCTAGGGATGAATTATCTAAAATAATAAAAACAAATGATATTCTTGGTAGGATTTCTGGTAGTAATCAATTATTAGATATGGGTATACGTGGTAGACCGTTATCTATCTTAAATCTTGCAATATCATATGGAAGATCAGATCTTAACAATGTCACTTCCTTGGATAATGTTAAAGATACAACAAAATTGTATCTAAACAATATAGAGCATATCACGGATGTTTGGGATGATCTAATAGTGGATAAACTCACTCCATTATCATCACTAAGTAACGATGAAAGAAGAATTTTGGCATTTTTAATAGACAAGGGAGCCAGCACTATTCTAGAATGTGCAAATAATTTTAAAATGAAATATGAAGAATCATCAAGAATTATGGTATCACTTTACAATAAACATGTCATCTATCAATATGATGAAGATCGATATGCTTCGGTTCTTTAATTAATCATAGTTATCAACAGTCTATACTGTGGAAAATTTCTGAAATATTGCCTTTTGAATTCCTTTTTTTATCTCAAAACCGCATCGTCTACACTTCATTCCATCAAATGTTCTACGTTCGGCAAGTCTATTTCGTCTAGTTCGTCTTTGAGTACAACCTCTGGGACAGATTGTGAGATCTGTTCTAGATTTTGGTCGAAATTCAACTCTGAGCATATGATATTACCGTACTATACCGTACTATTTATATTGTATAGAGAATTTGGTTATTGTATAATTCCCAATGATCTTTTACCATGAATCAAGGATTGTAATAATATGAAAAGTGATGAAAGAAGATTTCATAGACTAAATCATCTTTTACAGATCTATCTAAGACAACATGATGAACTACAGCTTTTTCAACGAGCGAAAGCTATGGGTATTTCTGATTCAACAGCAAAGGATTATTTGAGAACCGTGATAATTCAGGCAAAGAAAATGCAATCATCTAAATGTTAAAGAATTAAAATCTATTTACAATTCTAGCATATCTTATATTGTAGTTTTAATTTCTAAATACTATTGGTAATTAAACAAAATAAGTGGAAAGATATTGTTGAGCGATGGGAAGATAATTCAACACAACGACATCTCACATATGTGATTGATTCTATTAACAGAGGATACAAAAATGAACCGTATGTAGAAAATATATTTGGAATAATTACAGCATTTGTTGCTACAATATACACTAATGCTTATTCTTATGATAATATAACCAGAGTATTGCATGCAAGATATGCAATGCAGTTAAAGGGATTCCATAAATTATCTGGGAAAGAATTGATTGAACAAAAAGAATTATTCATGACAGTTTTAAAGACAATGCCTTCTGGATTCAAAGATTATTCGTATATGAATGGGGGATTTCTTAATGTGCCTGATGGTACATCATTAACTGTACAAAAGGCTAATCAGTTTATTGATTACATCCAATCCACCAGATTCAATGAGTTAATGACTGATATTGCAGTTTCAGATTTTTCTAAATCCTATGAAAAATCAAAATAAAACAAAATTGGGTTAGTTTTTTGATATCAACTATATACAACATATACACCATATGCAAACATGGAAGGATAGACAAAGACTTTGTTACCATAAAAAGTGCGTATTCTGACATATCTTTTATGAGGCTGGGCAATTATCCTGCTCTGCGAGGAACTATGATAGATATTGATGAAAAAGAATTTCTGCTCTACACTTCGGGATATCCTCCAAGAATTAGATCGTATGCGGGTCACAGCATCTCAAATCCAATCAGGGTGATTCATGAAGGAGATTCTCCTAGAGAAGACATTGGAAAAGAGATTTTAGGCCTGACAAAGTTGAACTGGAATACAACATCTTTCTCTACTTTCATGCCAATCACAATTCGATTTGCAGACGAAGTAGGAAAAATCCTTTCAGAACTGTCAGAAGACAGTGAACTTCAAGATCATTACAGATTTTTCATGTAAAGGGTTAATCTCATCATGACCTAAGATCTAGTTTTTTTACATCTCTATTCCAGTAATAATGTGACTAGTCTTTCCTTCTATGGTGGAATAAACGAGATAGGCGGTAACAAATTCCTTCTAGAAGACAAGGGAACAAAGGTTTTCTTGGATTTTGGAATGCAAATGGGAAAAGCAAATAGCTTCTTTTCTGAGTTTTTACAGCCTAGGACTCTAAACGGTATGGGTGATTTGTTCGAATTTGGGCTATTACCCAAGCTTAAGGGACTGTATAGAAGGGATTATTCTAAACACATGAATTTTGAGGGAGATGAAAAATCTGAGACTGACTTTGATGGGGTATTGTTGACTCATGCACATATTGACCACTGTGCATACATACATTATCTTAGACCGGAAATTCCAATTTACTGTACTGAACAAACAAAACTTGTCATGCAGACATTTCAAGAAACAGGTGGTGATGATGAATACATAACATACAAGGAAAATTTCAAAATTTATGAAAACAACAAAGGCGAGATGAGTAGAGCAAGAGATGAGAAGAACCGTCAAATTATGCCAAGAAATATTCAAACAATTACGCCTTTCAAAAAATTCAAAATTGACTCAATCGAAGTAGAGCCAATTCCAGTTGATCATTCTTTGCCCGGTGTTTGCGGTTTTATTATCACCACATCAAAAGGTTCCATAGGTTATACCGCAGATATTAGATTCCATGGACGACGAAAGAAGGAAAGTGAGTCTTTTGTAGAAAAATCCGCTTCATCTGATCTTGATATGATGCTGTGTGAAGGTACACGTATTAGTGAACCTACATCTACAACAGAATTTGAAATTGAAGATGGTATTTCAGACATAATAAGTTCCACAAAAAAATTAGTAGTTGCATCATATCCAATAAGAGATCTTGATAGGTTATTGTCATTTTATAATGCTGCAAAGAAGACTGGTCGCTATCTTGTAATTGATTCAAAACAAGCTTATCTCCTAAGATTGTTTGAAAACTCCGAAAATTCAAAGGGAATTTATCCAAAGATAAGCGATGGAACCATCAAGATTTACAAATCAAGAAAATCATGGGGTCTTATAGCAAAAGACGTTGATTATTGGACTGAAAAACAGGTGCTTGGAGATTATGATACTTGGGAGCGTGATTTTATAGAAATGAACAATGTTGTTGACTATAGAGATATATCCTCAAAACAACAGGATTACATGTTTTATTGTAGTGATTACAAGCTTCAAGAACTAATTGACGTAAGACCTCAGGAAGGATCTAGCTATGTGAGGTCATCTACAGAGCCATTTGATGATGAAATGAGGCTAGATCATGCCAAGATTAAGAGATGGCTAGTTCACTTTGGTCTACTCATGAAAGATGATAGTTGGAATGTAATGCATGTTTCTGGACATGGTTCAAGAGACCAGATCAAGCATGTAGTTCAGGAAACCAAGGCAAAATCACTTGTGCCAATCCATACCATACATGAGGATTATTTCAAACAGTGGCATGATAATGTTACAAAAGTTGAGATCAATGGATCACTTTCACTCTAATCCTAAGATTGAAAATAATTTAATCTAATTTCTGATAATTTTCAATAATTTTAGCTTTAAGCTGATCTGGAACTAATCTAAAAGTACCTAGAATATGTTTTAATTCCTCTAATGATAATTTGTAAATTTTTGCAACATATGCATCGATCTCCGATATTAAATTTTCTCTGTTGGTAGGATCTAGTTCACCTTTATCTAATTTTAGTTCTTTCCTTAGATCATCATATTCTGAGCTGGTACAAACTAATTTTGCAACTCTCTCAACAATCTCTGAAAAATATTTATCTCCTTCTTTAAGTCGTGGTACTGGTAATTCGTAAACAATGGACATAGTAGCATGTAGACCTACTCTATGGCGTATTATGAAATCAAGAGCTAATGAATTAAACATTCCACATAGGTATAACATTTCTTTGTGAGTGAGAGCTTGATGAAATTCTTCTCCATCAAAATAATTAGGTCTCAAATAGCTTATGGTTTGTCCAAGGAATACATTTGGTGGTAGTATTGTACAAATCAATGTCCTGTAATCTACTGCATTTGTTACATCTCTCCAACCTAGTCTATAGAAATCACAGTCAATTTTAATCTCTGGAAGTTTTCTATCTTTCTTATTTTTTGTAATCTTGTTTATCTCTTTTATTACTCTTTTTGTTTGAGATTCCAACAAGGCTTTTTTACCAATATTTGGTTCAATCCAATATCTTGGTTCAAGATATTTGTGATTGTATTGATGAATCATTTTTCCTTCATAAAGCACGAAACCTTTCTTTTCAGTATTGAATAAATGAGCGTCACCAGTCATATGGAATTCACGTTGGAATCTAATTTTCCAATCAGGGGATGACTTTTCAGCCAATAATGGATATTTGTATAGTTTTTTCAGAATATCTACTTCAACTTGGTTTTTACATTCAAGAATTGCAAGTGTATCAGGAGAAGTTCTCTTGATTAGATCTATATCATATACTAATGCCTCATTATCGATAGTACTCAGTTTATTGACATCTCTAAGATGAAACGCTGAATTGAACGTAGTCGTTTTTTCACCTTTTCTAAAAACTAAAGTAATGAAGCGATATTGTCTATGAATCTCTTCGAATATTCCATATTTATTTTCAAAATCATATAATTTGATAATTTTTGTATTATCTATGAGTAAACGACGTAATCCCTTAGATCCAAGGTCTAGGAGAAAACTTGCTGGAAGAACGATTCCTGCCATGCCATCCTTCTTTAGTAGTGAATAATACTTTTCTAAAAATAATTTGTACAGATTAATATCTATAGAATTTTGGGGAGAATCAGTTTTTGCGGTCTGAAATTTATAGGATTTTGTTTTTGCATAGTATTTTCTTTGTACATTTATTGCGTTCTTGTAATTTTCATATTGTACAGAAACATTACGATCTTTTAAGAGCGTTTCAATAAACTTATTTTTTTCATTTTTATTTAAACTCCTGAATTTATCTGGATCATCTTGGTTATGGAATGGACTAAAAAATTCATCAATGTTAGGTTTCAGAATTTCCCATGGCGGATTTCCTATTATCACATCAAAACCTCGCTGATCTACTGGTCTTAATTCTCCATTTTTATCATAAAAAGCATCCCAATGTTGTAATGACCAATGAGTGGGTTCAAGTATTTTTAATAATTCTAAACTATATTCCATACCAAGACTATTTGCAAAGTCATGATCAATAAATCCCTGAAGCCCTCTACGAATCTCTACGGCTGTTTGCGCAATACTAGTTTTTTCAAATGATTCAACATATTTTTCACGTAATTTGAAGACACTCTGAAGTGAACTCTTGAGTCCCACCATGGTTTTTTCAGTACTCTCTGTATCTAGACCAATAAGAGAATCACCTACAGTAAAATTAAGTTCTAGATTGGGGAGAGCATGTCTTTTTCCTCTAAGTACATCTTTTCTATATGAATTTGGATCTAATCTAAGACACTCTAACCAAATGTTTAGTTTAGCCGTGTCAATTGCTTTTATGTCCTTATCATTACCAAAAATATGTCTCAAAATAAGAGTACCAATTCGTTCCTTCCTATCAGTTACTCTGAATAAAACTTCCAGATATTTTATTATTCCAACTTTTGCTGTGAAATAATCATCAAGTAAAGCTTTACCTTTAACCATTTTTTCGTCTAATTCTCTAACTATGTTTTCTAATTCCAGATATTTTTTCCAAATTATTCTGATTGCCTGTATGAGAAAAGAACCTGAACCACAACTAGGATCACAAATTTTTATATCATGGATTTGGTTAGCTACTGTCTTAATTTTATCAACATCCCACGATTCATTTTTTAACTCATTTTTTAGCAAAGAAATTTTTTCATTAAACATACTCCCAACTGTATTAGAAGTAAGATATTCAGTCATTTGATGAGGAGTATAGAAAATACCAAGTTTCTTACGCTCTCTTGCTAGATAGGTTTCGTAAGCTTTTCCAAGTATGTCTGCAGGAATTGCTTCAAATCTCCACCAGTATAGACTTCGTATGTAGTAATCCTTACCATCTAAAATAACTCTCGTTTTACCACTGTCATTCAAATTCAGACGATCTGTAGTATGTAATATTGCTGTCATGAAATCTTCCGGTAAAGCCTTGTAGGCATAATTCTTTTGTCTTTCTTTACTATATTGTGGCAATCCATCTTTGATAATTGGATCTCCATCTTCATCTACTATGTATTTAGAAGTGAATAATTCTGTATCATAGATTTCTGTAAGTTCATCATCTATATGATCTATAAAATCAACTGTTGAATTTCTTACCCCTTTTCTATTATCCCACAGAGCGGCTAAGAATCCATTTGGAATGATACCTACTCCTTCCATAGTTCTTACAAAAATTAATTTATTTACCAAACTTGTAGTTCTAGCTTTAACATCTGATGGAGTTTTCTTTAATGCATCATCAATGAAACCTACCCATGATTTTAAGTCAACAAAAAATTCATCGGTAAGAAAATGACGAATTGATTGATCACCCATTCCCGAAAGGGCTTCTAATATATTGTAACGCTGAAGAATATTCAAGATATAATGTGGTAATGATTCAGAAAATAATTGATCGTAAGTTATATGATCAAAATATGGACTTAATTTGACATCTTTCTTATTTTTGTTTGCTGACCAAACACTGTATGATTCTCTAGAATAGAAATACCAATGGAATCCATTCGTAAAGACAACAAAAGAATGTGATAATAGATATTGTGAGATTTGATCTTTTAATTCTAAAATATCATCTCCATTTAGTTCATGTTTTATTATCTCTCCATTCTTTACTAAATACGGTCGTTTACACTCTATTGCAATTTTCTGACCCTCTACAAGAAGAGTAATCTCCACTCTTCCACCTGCGCCAGCAGGATATTCTATTTTAATTTCATTATCAGAGAATCCCAATTCTTTCCAAAAATCAACACTCAAAAATTTTTGAACAAAGAGATCTTCCGGTCTAGCCGTTGCCCCTGATAGAATATCTGATATGTAATTTCTAGATTCGTCAGATTCAGGTTTTGTTAGGAAATTTTCAAGTTGTCTTAACTTTGGTCTCTTTACATCACTCAAGATAATGAAATTGTAGGATCAAAGTAATTGAAGTTTATGTTAATCCAATAAGATCATCAAGTTTTTTGATTCTTATCACAAAAAGACTTCTATCCTTTCCAATAATCTTGAAAATAAAAAAACTTGTCGGATTAGGTTTTGTGATTTTCACGTTACCGTAAGACAGATACTACTTTTTTAAAAACCCGCTTTTGATCTATACTCAATTCTCTTCAGAATTTCTTCACACATTAAGTGGATTTATTGTTTAACTTTGACGGCTTCGTTCATCGTTCTTTCCTACAAATGTAAATCAAGTGCGTAAATAGAAATTTTGATTATAATTGTATTGGTTTGTATTCTACCTGCCTTTTTCCATTCTCAGATTGGTTTACCGATATTGAGGTGTAATCCCCATAATCCAGATCTGTATGAGTTATCAGAAATATCTGTTTGAAGCTCTGATCCTGCGTTAATATGCTAACAAGAATTCTTCTCCTAGAGGCGTCCAGACTTGCCATGGGCTCATCTAACATAACTGAATTGATCATAGGTGGTTTCATTTCTGCGTCCTTGAATGGTCTTATCTTTGCCATCAATTTGGAAATTGCAATCCTAAGAGCAAGACCAAGGGCAGTCTCATCCCCCCCACTAAGCTGTTCCTTCTGTTTCGGCATGTTGTCCTTGTTATCCATAAGACTGATTTCTAGACCGTGAGATTCCATTCCTTTGGTTCGTCTTACAGTAGGATAGATTCGGTCAATCACGTATCTTCCATCTGTAAAAGGAGTAAGGTAACCATTAGTAGTTTGTCGTAAGATTTCTGACAGTTTGCCTTCTACAATATAGTTTGAAATGAAACCATCTATTTCTCCCCTCAAGAATTTTATATGTTTTAATTCGCGTGATTCCTGTTCTAGTTTTTGTTCTTTTTGAGCAAGTTCCTCTAGCCTGACTCTTCGTTGTTTTACCTCTTCCTCAATTGATACAACTTCATTTTTAATGGAGTATAGGATTTTTTCTTTGTCATCAATGCGTGTGCTAAATGATTTGTGTTTTACTAGTAATTCATCTATTCTTTCGCACTTGAATTTCGATAAGAAATCTTTCAATTCAATAACAGAGAATTCACATAAGATCTTTAACATGTTAGAGTTTATCTTTTCAATTTCCACATCTAGATGTCTTTCATTTTTTTGAAGTGCTACAATCTGTCCGGAATAAACCTGGACTGTTTGATCTTCGGTTCGTATTTTGCCTGTTAGTGATAATATACTCTGAGCATATGAACGGAGATTTGTCTCTAGCTCTGTTATTTTTGAGATTAACGAGCGGATTGTAGTCTGTGTAATGTTTGAATAAGAGAAACCTTTCTTAGCTAGGGAATCGGAAGCAAACTTTAGTTTCTTCCTTTCCTCAATCAGTTCTTCTACAAGTGGTTGGAGTTTGCTGAATATATCTTTGTAACTCATTTTGTTTTCAATTTGTTTTTGTAAATCGTCTAATTGAGCGTCTAGTTTTTCTTTGTTAGATTCAAGTATGTCCAAAGTTGTTTTGATCTCTTTTGATTCAGTTGTTATGGATGCAATCATGTTCTTTGTATCTTTTATTATTGATTTGCAAATTGGACAATTACCTTTGGCTTCCACATAATCTATGCTTTTTTTCTTCAAATCGGCAAGAGTTTTGTTAGAGGTTATTTCTGTTTTAATGTGATCAATATTACTTTCAAGTTCTGTTTTTGATTTTGTGATCTCCTTTATTTTGTCATCACACTGTGATAATGACAGTGATACTTTTTCAGGCGATTCAAGTGGATCAAAGTCAAGTTTGATTTTTGATTTCGCAATCAGTTTTTTGATTGAATTTTCTTGTGCTAGCATACTGTCAACAGTTTGTAAAATTTGTTCCAAATCTTCCTTGGATGGAATTCTTTTAAGATGATCGCTGTTGGAATTTTGTAAAGATTCAAAATTTTTCATTTCTAGCTCAATCTGTTTTATTCTGGAACTTTGTTCATTGACATATTGTCGTTTTTCATTGATTTGTATCCGTATGGTAATTAATTCTGCTTCTTTTTCCCTTAGTTTATCTATCCCATCTCTTAATGCGATAAGCTGTGATTCAGATGGAAGTGTCTCCAATTCTTCCTTCATGATTAGAATCTCCTTTGTTTTTTTGTCAATTTCATCCTTTTTGGTGTTAAGCGTGGTTTCGTTCTTTGTCAATTCTCGCTTTTCTGTTGGAATAGCACCTACTTCACGCTGTAACTCACCAATTTTGATCTGAAGATTCGAAGATCTGCTGGATAGATTCTCTTTTACTCGGTCAAACTCATCTAATCCAAATAGACCTGTTACAAGTTCTCTTAGTTCCTTTGGATCTGCTAATGCAAGTTTGTCTACTTCTTTCTGTCTTACGTAAACAGTTTTTTCAATATTTTCTGCGGTTATTCCAAGCAATTTTTCAACTTCACGATTTACAGGAACGTCTCCTGAAAACATAGTAACAAACTTGATTCCTTCTTTCTTTGACAATACGGCATTGGAATTGAATTGAACCTCAGACTTAAGGTTCCTTGATTTCCTAATTATCATTTTTCTTACTATTCTGTATTGACTACCACCTAGATCGAAGGTAATGTCAACTTTACAGCTAGTCTCACCAGTTCTAACCAGCATACCTTTTTTCTTAACATCCATTAAACTATCACCTAAAAGTCCCCAGAGAACTGCTTCGATGAGACTAGTTTTACCCATAGAGTTGTCACCATTTATTAAGAATAACCCCTCTCCTAGTTGTCCTTCTTGTGGTAGAACCACTTTCTCATAAGGTTTGAAATTTTCTATTTCTACTCTCAATATTTTCATGATTATCTTTCCTCCGCCAGTGCTTCTGCGAATATCTTGGCCAATAGATTAGCATCAAGATTTTGATTTTTTAGATCCTCGGCTCGTGTGGATGCAACGTACTCTCTGAATTCTTTCTCTGGATTTTCTATCAAGTATTCCATATTGGATAGTAAAGATGTGCTAGATAGTTTCTGTTCATAATCTACATGGTCTGGTCGCACCAGGTAAAATTCTGCCACATTGAATTCGTCAGAATCAAGAGCCATTTTTCTTAGGTATGAATCAACTTCACTGACGTTGAAGGAGGAACCGAACGCAGCGTTAGTTTTGAGTCCTATTCTTACTCTTGCGGCAGTCGTGTAGTCATACTTTGTAACAAGACCATTTCTTTCAAAAATGTCTTTGACTTTGTTTATGACCGCAGAATTGTTATCCGAATGCTTGATTTCTAGTTCTTCACTCACTATTTTTCTTGATGAGCTTAGTATCTTTTTGGTAACTTTTGGATATGCCTTTCCTTTTTCTAATTCAACAATGAGATATCCCTTCTCTTGTTCGTATTCATCTAATCTCCACCTCTCCGTCGATCCGGAATACCAAGCTTTGTCAGTTACTTTGTCCATTTTATGATTATCACCTAAAGCAATGTAATCATAGTTAGCTTTGAGCAAGTTGGGATGCAGGCTTGAGTTTATTGTCATTCCATGGGCAACAGCTATGTTGATCATTTTTGGATTGATTGCTGAGTTTTGTGTTTCAATCCAATTATTGTACATCGTCTGAATGTTCAACGTAGCCAGCATTCTAGGATCGATTGCAGGATGTGCTAAAATACGGAGATTCAATTTGAGAAAGTCCTTGTACAGTGGTTTTTTATTTCTTATAGCATCTCTCAAATCAAAATGGGTGAAGAGATGTACATTGTCGAAAGCAACTGCATACTCAGATAAAGTAGAACTCCTATACTCCATGAAACGTCCATGATTGCCGTCTATGATCACCAGAGGGATTTCCGCGTCTCTGAGCTTCTTGAATGTCTCGGCTGTCACTTTTCTTGCATATTCAGGAGGTGAATTACGATCATATCCAGCAGGAGTGTCAAAAAAATCTCCGCTGTGAAGTATAATATCTGGCTTATCTTGAGATTGTGTTACTTCTTCTACAAACTTGTACCATGAATTATAAAAATCATCTTCAAGAGGTCGAATCTCGTTGTTTATTATCTCGTTTCTTGTGTTCTTGATTCTTCGACCAAGATGTGTGTCTGAAACATGAGCTATTTTCACAAAAACATCATCTCACAAACTAAATTCTTCACTAGATTTCTTCTTACCGACATCCTTTGTCTCCACTACATCGTTTGCTATTGAAGCAACTCCGTTGTCAAACTTGAAGAATCGTCTGGTCTCTCCTGCTGCATACTTTATGTCTGGTGTTCTTATCACAAATGGATATTCTCTAGTTGCAGTACCTACAACTAAACATGTTCTGGGGGGGAGAGATTTTGCAACAGCTGTGGTAGTTTCGCTATCTAGTCTTATAGCCGGAGTAACATGTTTGAAATCTTCATCATTTTGCAAATTGAACAGGAAAAGATTATCGGTTTGTCTTATCAACATCTCTGGAAGGCTTGTTGGCGTGTTTGTGATATAGAACTGATATGTTCCTAGATGTCTCATCCTAGTTATGATGTCTTGCCAGTCAGTATCACCGATATACAGATGGGCTTCTTCGGCAAAAAGAAAGACTGGTGGATAGTTCTTGTTATGTTCAAGCAAATTTTCTAATTTACTCAAAACAGTAGAAACTACAACATTTCTAACTTCAGCAGATTTTCCCTTGAGATTAAAGATCAAAGCCCCGCCATTAGACAGATTCTTCAATTCGTTCTCCAATGTTGTAGCCAGGTCTGAATCATCAGTAAGCAGACCTGTTTTAGTAAGGCCTACAAATCTTCTCTCAAGAGCACTAACAATAGATCTGTTGGAAGTCTGAGGATCTTCTTCCATTTTGTTTAGTAGTGTTTCTAGTGTGATAGGTTCCTTTTTCTTGGCAAGGTCTCGCCAAGCCTTGGATAACTCGTAGATTGAAGGCGCACCAGCTCCCAGAGATGTTTTTAGAACCTTTATGAAAACATCCAGACCAATGTAATCTAAAAGGAATCTTAGGTTATCTCCTGGGTTCAGAGGAACTATTTGTTGATCTTGTTTTTCTTCTGAAAGTGTTTTATCGAGCCCTGAATATTCATCATTAACATCAAAGACGATACATCTTGCACCATGTTTAATCAAGCCCAACAAAAGCATCTTGGAGGCATGAGATTTTCCAGTTCCCTTCTTTCCTATAATTACGGTAGTGCCGCCTTCTTGTATGTCGTACGCGCTTAGATTTAATCGCGAATCATCATAGGCTGTATTGCCAACATAAATTGGAAACGGTTCTCCGATTTTGAGTTTCGTTATTAGCCATTGATCATCAACAACTTTTACAGAAACTTCTCTGTCTGGTATCCACCCTGTCCATGGCACTATATCTTGATCATTACCAACTATCTCTTTTCTTATCTTACCAGTTGAAACTTTGATATTTCTTACCTCTCCGATGAATTGTTTAAGATCAGGTGGCATGTTCTGAATTATTTTTGAAGATGGAATACTCTCATTTCGTATCAAATCTTCCAATATGCCGGGAACATTTGCTAGGTTGATTTCTATGATCTGGATTACGAGCCCACGTTTCTTTTTTTCATCCCATACCATAATGTTCTCTCCTACTTCCACCTCTTCTCTTGGGCCGTAGAGGAATAGAACTTCACTACCACTTACATTAAGTATCTGCATAATTTATCACCCAAACGGAGACAAGAGAACCTTGTGTATGTCTGGAGCATTGACGATTGGTAAGTTGTATTTTGTAGCTATCATTTTCTGACACGCTAGTGCTTCGTCTTTTGTAATTTTAGAATAAATATGTGCATTTCTAAGCTCAACTGGATATCCGTGGTAAAATGAAGTGCTCCTCATTAAATCAACCAGAACTGATGATGGTTTGCTTTTACCGTCAGGTGATACATCTATTCTGAAAGGAATACCACTCGATGTCAATTTAGCCGCAAAGGTGGTTCCTAAAATCTTGTATATTCTAGAACCAAAAACCTCTATCTTGTCTGTAAGATCTACTATGGCCGGCCCATCATAATCACTTAAGACTGAAAATATACTTTCATTGGAAGCAAGTATGAGAGTCGTTTTCTTGGTGATGGCAACTATGCTACTGCCTCGTCCTTTTGCCATGGCTAAAGATATTTTCATCAAATCTTCAGGTGTGTCGAATTGACTTTTACCTGTTCCAAGAGAACCATCCCATAAAATAATAGCGTTATCAACCTTGCTTGCAGCATATCTTTGTATGAGTCTCTCAAGAAAATTCCTTATTCTATCTGGCATCTTTGACAAGACGGCAACATTCTTTGTCACTGGTAGGCCAAAGATTTCGTTTATAAAATAATTATAAATTTTCTGTTTGTTATCGTTAGTAATGTGATGTATAAACGGACCAAAAGTTTCAACATGATCATCAAATACAACTGCAGCTTTTATCGCTGCAATAATTCCATTTTTTGTTTTTGCTAGAGTTACAGATGATGAATCAATTGCAATTACAAGTCTTTTTGTAGAATCCATAGTTACATCTACCATTCTCTCCTTCAAACTTTGTCTGTCCTTTATGGTTACAGAAAAAACTTCTTTTGAGTCATCTTCCTCTATGTCTTGTTTTTCATCAATTTGATCAGTTGGTGTAGGTTCAAATTCACCTATTGTTTCAATATCTTGTGGAGATGATTCTAACATATCTCCTATGATTTTTTTAAAATCAGTTTGCATTTCACTAATCACAATCCTTTCACAAAAGCACCATGTTGTTTTGTACCAATACTCCGTAAGATAGAACTAGATCCGTTCAAGAACTTCTCTGTTGTTATGTTTGTCAGGCCATTGGTTTTCGACTCAGTTAACATGATATCATAATGACCAACCATGTTTTTATCTATGTTGCCAACAATATCGTTATAAACATTAAAATCGTTAACAATGTTAATGATGCGTAGTCATCTCCGCGTTCATATTGTGCCTGTAGGGTTCGAAGTAAAGAGGGTAACAGAGCCAATTCTACAACTCAAAGGAGATCGGGTTTACTTGATATCACTAAACAAGGATGACAAGGCCTCAACCCGCATGAAACAGATCAAAAAAATCCTTACAAACAAACAGATCGAGGTGAAGGAAGAATACACCGATATCTGGAACATCATGTCATGTATGGAAAAATTCCGAGAAATAGTGACACGAGAGAAGGGGAATCAGATATACTTCAACGTGTCAACTGGAAGCACTCTTGCATCTATAGCTGCTATGCTTACATGCATGATTTGGAAATGTAGAGCTTATTACGTCAAGCTAAAATATGATGAAAAAAAGAAACAAGAAGAATTTGTTGAAAATAATGTTGAAGATGTTTTGTCAATACCAGTTTACAAAATTCTTAGTCCAGAAGATAAACATCTGTTAATTTTGGGCATCATAAAAGACAAGGATCGAAAAATAAGAAAAAAAGATCTTATCGAAAAGTTGAAAGAACTCAAGATAATTCGTCCTGTGATGGGAAAAAAATTGTCGGTGCATGCAGAACACAGCCAGCTTAATGCGATGTTAAAACCACTTGTTGATGAACATTATGTAGAAGTTCAGTCCAGAGGAAGAAGTAGTATCGTCATGTTGACGCAACAGGGAGAAAACGCTTTGAAAATATTTGGCGCGGGTGTTCCTATACAGGAAATGCCTATAACGGAATATCTCGAAGATATGGAAACAGAGTAATAATCAAATCTTATCGTAAATTTACATTACATACAATGCAGTATTTCTGACCATCTATCTATATCATCACAGAATCTTTTTACAAACTCCACATTTACAAGGTGGCCCACTTGTTGATCATTTCTAAGTTTGTGAATCAGTCTATAGGAATTTGGAATTTCATTTTTATGTTGTTCAAACCATTTCGCCAATTCTTTCATTCTTGCTACATCAACAGGATTGATGTCCATACTCGAACTCACATTGAAAGTAGGCACGATGGGATCCAACCATTCATCTTGTTCTTTTTTTCAGTAGTGCAAGCTCAGGTAGTGCAAGGGCAAAATGAATGTGAATGCAATCATCTGCCTCATCCTGGCTGCAAAACATCTTGTTGTTTTTAAGATAAACCTCTGCCAGTTTCCCTGTCTTGTGATCTCTGAGTACCAATGTTTCCCCAACACTGATTTTTTCAATATACGGTGCATAGTTTTTCAAAAAATTATCTTTTTCAACATTCAACAAAAGAGTTTCATTGACATAATCTACGAGTGTTAATCCTTTT